>Ga0316204_10007547_pt1 | contig 15805 bp, 16 predicted proteins | sample 6monrhotite_MG_2_FD_205661 | JGI IMG/M metagenome (GOLD analysis project Ga0316204, IMG submission 205661) | Microbial mat bacterial communities from mineral coupon in-situ incubated in ocean water Damariscotta River, Maine, United States -... | ecosystem: Environmental > Aquatic > Marine >... | reverse complement strand
CGGGCAAGGATCAGCCCAAAAGGGATCGACCCCAGCAGGTACCCGAGGACACCCCAAAGGATCAGAATATGGGTCGCGGAATCAATCGGGGGCATCAGTCAGCCTCAAAAACGCTTGACCCTGAAACATAGGTCTGGATCACCTTACCCTGCATGCGCATCCCGTCAAATGGCGTGTTCAGCGATTTTGAGTGTAATTTTGACCGGTCCAGCACAAAAGGTGCATCCGCGTCGAACAGAACCAGATCAGCAGGCGCGCCCGCCGTCAGGCGCCCACCGGGCAGACCCAGACGTTTGGCCGGGTTCAGCGACAATGCGCGCCAGAGCGTCGGCAGGTCCATCAGGTCGGCGTGAACCAGCCTCATGGCTGCGGGTAGCAATGTTTCAAGCCCGACCGCGCCGGATGCGGCCTCTTCGAAGGGCAGGCGCTTGGATTCCTCGTCCTGCGGGGTATGCATCGAACAGATGATGTCGATCAACCCGTCGGCTACGGCCTGCGCCACAGCCAAACGGTCATCTTCGTCGCGCAGCGGTGGTTTCAGCTTGAAGAACGTCCGGTAGTCCGCGACGTCCAGCGCATTCAGGGTCAGATGGTGGATGCCAACCCCGGCGGTGATGTCCAGCCCGTTGTTCTTGGCCCGCGCCAAGGCGGGCAGCGCGCGCGCGGTGGTGATCTGATCGGCGTGGTATTTGACACCGGTCATTTCAACAAGTGCAATGTCACGGTCCAGCGCCATGCGCTCGGCCATTGGCGACACGGCGGGCAGCCCACGCAGGGACGCAAATTTCCCCGATGTTGCCGCCGCCCCTCCTGACAGGATGGGTTCCTGTGGGTGGGCAATCACCAGCGCACCCAGCGACCGGGCATAAGTCAGCGCGCGCGCAAACACCTTGGTGTCTGCAACGACATTATCACAATCGGTAAAGGCGGCGGCACCGGCGTCCATCAGGAAACCGATTTCGGTCATCTCGCGTCCGGCCCGCCCCTTGGTCAGCGCGGCCATCGGCACCACATGTACCGGAGCCGCCTCATTTGCGCGGCGGGTCACGAATTCCAGCGTTTCGGGGCTGTCGATGGTGGGGTCGGTATCGGGGCGCGTGATGATCGTGGTGACGCCGCCTGCCGCCGCCGCCTGACCGGCGGAGCGATAGCTCTCCTTGTGGCGTTCGCCCGGTTCACAGACCTTGACCCCCAGATCAACAATGCCCGGTGCGAGGTATTTACCCCGGCAATCCACAACATCGGCAGCGTGCGGAATGGATCCGGGACCAATGTCCACCGAGGCGATCACACCCTTTTCAACACAGACGGCTCCATCCGTAACCGTGCCTGCTTCCGGGTCGATCAGCTTTGCGTTGATGAAATAGGTCGTCATTCCGTTCCCCCTGCCCATCATCCGCCGATCCAGACCACAACGGCGACCAGTCCAAAGGCCACAAGCAGCGCGATCATCGCCACACGACCGGACATCTTTGGATCGGGTTTGGGTTCTTGCATGTGGTTCTCCTACTGAAACCTGTGACGCTATGCCAGCGCCCACCAAAGAATGCCCGCCGCCAGAACGACAAGGCAGGCAACGGCAAGCGATGCGCGCGACCTGCGCCGGCGTGCCTTGGCCGATCTTTTCTTCGGCGCGCCCGAATAGGGCTGTGCGGCGTCACTGTGCAACGCAATATCACCCTGGTCTGCCTGCTGCTGGGCATATGTCCCGATCAGCGTGATCTCTGACCAGGGGGTCAGCACAACGCCCTGCCCACCAAATGCAGACGAATGCACGAGCATCACCCACCCGTCCAGCCCAGACAGCTTCTGACGGTCCGCCTGCAGGTCTGCCTCGGGCACATCGACCCCTTCGCGCAGATAACCGACCAGCCCCAATTCACCCAGATCGGCGAGCGCAAAAACCTCCACGCCCGTTTCGTTGAGTGACTCCAGCCCCAGAGCCGCAGCCTGGGCCTCAACATCGCCGCTCAGACGGCGGGCGGCTTCGGCAGTCATTGACAGGGAAAACACCCGTGTGACGCCTTGTTCAAGTTCCGGTATTTCAAGCCTGCTCATCTGCTGCCCTCTGGATTTGTCGGAATTTGGCAAATACTTCCCGGCCTTCCGCCAGCCGCACGCCCGGTGCGGGCTGTCCTTGCCAGAAGATGACTTCGCCCGGATCAAGCAACCTCTCCCACACATCGGGTCCGGCGCGCGGCGTCATGACACCGCCCGAACCGGACCGGACCGCAGGTTGCGGGTCAGCAGGTCCATCGCGGCCATGCGCACGGCGACCCCCATTTCGACCTGATCCTGGATGACGCTGCGGTTGATGTCATCGGCAAGCGTGCCGTCGATTTCAACGCCCCGGTTCATCGGTCCGGGGTGCATCACAATGGCGTCGGGGGCGGCGTGGCGCAATTTCTCTGCGTCCAGCCCGTAGCGATGATAATATTCGCGGCTGGAGGGGATGAAACCGCCGTCCATCCGCTCACGTTGCAGCCGCAGCATCATCACGACATCAACGTCCCTCAACCCCTCTTTCATATCGTCGAACACCTCGACACCAAAATCGGCGATCCCTGCGGGCATCAGGGTCGGGGGGCCAATCAGACGGATGCGGTTTTCCATCCGGCCCAGCAGCATTATGTTGGATCGGGCCACCCGGCTGTGCGCAATATCGCCACAGATGGCGATCGACAGCCGATGCAGACGCCCCTTGGCGCGCCGGATCGTCAAGGCATCCAGCAGGGCCTGCGTAGGATGTTCGTGCCGCCCGTCCCCTGCATTCAACACCGCGCAATTCACCTTTTGCGCCAGCAGATCAACCGCACCGGATTGCGGATGCCGCACCACAAGCAGGTCCGGGTGCATTGCGTTCAGCGTCATCGCCGTGTCGATCAGGGTTTCGCCCTTCTTGATGGACGAGGCCTGCATTGCCATGTTCATCACATCCGCACCCAACCGCTTGCCCGCGATTTCAAAACTGGCCTGGGTCCGTGTGGAATTTTCAAAGAACATGTTGATCTGTGTCAGCCCGGCCAGCGCATCGCTGTGTTTGGTCGGCTGACGGTTCAGATCGGCATAGGTATCGGCCAGATCAAGCAGGGTGGTAATGTCAGTCTGGGAAAGCTGTTCGATGCCAAGCAGATGACGATGGGGAAAGGACATGGGCAGCGCCTTCGATGATTTCGCACCTTATAGAGGCTGCGGCGCGCGTCCGGCAAGGTGGGGATTTTGATCTGCTGCCGAACCCCGTAGATTGGCCGTATGGAATCATCTGACTTTCATCATGACCGGGCCATTCTGGATTGGCAGATCGAACTTGGCGCAACCGAGGCGATTTCTGACAGGCCTGTCAATCGCTATGAATTACCGGCAACGCTGGAAAAACCCAAGTCAACCAAACTGGCTGCGGTTGCCGCCGGTGCCGCACAGGACAACACCGACCCCGTGGCCATCGCCGAGCGCGCCGCCGCGGCGGCACCCGATCTGGACGCCCTGCGCGCGGCCCTGCGCGCCTATGACCACTGCGACCTCAAGAAAGGCGCGCGGAATCTGGTGTTTTCCGACGGCATCCCCGGTGCGCGAGTGATGCTGGTGGGCGAGGCACCAGGCCGGGACGAGGACATGGCGGGCAAGCCCTTTGTGGGCCGCGCAGGGCAATTGCTGGACAAGATGCTGGCCGCCATCGACATGGGGCGCAGCCGGGAGGACGCACCTGTCTACATCACCAACGTCTTGCCGTGGCGGCCACCACAGAACCGCGATCCCAAGCCAGAGGAGATTGCGATGATGAAACCCTTTCTGATGCGCCACATTGCCCTGGCAAAGCCGGATGTACTGGTGTTGATAGGCAATTGGTCCTGTCAGGCGCTGCTTGGCAAACGCGGAATCACCCGGTTGCGCGGCACATGGACAACCGCCGCTGGCCTGCCCGCGCTGCCGATGTTTCACCCGGCCTATCTGCTGCGCAGCCCCGAATTCAAACGCGAAGCCTGGGCCGACCTGCTCAGTCTCAGGGCCCATCTGAACAAAGGATCCGCTACATGACCCGTATCGACGAGACCAAGGAGTTTATCCCCGTGCGCATCGCCGTTCTGACGGTGTCGGACACACGAACCCTTGCGGATGACCGATCCGGCGACGTTCTGGCCGGGCGGATCGTGGCGGCGGGACATCATCTGGCGGAGCGGAACATCGTTGCGGACGAACGCCCGCTGATTGCCGATCAACTGCGTATCTGGGCCGCTGATCCGGCGATTGATGTGATACTCAGCACCGGAGGCACCGGATTGACGGGCCGTGATGTGACAGTAGAAGCCCACCGGGACGTCTATGAAAAAGAGATCGACGCCTTCGGAACCGTATTCACGATTGTTTCGATGCAAAAGATAGGTACCTCCGCCGTGCAAAGCCGGGCAACGGGCGGTGTTGCCAACGGCACCTATCTGTTTGCGCTGCCAGGATCGCCAGGGGCGTGCAAGGACGCCTGGGACGAAATACTGGTAAAACAGCTCGATTACCGGCACCGTCCCTGCAACTTTGTCGAGATGATGCCACGGCTTGATGAACATAAACGCCGAAAGTAGAAGCCCGCGCCGGAAATTTGTGCGACAGAATGCGGACTGGCTCCCGTACAATAACCGCAGCTTGGACATTCTGTCCGGCGCAACCAGGTTACAGGGACACGCCGAAAGGCAAATAGGATCGGACTGCAATGCGATTTTTGCGTCAAAGCATGATTGGTTTGTTTCTCGCAGCGGCGACGTTGGGGTTGTTGACCTTTGCCGCGTCGCTGATCGGTGCCGCTGTGCAGGAACGCCTGGCCGAGGATCCCAAGGGGCCGCCAGCGCGCGAGAGGGTCTTTGCGGTCAACCTGCGCGAAGCGATTGCACAGGATGTTGCGCCGGTCCTCCAGACCTTTGGCGAAGTTCAGAGCCGCAGGTTGCTGGAATTGCGGGCGGCGGGCGGTGGCCGTGTGGTGGCGCTCGATCCGTCCTTTGAAGATGGCGGGTCCGTGGAGACAGGTCAGGTTCTGGTTCGTCTGGACCCCGCAGATGCTCAGGCGACGGTTGACCGGGCGCGCACCGATCTGGCCGATGCCGAGGCTGAGGTGCGTGACGCGGCAAGGGGTCTGGTGCTGGCCAGGGATGAAGTGGCGGCGGCCAAGGAACAGGGCGCCTTGCGCGAACGTGCGTTGGTGCGCCAACGGGATCTGGGTGCGCGCGGCATCGGAACCGCAATTTCCACTGAGGCGGCAGAGCTTGCAGCCTCAGCCGCGCGTCAGGCTGTCTTGTCGCGGCGCCAGGCCGAAGCGCAGGCAGAAGCACGCATAGATCAGGCCGCGACGCGGCGCGCCCGCGCGTTGATCGCGCTGGAAGAAGCACGGCGACGCCTCGCGGATATGACCCTGACGGCACCCTTTGGCGGAACATTGTCGGAGACCAGCGTCGTGGTCGGCAGGCTTGTTGCCCCGAATGAGCGGTTGGCCGATCTCATCGATGCGGATGATCTGGAGGTGTCCTTTCGGATCTCGACCGCGCAATATGGCCGGTTGATTGATGCCGACGGGGCGCTGTTGCACGCCGACGTGCAGGTGACACTTGATGTGACGGGCATTGATCTCGAAGCCAGCGGCCAGATCAGCCGCGCCAGCGCCGCCGCCGGAGAAGGGGCCACCGGGCGTCTGATCTTTGCTACATTGCAACAGACCGCAGGGTTCAAACCCGGCGATTTTGTCACGGTCCGTGTTAACGAACCGGTATTGAAAAACGTTGTCCGGTTGCCTTCGTCAGCAGTGGATTCACAGGGCGAGGTGCTCTTGCTGGGGGCGGAAAACCGTCTGGAGGCTGCACAGGTGAAGGTGCTGCGCCGTCAGGGTGATGATGTGTTGGTGCGTGGACCGATTCTGGGGCGTCAGGTCGTTGCAGAACGGTCACCGCTGTTGGGGTCCGGGATCACCGTTGAACCCATCGACCGCAACAGCGCGGCACCCGCTGAACCGGAAATGCTGGAACTGACGGACGAACGCCGCGCGCGGTTGGTCGCCTTTGTCGAAGGCAACAAGCGTATGCCGGAAGAGGCCAAGGCCCGCGTTCTGGCGCGCCTGCAAGAGACCAAGGTGCCTGCCGCGATGGTCGCGCGCCTTGAAAGCCGGATGGGGAGCTAGCCATGGCGCGCTCCGTCTCAGGTGTGGCAAACGGGTTGCTGTCGTATTTTGTCCGGCACCGCACGGCGGCCAATCTGCTGTTGGTCATGTTGCTGGTTGCGGGCGTGGCCTCGGTGCCGAACCTGCGCTCGCAGTTCTTTCCGGATGTCATTCTCAACAATGTGACCGTGACCACCCTGTGGGAAGGGGCCGGTGCCGAAGATGTGGACCGGGCCATCGTTCAGGTGTTGGAACCTGCCCTGTTGGCCGTTGAAGGCATCGAAGGCTCGCAAAGCACGTCCCGTGAGGGCCGTGCCGTGATTGTTCTGGATTTTGAACCCAATTGGGACATGGCCCGCGCTTCAACTGATGTGCAAACCACCGTGGACGCCGTCACCACCTTGCCGTCGGATGCCGAAGACCCAACCGTCAGGCGTGGCGCCTGGCGCGACAGGGTCACGGACGTGGTGATCACCGGCCCGGTGGCACCTGAGCAACTGGGGCGTTTCGCAGATGAATTTGTCACCCGGCTTTTTGCGGCGGGGGTGACGCGGACAACAATCCAGGGAGTTGCGGCTCCGCAAACGCGGGTCGAAGTGCCGTCCTCCACGCTGATCGCTCATGACATTTCGATGGCCCAGATCGCTGCGGCCATTGCCGAAGAGGTGGATGCGGATCCCGCTGGCGACGTGTCGGGCGCCAATACGCGGGTCCGGACCGGAACGGCAAAACGGACGGCTCAGGAAATTGCGGACATCGTTCTGCGGTCGAACCCGGATGGGTCCAAGCTGACCATTGGTGATGTGGCCATCGTTGAGCAACAAGGTGTTGATCGGGAGCGCAGCTTTTTTGTGGGCGATGACCCGGCAATGTCGATCCGGGTGGATCGCTCAGACAAGGGCGACGCCATTGGCATTCAGGAAAAAGTGGAAAAGGTCGCAGCCGAATTGCAGGCCAGCCTGCCATCGACCGTCACACTGGAGCTGATCCGCACCCGCGCCGCCGCGATTTCAGGCCGCCTTGAAATCCTGATCGACAATGGGCTGACCGGGCTGGCGCTTGTTGTCGGTCTTTTGTTTCTGTTTCTCAATGCGCGCACCGCATTTTGGGTGGCCGCTGGCATTCCGGTGGCCATGGGGGCCGCCATTGCGCTGATGTATATGGGCGGTATCACGATCAACATGATTTCTCTTTTCGGATTGATCATTACGTTGGGCATTGTTGTGGATGATGCGATTGTTGTGGGGGAACACGCCGACCACCGCTTCCGAACGATGGGCGAATCTCCGATGCAGGCGGCGGAAAACGCCGCGCGCCGTATGGCCATGCCGGTGTTTGCCGCGACTGTGACCACCATCATTGCCTTTTTCGGGCTGGTGGCGATTGGCGGGCATTTTGGCGATATGATCCGCGACATCCCCTTTACCGTGATCGCGGTCCTGGGTGCGTCATTGGTCGAATGTTTCCTGATCCTTCCAAATCACATGGCGCATGCGATGAAAGCGGCGGCGCGTGAACATTGGTACGACTTGCCCAGCCGGGTAGTGAACCGTGGTTTTGTCTGGCTGCGTGAAACATTGTTTCGCCCACTGATGGCCGGTGTCATTGCAGCGCGGTACGTGGTGTTGGCCGGCGTTGTGGCGGCGCTGGCCAGTCAGGTCGCGCTGTTTCTTACGGGGGATGTGCAGTGGCGTTTCTTCAACGCCCCGGAACGCGGTTCCGTTACCGGCAATTTCATCATGGCCGAAGGGGCCACCCGGCAGGACACCATTGATATGATGCGCGAGATGCAGCGCGCGACAGAGGCGCTGGGCGCTGAATATGCCGAAAAGCACGGGCGCAATCCCCTGGACTACGTGATTGCGCAAACCGGGGGCAATTCGGGCTATGGCCTGTCTGCCGCGGACGGCAAGGACAACGATCTGCTTGGAGGGATTTCGATCGAATTGATCGACGCGGATTTGCGGCCCTATTCCAGCTTTGCCTTCGTGGCCGAGTTGCAGGACCGCGTGGTCCAGCACCCGCGCGCCGAATTGGTGACCTTTCGCGGCTGGCGCTCCGGTCCTGGCGGGGATGCGCTGGCGGTGCAATTGTACGGGGCGGACACCGATACACTCAAAGCCGCGTCCGAGGATCTTCAGGAGGCTTTGCGTCAATACCCCGAAGTCAGCGCCGTGCAGGATAATCTGGCCTATGACAAGGAAGAGCTGATCCTTGATCTGACCCCGCAGGGGCAGGCGCTCGGATTCACCATTGATGCCCTGGGGCGTGCCCTGCGCAATCGACTGGGCGGGATCGAGGCCGCAACATATCCCGACGGCCCGCGTTCTGCTGCAATCCGGGTTGAACTGCCGACCGGAGAACTGACGGCGGATTTTCTGGACCGTACTCAGATGCGCACGCCGCAAGGGCTCTATGTGCCGCTTGCCGATATTGTGAGTGTTGAACGGCGCAAGGGGTTCAGCACAGTCCGACGTGAAAATGGTATCCGGCTGATTTCCGTGACGGGTGATCTTTCCGAGGACGACCCGGCGCGCGCCACGGAAATTGGTGATGCCCTGCAAAATGACATCCTGCCCCGGATTGCATCCGAACGTCAGGTCGAATTCCGGCTTGCCGGGTTAAGCGAGCAGGAAGACGAATTTCTGAACGATTCGATGGTGGCACTGGTGCTGAGCCTGACAGGCATTTATCTGGTGCTCGCGTGGATCTTTGGTTCCTGGGTGCGGCCACTGGTTGTTATGGCGGTCATTCCGTTTGGGTTGGTCGGCACCATTATGGGTCATAACGCATGGGACGTCCCGCTCAGCATGTTCACCGTTGTGGGTCTGTTGGGCATGACGGGGATCATCATCAACGATTCCATCGTTTTGGTGACCACAATTGATGAATACGCCGAAACACGCGGGTTGATCCCCTCGATCATCGACGGGGCTGCGGACAGGTTGCGGCCTGTCATGCTGACCACCATGACAACCGTTCTGGGGCTGCTGCCGCTGCTCTACGAGCAGAGCCAACAGGCGCAGTTTCTGAAACCGACAATTATCACGTTGGTCTATGGCCTAGGGTTTGGCATGTTCTTGGTGCTGCTTGTGGTGCCAGCCCTTATTGCCGCGCAAAATGACATTGGCCGCCAGATTGCGGCAATGCGGCGGGGCGTCCGGTCGCCGGTCGGGTCGATGCGCTGGGGAATGGCCGTCTTGTGGGCGCTCATCCTTGCTTGGGGTGGGGCTACCTTTGGCTGGGCAATCTGGCACGGCGCACTTGTTCCGGCGATGACAGAGGCGATGCCGATGTTGTCTGGTGTCGGGACAATGGCAGGCGCTCTCTTGCTGTTCCTGGTCGGGGCCGCTGCAATTGCTCTGGCTGGCTATTTTGTCGCCGCTTTGATTTTTGCATTTCGCCGCAAAAAGGGCGAAGTGACCTAACCCAGCTGACAGCCGTCGATCTCGACCGCTTGGGACGCACCAAGCACGGTGATCGTGATGTCGGACTGCTCAAGGACCAGCGCCCCTCCGTCTATCGCGGCAAGATCGCCGGTTGCCGTCAATTGGTCGCCCTCGCGGGAAACGTCGGTCTCGCTCATCCAGATGTCGGACAGACCGGGTTCAATCACCACGACTTCCCGTCCGCCAAGGGAAGGCATGACCACATCAGCTCGGATTTCCATGCCATAGCTGTTGGGCTTCAAACTGCATTTGGCGGAACTGACCCTGCCTTCCTGCGCAGAAAGCGGGCGTGCCGCAAGGGCGGCCGCGATGGCGGGCGTGGGGATTGTGCTGTCATCGTCGATCACCGCGTTCAGGGTCATCTGGTGGGGGATGCACACATCTTTGCACACGCCCAGATCCACCCGTGCCCAAAGCTCGGTCGGGGCGTCGGGATTCACGGGCGTGATGGCAAAAGGCAGCACAAGAACGTCCTTGTATCCGATCGTCGTAACGCCCCGATCGCGGTAAACATAAGGGGCCGGCCATGTGATCCCGACACTGCGCAAATTGGAGGACTTCGACCAATCGAATTGTGGCGGAATGCCGGTATCACCGGGACTGCGCCAGTAGGTTTTCCATCCCGGTGCCAGGGTCAGCTTGAGCGCGGCAATCCGGGTGCCGTCGGCCTGCTGCCACCCTTGCAGGATTTCGCCCCGGATGGGTTTTTCGGTGACCTGCTGTGCCGATATGGACGACACGGACAGGATAGACAGGGCAAGGGCACTCAGGAAACGCTTAATCATACGACCTAAATGGGCCATCGGGCTGGCGCTGCCAAATCACGTTTGCATCAGCCATGTTTCGCCTGAGCGCCGCGCGGCCCTTGTCAGGCGTTGCCGCGCTGTGCATCCTGATGGCGGGCCGCAGGAAAAAGATGACAGACCAGAAATGACAACACACGCGCTAGATCTGACCGGCAAGCTGCTTGTCGCGATGCCGGGCATGAGCGATCCACGGTTTTCGCACGCGGTAATTTATATTGCCGCGCATTCGGCGGACGGGGCGATGGGCCTTATTGTCAACAAACCGGCGAGGGGCATGAGCCTTGCGGATGTGCTGGATCATCTGAGCGATGAAAAGGTGTCCGATGCCAGTGCGCTGGGCGTTCATATCGGCGGCCCGGTGGAGACCGAGCGCGGGTTTGTCCTGCATTCCGATGACTACCAGTCGGCGATGCAGACCCTTGGGGTGGCCGACGGGTTTGCATTGACCGCAACTCTCGACATTCTTGAGGACATCGCCGCAGGCAAAGGTCCGGGCAAGGCCCAGTTGATGCTGGGCTATGCAGGCTGGGGACCGGATCAACTCGAAACGGAACTGGGGATGAACGGTTGGCTCACCTGTGACGCCGACATGTCATTGGTCTTTGATCTGGCTGATCGTGACAAATGGGCGGCGGCGGTGAAATCACTGGGGGTTGATCCCACAGGGCTGTCTGCTGTTGCGGGTCACGCCTAACCGCGTGGTGCCGCAGCACGCCGCAACCGGTCATTGATCGCCCGGCCAAGGCCATGTTCCGGGACCGGGGCGACCGCGATGGGGCGGTCCATGTGGTCCAGTTGATGCAGTTGGTCAAAAAGATTGGCCGCCGCCTCGGTCAGATCGCCGCTTTGGGACAGGTTCAGGTCACAGGGCATCGGGCCAAAGCCCAAAAGAACCTCGTCGCCCCGCGATGTCTGTGCATTCAGGCGCACGCTGGCGCGAGGCGCGTAATGCGACAGCAATTGCCCCGGTGCAACGATCTCTTCACTGCTCTCCACGCCAAGAGCGCCGCCAAGAGCGGCTTCGAGGGCCTCTTGTGGCAACCCGCCTGCGCGCAACAGCCTGGGGGCCGGACCGGCCAGTCCGACAATGGTGCTTTCCAAACCCACACTGCACGGACCGTCGTCAAGCACGGCGTTGATACGTCCCGCCATCCCTTCAAGGACATGGGCCGCCGATGTCGGGCTGATCCGGCCCGATGGATTCGCCGAAGGCGCCGCTACCGGGCCATCAAAGGCCCGCAGCAGCTTCCGGGCGGCTGGATGTGCTGGCACCCGCAGCGCCACCGTCGGCAATCCGGCAGTGACCAATGGGGACAATCCGTGGTCGCTGCGCAGCTGCAGGACCAGGCTGAGCGGTCCGGGCCAGAATGCACTGGCCAGAACTTCGGCGGTGTCGTTCCAGACCACGTACCGCCTTGCCGCATCCGCATCCCCGACATGCACGATCAGTGGATTGAAATCTGGCCGTCCCTTGGCCGCAAACACCCCGGCAACCGCCCGTCCATTGCGTGCATCCGCGCCAAGCCCGTAAACGGTTTCCGTCGGAAAGGCGACAAGTTCACCATCCGCCAAACGACGGGCCGCTTCGGCAATGCCTGCGGGATCAGCTTTCAGCGTTTGGGTTTCATGTGTCATCTTGGTCTCGTGACGCGGCGTTTTGATTGCGGGTGTCGCAGGGGCAATTCATCTTGACCCGACACGCAGTCCGCCTTTAGCAGGGCACCGCGCGTTTTGCCAACCACCTGTTGGCCCATTAAGGAGACCCCCGATGCCTTTCACTTCTGCCGTGAACGAGTATGGCTTCATCCTGGATCATGTCGTTGAATTCGATCAACTTCGACAGACGGATCGTTTTGCCGAAGCCAGCGAAGATGTCACCGGTGCCATTTTGACCGAAGCTGGCCGTCTGTGCACCGATATTCTGGCCCCGCTGCAACGCAACGGTGATCTGCACCCGGCGGTCTTGGAAAACGGCGTCGTGCGTACCTCGCCCGGATTCGCCGAAGGCTTCAGGGCAATTGCCGAAGGCGGGTGGATCGGCATCAGCGCAAGCCCCGAAAGCGGCGGAATGGGGTTGCCCATGACCCTTACCACCGCCGTGAACGAAATGATGAGCGGCGCTTGTCTGGCGTTGCAACTGGCACCGTTGATGAGCCAGGGGCAGATCGAGGCGCTGGAACACCACGGCTCCGATCATATCAAGGCCGTTTACGTGCCCAAGCTCATCAGCGGTGAATGGACCGGCACAATGAACCTGACCGAACCACAGGCGGGATCGGATGTCGGGGCGCTGACCTCACGGGCGGAAAAGAATTCGGATGGTACATACCGGGTGACCGGCCAGAAAATCTATATCACCTGGGGCGATCATGACGTTGCTGAAAACGTCTGCCATCTGGTGCTGGCGCGCATTCCCGGTGCCCCTGCGGGTACCAAGGGGATCAGCCTGTTTATCGTTCCCAAGTTCCTGCCCGACACACAGGGCAATCCGGGGCCGCGCAATGGCGTGAGCGTTGTCAGTCTCGAACACAAGATGGGTCTGCACGGCTCGCCCACTGCCGTGATGCAATATGATGCGGCAACCGGGTGGCTTGTCGGGGAAGAGCAGGGCGGCATGGCGGCAATGTTCACGATGATGAACAATGCACGTCTGGGAGTCGGGGCGCAGGGTGTCGGCGTCGCCGAAGCGGCCTATCAACACGCGCTTGAATATGCGCTGGAGCGCAAACAGGGCAAGGCAGGTGCAGACGGCACCGGCACGATTGTCGATCATGCGGATGTGCGCCGGATGCTGCTCACGATGAAAGCGGATGTTTTTGCTGCGCGCGCCATCGCGCTTAGCTGCGCCCACGCCATTGATATGTCCCATGCGACAGAGGACAAGGGCTGGACCGCGCGGGCGGCGCTGCTGACGCCGATCGCCAAGGCGTTTGGCACCGACACGGGTATCGCAGTTTCGGATATGGCGCTTCAGGTGCATGGCGGCATGGGTTTTATCGAAGAAACCGGTGCCGCCCAGTTCATCCGGGATGTGCGCGTGACGGCGATCTATGAAGGTACAAATGGTGTGCAGGCCATGGACCTTGTTGCCCGCAAGATGATGGATGGCGGCGAGGCGGCAAACCGTCTGCTGGACGCAATCGAGGCCGACAGCGAGGCCTCCCGCGAGATGTATCCCAACATGTCAGAGGCGGTCTGGCAAGCCTGCGAGACCATGCGCGAGGCCACCGATTGGCTAACCAGGCAGGAACACCTGAACGCCCGTTTTGCCGGTGCCGTGCCCTATCTGCGCGCCTTTGCGCGTGTGTTGGGTGCGCATCTGCATCTCAAGGCGGCGATGGCGGGCAAGGGGACACACCGTGAGGTGCTGGCCCGGTTCTATATCCAGCGGCTGTTGCCAGAGCACATCAGCCTTCTGGCCCATGCGCAGGCCGGCGAAACCGATCTTTTTGCAATGACCCCGGAAGAACTGGCATCATAATGGCGAACACCCCCCCCGAAGGTCTGCGGTATCCCTGGAACACCCCGCCGGATCTCGGCACAGACAGCATCGAAGTTGCACCCGGTGTGCTTTGGCTGCGCTTGCCGCTGCCGATGAAGCTGGACCATGTGAACGTCTATGCGCTGGACGAAGGCGACAGCTGGACCATCATTGATACCGGGTTTGCCTCCGGTAAATCGCGCGCGATCTGGGCCGCGGCCATGGCTGGACCGCTGGGCGGGAAACCGATCAGCCGGGTGGTGGTCACCCATCATCATCCCGATCATATCGGGTTGGCGGGTTGGTTCCAGACCGAACATGGTGCCGAACTGGTCACAACGCGGACCGCTTGGTTGACGGGGCGGATGCTGACGCTGGACGAGCAGGCGGTTGCCCCCAGTGAAACGCTGATGTTCTATCGCCAGTCGGGCATGGACCCTGACATGCTTGACAAACGCGCCAAGGACCGCCCCTTCAACTTTGCCGACATCGTGGCCCCCCTGCCGCTGGGCTATACCCGGATCAAGCAGGACGACACGATCCGGATGGGCGGCCGGACCTGGGATGTGCACATCGGGAATGGCCACGCCCCGGAACACGCAACCTTCTGGAGCAGGGACGACAATCTGGTTATTGCCGGGGATCAGATACTGCCCTCAATCAGCCCGAACATCGGGGTTTACCCCACCGAGCCGATGGCCGACCCGATTGCGGAATGGCTTGAAGCCTGCGAACGGCTGGCATTGCTCGCACGCCCGGACCATCTGGTTTTGGGCGGGCACAAGGTGCCGTTCACGGGGCTGCCCAAGCGCATGGAGCAACTGATCTCCAACCACCATGGCGCGCTGAACCGGCTTGCGGACTACATCGAAGAACCCAAATCTGCCTCGGAATGTTTTGCGCCCCTCTTCAAAAGAACGATAGGTGAGGCCGAATATGGCCTGGCCCTGGTTGAAGCAGTTGCGCATTTGAGCCACCTTTACCAGACCGGCGACGCCACCCGCAGCCAGCGGGCGGCTGATGGCGCCTGGGTCTACAGGCGCAAAGGGTAGGGAATATTGATGGGCAACACGATCGAAACAACAGCAGAGGCCATCGAAGCAGACGCGCTGCCAAGGCTTTATGAAATGCACTGTGATCCCGATCAGCCAAACGTCCGGGATCAGGAACTGCCCAAACACATGACCTTGAAACCGGCGGATCAGAAAAGCGCGGCACAATGGGCCTATGAGCGCACGGTTCTGTATCTCAAGAATTTCGAAGAGCAGCTGGACAATGAACATGAGGTCGCGATGGGATTTGTCGGCGGTGATGCCGGTGTGTTGCGAATTGAAGGAATGGGGTATTTCGACCCCGATGTTGTGACCTTCTATGGCCGCGATGCGTCGGGCGGGCGCATGCAGCTTGTTCAACACGTCAGTCAGCTGAATGTGGTGTTTCGTGCCTTGACCAAAGAGGTGCAGGATCAGGCACCCAACCGGATCGGGTTCCGGTTACTCGAGGATCTCGAAAAGAGCGCTACTGCGACATCGTGAACCCAGGGCGCGTTTGACGGCGTGACACAGCGGTCTGAATCGGGTAATCAGCGAAAAACCACCATTCTAAGGGACAACAAGATGGCTGAACACGAACACGGCAGCATGAACGTCGAGGGACAACAAAAGACCTTTGACGGCTTCATCTCATTCGTAACCAAATCGACAATCGTCATTGTGGCAATCCTGGTCATCATGGCGGTATTTTTCCGCTGAAGGCTTGGTACGATCTAATTTCAGGGACGTATTTCAGTGAAAAATCTTTTGTTTGGGCTGGCCGCCTTGGCTTTGGTTGCCGGCTGTGCGGGTGACACGACGGGTGATGCGTCTATTGAGGCCGTGAATGCGGCGGCCTTTCAAGCACCCGGACCAAAGAGCATCACCTTGTTCACCATGATTAA
>Ga0316204_10007545_pt1 | contig 15807 bp, 12 predicted proteins | sample 6monrhotite_MG_2_FD_205661 | JGI IMG/M metagenome (GOLD analysis project Ga0316204, IMG submission 205661) | Microbial mat bacterial communities from mineral coupon in-situ incubated in ocean water Damariscotta River, Maine, United States -... | ecosystem: Environmental > Aquatic > Marine >... | reverse complement strand
GCCATTATGAGTCAACCCATGACGAACGTTGCTATGAATCAACCAGCTCGATGAGTTTCGAACGAATCCACTTTCAGTTTGTGAAGTTTGGGTCCATTCGAAATTAAACTGCCAATTGGTTGCTTCGGTGCTCCCAGGGAAAATCTTATTTATTCCTACAGTCATTGCTCTGGAATGATCTGTATCTACCAATAGATCCCTTAAATTGGCTGCCGCGTCATTTTTAGCGAATTCAAAATAAAATTCGGCTTTGGCATCATACCACACCCATTTACCAAAAATACCTGCTGCCTGGTCCTGTTCAAGGTTGAATCCGAATTCATCTCTATCGTTTTTTCTGAATAGATTTTGGAATATGGGAAAGTAACTCCCTGTAGCTTTTGCATTTTCGTAGTACTGCTGCACCCACCTGCTAAATCCTAAAGAGAGCCCCTTAACCCACTTTGGAGAGTAGGTAATGCTTATTCCCTGGTAATAGCGCCAGTCATCTACCTTTGGATTGTATTGTATAACGTTTTCGAATTGTCGATCGGTAGCAGGTGGTTCAAACCCCGACCCTTCTAGCCTGGCAGTTATTAATTGCCATTCAAAATGGCCTATAGGCGACTTTATTGGCCGTTGTGTATTGAAAGTGATGTGAGGGAACCCTGCAGCATTGTTACTCATCATGATGCTATTTCTAATGGCTGGCCCCCACCAAATGTTTTCAGTTGACAGGCCCAGAGATAAGCCCCATTTATTCAATCGAATACTCGACTGCCCAAAGTGAAACTTCCTGTATGGTCCATCCCCAAACTTTTCTGGTACGTCCATTCTATTGAACCAGATATACCTCAAGGCCCAAGCCTCTTCAGTATGTCTTGGTACATTAGGGAATCCCAGAAAGTCTTTATTTTGAGCCCAAATGAACTCTGGCTTGAATTGGACGCTCAGTGGTCCATAATTCATATGAAACCCCAGACTTAGGTAGGTTTGTAACCCCCTTGAAGGAATCATGGCACCATCATTTCTGCTGTCAGGGTGCCTGAGATCATAAGCAAGCCTCATTTCAACCGGTAGAACAACTGCTGTAAAATGTTGGTTTTTAGACTGTATGGAGGAACCGAAATATTGGTCAGTATTAAAAATGGCACTATCTATAGCTATCCCGTTTTTCCCGAGAGCAATAGGTCTATAGTTAAATGAGAAGTCAGGATCAAAATTTCCCAATAACTGTTGCCTTCTTAGGTAGTTTTCAACCAAAGCTGAACCCGATGGTAAGGTCTGACCTAATAACCCTTGTAAGGGCAATAAAATGGCAACAATGATAAGGTACTTCTTTGTCATTAATTCTTCTCGATTGCAGACTTCTTATGTTTTCAAGCGACTATAAGGTGTATGAAACTTTAATGTCCAGATTCCAATTAATCCTGTCTACCCCAGGAGTATCAGGAAAAGCCGATGGGTCATTGGGGTCAAACAAAACCTCCCATTGGTAATTAAGCGACTTGGTAAAGAACAACGAACTGCTCAATAGTATTTTATCAAATTTCAACTCTACAAAACCATGGAGGTTATAATCAACCCAATACCTGGTAAAGTCAGGGTTAAAAGCCGCCACAGCAAAATCGTTGTTATGTACATACCTTTCTACGGCCCCACCAATTCTTGTAAAGCCTTTGATCCAGGAGATTTCTATGTATTGGGCATTACCTCCAGGCCCTAAAGCTGACCCTAACACCTCACCATTGTGGGTGTAGCCATGGCGAATTCTGTTGTGGATGTACCAGCTGGAAGCATCGTTGATTAATCTAAGTTGGGCTTGAGAAGTTTGTGTCCATTCGAAATTGAACTGCCACATCGCATTACTTGCAGGCATCTTAAATAGCTTGTTGATACCAACAGTTAAGGCCCTTGGGTGATCAGTGTTGGCAATGAGGTCTCTTAAATTGATGGCAGCATTCTTTTTGTGAAACTCAAAATATACCTCTGCATTGGCATCTGCCCATACCCACCTGCCAAAGAATCCGGCTGCCTGGTCCTGGTTTGTACTGAATCCGAATTCATCCTGAACATTCCTTTTGAAGAGGTTTGTAAATGCAGGGAAATGGCTTTTGAATCCTCTTGTGTCTTCAATGTACTGTTGTACCCATCTCACCAGGCCAAAAGACAGACCTTGAATCCATTTAGGTGAATAACTAAATGTTATTGCCTGATAATATCGAGAATCATCAACCTTGGGTACATAGGCTTCATATCCTCTGAACCTTTCTTCAAAATATGGAGGCTTATACCCTGAATCACTTAACCGACCTGTAATCAATTGCCATTCAAAAGCGCCAATAGAAGTAATAATCGGTCTTTGAGTATTAAAGGTTATATGAGGGAATCCCTGAGCGTTGTTGCTCATCATAATGCTATTACGAATACCTGGACCCCACCATAAGTTTTCTGTTGATAGACCCAACGACATACCCCATTTGTTCAACCTTATACTACTCTGACCCCATGTTACTTTAGTGTATGGATCATCACCATATCGTTCAGGTTGGTCAATCCTATTAAACCAATTATACCTGACTTGCCAGGTGCTTTCATAATGGCGGGGCCAATCGGGGAAGCCAATGTACTCTTTGTTTTGCGCCCATATAAACTCCGGTTTCAATTGGATGCTTAATGGGCCAAGTTCTGCATAAAAGCCAGCGGCTAAATAGGTTTGCCAGCCTCTCGATCTGATCATAGCGCCATTATTCCTGTTGTCAGGATTCTGCAGGTCTTGAGCAACCCTGAATTCTATTGGTAGAATTGTAAAAGTACTTGCCTGGCCTGGTCTGTTAAATTGGTACCCAAACAGATCTTTTGAAATGTATTCAAGGCTATCTGTTGAGATGCCATTTTTGGTGAACGTGAGTGGTCGGTAATTAAATGAAATGGCTGGGTCAAACTTTCCTAGCAGTTGCTGCCTTCTGACGTAGCCCTCTACAATGGGACTTCCTACGGGAAGGGTTTGACTTTTGGCCTCTTGAAGTACCAGTATAGATATAAGCAGAACAATTAAAATCCTCATTTTCAATTATCTCTGGTAAAAACCGATACTCCAAGGTTATCAAGCGACCAACTTTCATCACAGGCATTACTGGAAAAACCTCCTTCTTTTAATTGGTCATAAAAGGCAATCAACGTACTCTTCTCTGTATGAGGGAACACTTTATCAAATTTGTAGATCGAAGTGCCTATTGGTGAATCCTGCCATAAACATATGCCCACGGTCGACCTTCGTAATGCTGTTTTCCTGGCCTCATTGTGGAAAGGGTATTCATTAGGGTATGACTGTGTAAAACACCAGCCCGGAATGCATAACCCATTTGAAAAGGTAGTCTCAAATATAATTTTTTCGCTGGGATCCACATCTTTGTCCGGGTCGAACTCCAGGAACCATGCATCATGGTCAAGGTCCAAATCATCCACCTGGTTAGTATTGCCTTCCCAGGAATCATGAATGTATAGATCAAAAAACACTCTTATAAAGTCGTGTTCAGGCAAATCGGATAGTGAAAGGGTAAAACCGGAGTTGTTGAAATTTCCCATCAATTTATTCCCTTCAAATTCCGAAATATAAACTCCTTCTATTCCTGTGTAGTCACCATTATTAAAATCATTGCCATAGACAAATATCTCTACGGTCACACCAATGTCGCGGCAACCCAATGCCAAAATCATCATCATCAGTATTAGCCATTTACTCAGTTTCATCAGTTCAGACGGAAGTTGTGTAAAGTAAAGGATTTCCTAAGAAATAAGAGTCTTTCAGTGTACAACTTAGAGCCTTTGAATAAGCCTATAAATTCACGTTTATCAAGCAAGCGGATTTCATCCATAGTAGCTTTTGCGTTGGCGGGTAACCACTTTTGACCAAGGCTCAGTTTCGTCTTGGTCAAAATCCAGTAAGCCAGGCCCTTAGGCAATTGAGCAAAAAATGGAAACCTGAAGTGAGGCTCAATAAAAAAGTACTTATTGGGTGTTTGTATAAAATGATAGATGCCTACCCTTTGACATTCTGAGGCCATTTTTACCTGGTTGTCATAAGTATACAGGTGTTCTATCACAGAATTGCTAAATACAATGTCGAAGGAATCATCCTCAAACCTACTCAGGTCGGTGGCATCTCCCTTTATGAATTGCATATGCTCATTATCAATACATTCTTTTTCAAGATTGAGTATGGTGATATGTATCCCTTCCTTGCCTTTATAACCTCGATTTTGCCAAAAGGACTCAGTGCCTCCTACATCAAGAATCCGCACGGGCTTATCTGCCAAAGCAAGGCAGCGTTCAAAAAATTTAAAACGCCTGGCTCTAAACTGATCACCTATGCTTCCCTTGTGCTCGGAATAACCGAATATTCTAACTGACATCGTATTGTTTGGCGAAATCTAATATTTGATATTCTAAAAGCTCAGTAATTTTTAAAGTATTCTGGTCGGCCTTTTAATATACCAGGCCATCAGGCCATATTGAATCTTCATATATATGATTTGAATGGGATGGTATAGGTTACAACTATTTTGTAATTGTGAGGGATTTGTAACCAGTTGACCGAATGCATTGTCTTTTTTTTAATATTTGTGATCCCTAAAGGTAAGCCATCCTAAAGATGAATAGTCAGGAACCATTATTAAATTGCGGAAGAGTTATGCAATGCATAAAAGCGAGTTTCGCAGTGCAACGGTTCAGGATACATGCCTTTGTGCTTCTGGCGTCAGCCATGTGGCAATACAATGCCGTGGCACAAGAGACGGATAGTTTAAGTCTTCGCATAGGTACTGGTGTGGTTATGAGCACACAGGAAGATTTTCTGCCACACTACCTTGTGAATAATCAATGGGGAGTCGTTCAGGAAGATCAGGCACTGTTTGTAGAAGGGCTGCTCAATTATCGGGCTCCTGTAGGTAAACACTTAAAACTCTCCACTGGCTTTTCATTTCGAAACGACTTGTTGTCATCTTACTATGTTCAGCTTCAACATGATCTTATTTCTTTAAATATTGGAGGGTTGCAAAAGGTCGTTGGTGGGCTGGGAAATTCGCTTTCAAGCGGCTCTATGGCTTTAGGAAACAACGCAAGGCCTTTGCCAATGATTGAGTTGGAAGTGCCTGACTATATAAATGTGCCCTGGACTAAGGGGTTCTTCAAGACAAAGGGCCATTTAGCACATGGATGGTTTGAAGATAACAGGCATGTCTCGAATGCGCTATTGCATTCAAAATCTTTCTATTTAATGCTGGACCTAAACAAGGAGATTGGCTTTACGGCTGCTTCTGGCATAGTACATTTTGCCCAGTTTGGTGGTACGTCTCCCAATGGAGATGAACAGCCCTCTTCATTCAGCGATTACCTGAAGGTTTTTCTTGGAGCGGGTATTCCAAATCCAGATGGAACCACTGCAGGTGAGAGTAACGGGCTGGGCAATCACCTGGGCATTATTGAAACCACCGTTACCAAACAACTTGGGCAACATAAACTGAGTGTCAACTACCAAAAACCTTTCGAAGATGAAGGGGGTATTCAGTATGTAAGCCTGACTGACTACCTGTTTGGTCTTGAGTGGGAGCTGCCTAAGGAAGGGAATTTTATTAGAAAGGTGTATTTAGAATATATACAAACTAAATGGCAAGGGGGGCCTGGATTACCAGACCCGAATCCAGTTGATGGAGTATTGTCCGAGGAAGATAATTTTGGATATTCATTCGGAGGTCGTGATGACTTATACAATAACTGGTTGTACCGTGATGGATGGACATATAATTCAATGATCCTGAGTAATCCGTTGTTTCTTACCTACCAACGAACACTCAATTTTTTTGCAACATATCCAGATTATGCTGTTTCTGTTGCAAACAACCGTCTTCGGGCGGTTCATTTAGGTATAGAAGCAATAAGCCGTTCGGGTATTGAGATCAAAGGCCTGTTTACATACTCCAGCAATTTTGGAATTTACTCTGGCCTTTATCAAGGAAGATTTGGTTGGGATGGGGCTGCTACTGACCCTAATTTTGAATACGTTTTTCGCCCGGCTCAGCACCAGTTTTATTCCTTGATAGAGTTGTCTAAGGATCAATTCTGGAATGATAAGCCATGGGGCGCCCGAATAAGGCTGGCTGTCGATCATGGAGATCTTTATAATGCCTTTGGATTTGAATTATTGGTGCATTATCAAATCATGTCGAATTAACCATTTGTTTACTCGGCTAGATGTTGGACTTTTGTATCTTTATCGATGTAATTAAACAAGGAAGGAGTAATAGAATAATACTATAGTGTCATGAAAAAGAGGTTCAACGTATTCTTCCCTCCTTTATTCATTTTCGGTGAGATGACCGTGATGACGCTGCTCTATTTCTTCTCGCTATATATTGCTTTTGGATCTTTTGAGCTTAGCGCAACTTATATCACGGCTTTTGTCATTTATTTGACCAGCTGGCCTTTATTATCATACTTTAAGCGCGATTATAAAATCGGTAGAGCTGTTACTTATTATAATACATTCAAGCGCGCATTTGGAACTACTTTCATTTTCACCTCTTTAATTTCCCTATCCTGGTTGTTTTTAGCTGGTGACGACATCAATAGGCATTTTTTGATGTCACTCATTCTTTTACTGTTCGTGTGGCTTACTATCTACAGGGTGTTTGTCCATCTTATTTTAGATAGGTACAGGGCCTTTGGTGGTAATATAAGGACAGCAGCCATTGTTGGTTACGACCAATTGGGGTTCAACTTGTACAATGTACTGCTGAATAAACCCCATTATGGGATTAGGTGCGAAGGTTTCTATGCCTTCGATAATAATGAAGAAAAAGAAAAATACCCCCTTTTGGGAGGGCTGGATGACCTTTTAAACGCTGATTTGAAGGAGCTGGATTTTGTGTATATCAGTGAAAAAATTTCCAGAGAAGGCCTCAATAAACTCATTAGAAAAGCTGATAATGAACTGGTAAAGGTCAAAATCTTACCAGAATTCAAGACTGACTTTATCAAATCTTTCAGCCTGAAACGATTCGATTTGGTACCTGTGGTAGACGTGAATAACCTACCATTGGATAACGTTTGGAACAGCTTTGTGAAACGGACGTTTGATCTCGTGTTTTCATTAATTATCATCCTATCTCTACTATCTTGGTTATACCCTTTGATTGGTTTGTTGATCAAACTTGAATCGAAGGGTCCGGTTTTGTTTAAGCAAAAAAGACATGGAAAAGGCAATGTTCCATTTTTGTGTTTCAAGTTCAGAACCATGGTAGTTAATGACAATGCCGATGCGTTGTGGGCGAGCAAAGATGATCCAAGGGTAACCCGGCTTGGAGCATTTCTCAGAAAAACCAGTTTGGATGAATTTCCCCAGTTTATCAACGTCCTTATTGGCAACATGTCTATAGTAGGACCAAGGCCACACCCTCTTTCACTCAATAATACATTCGAAAATCAGATAGAAAAGTTTGCTAAAAGACATGCCTCAAAACCAGGAGTTACGGGTCTTGCCCAGTCAATGGGATATCGTGGTGAAATCACCAACTACTATCAAATGAATTCGAGAGTGAGACTGGATAGGTTTTACCTTCAAAATTGGTCTTTCTGGCTTGACTTGAAAATAATATTCCTAACAGTATACGCACTGTTGCGCGGTCAGGAACTGGCTTATTAATTCAATTTGATAGACTGATGGATCGGGAATAAGACATCAGGATTCCCGCATTTCTTCCAGGGTAATTACCCCATTCTACTGAGCCCTTCAGACCAAATTGATGAGGCCCTTTTGAATAAGCTAAATCAAAGGCCAAAAGCTTTAAGGTGAGTCCGGGACTGATTCTCTCACTCAGCGTTCCGTGATTTTTAGACGACAAATAATTGATGCGGTATTGTATGTCGTTTACGTGCCCACCTACACCAATGTTAATGGCGTTTAATACATTTTTGATTTTATTATTAGAGGTAGATTCAGGATTGAGGATTAAAAACAAAGGGCTGCCAATTATTCTTTGCTGGTGTGTCCAGCCTGACCTATAAACACTGTTATTATAGAAGTTATCTGGCTCAAAAATTCTAACACCTTCATCAAATTTTATGGCATCTTGTGAGCTGGTCCTAATCAACTCGGCATTGAAATTAGTGATCAAACCCTTGCGTTTTTTCGTCTTTATACTGAGCCCAATGAGGCCATCACGCCAGTTAAATGGTGTAAGGCCAGACTTGTCTTCCCATATAAACTGCCAGTAGTTGCGAATGGTGAATTTACCAAAATCATAGGCTGCACTCAGGTCATAACTCCCCAAATGATTTCCAAGTGCATTAAGTTGGTCTGTTTGCTGTGCGTCAACACCTCCGGAAAGCCCGAGGAATATCCGGGCAAAATTGCCTATTCCTATTGGCTGAGCAGTCTCCTCAGCCAGGTTTTGCCCTGCCCATTGTGCGCTATGGTGAATCCCTACGGTTGTTTGAAATCTTTGCTTTAAAGCACTTGCCCTCAGATAGAAAGACTTCTGGTGAAGCATAGCGCCACTTTGATATCGGTTTTTTTCAAACCAACCATGTGCTACGTACATTTTAAATGATAAAACCTCTCCCAGTATGGGTGACTTTACCCAATCATTCGTTTGAAAAACTATCTTAGGTATGGGTCTGGCATTGTTTCCATAAACCAGGTTGCCAATGCTCAAAGTCGAATCATTGAGCCCTGGCATTTCTTCCTTCATACCCAGGTGCAAATTGACACTCCCAACTCGCATCCCTACATAACTTTGAATCAGGTTGGCCCTGCTTGTAGTATTAGCGATCAATTGACTCTCTAGTCCATAGAAGTAGTCAATGTATTTAGCTTGAGGTTTTTTGAAAACTTCTGCTGTAATTAATGCCCCCCAACCATCTGTAGCCGAAAGTCTGCCACTATTATTTGATACCAACCAATAAGGAGCGTCTTCACCATAAGAGGTCAGTATACTGCTGGTCAACCGCAGAACATGTGCGTCAGAACTGTCCTGTTCATTTAGGACCTGACCATAGAGGTTATGGGAGACCAATCCCACGAGAATGATGAGCAAAAGTTTTGACCGCATAGTTAATAGACACTAACGTGCCTTATAGACCCTACTTAAACGTAATTGGTTGTAAATGTTACTTGCGATAGGCAGTAAAATCTTTATGATCTTTTTGAAACAGTTTTTCCTTTGGTAAAGACCTGAAGTAATCATAGGTGATCTTTAGCCCTTCGGACCGGGAAACCGCAGGCGCCCAGCCTAGTATTTCGGTTGCTTTTGTGATATTGGGTTGCCGCTGCATGGGGTCATCTTTGGGCAGGTCTTTATAGATGATTTTTTGACTTGTTCCCGTCAGTTTAATAATCTCTTCAGCAAATTGCAAAATGGTTATCTCATCTGGGTTGCCAATATTGACCGGGTGAGGGTAATCAGAGTGTAGCAATTTGAAAATACCATCAACCTGATCGCTTACATAACAGAAAGAACGGGTTTGAGAACCATCACCGAAAACCGTCAAATCTTCTCCTCTTAAGGCCTGACCAATAAATGCAGGTAATACTCTGCCGTCATTCAGTCGCATTCGGGGGCCATAAGTGTTAAATATTCTCACTATACGGGTTTCAAGGCCATGATAAGTATGGTAGGCCATGGTTATTGCTTCCTGAAAGCGCTTGGCTTCATCATATACTCCCCTTGGACCCACCGGGTTGACATTGCCATAATACTCTTCCGTTTGAGGGTGTACCAAAGGGTCGCCATACACTTCCGAAGTAGAAGCAATAAGCATTCGCGCATTTTTTGCTCTAGCCAGTCCTAGAAGGTTGTGAGTCCCCAATGAACCTACCTTAAGAGTTTGAATGGGTATTTTAAGGTAATCTATTGGGCTGGCTGGAGAAGCGAAGTGTAAAATATAGTCCAGTTTACCTGGTACATGAACGAAATTGGAGACATCATTATGATAGAACGTGAAATTCTCATGAGGCAAGAGGTGTTCCAAATTGGAGAGGTGGCCGGTAATGAGATTGTCCATTCCTAAGACCTCAAAACCTTCTTTGATGAACCTGTCACACAAATGTGAACCTAAAAAGCCTGCCGCTCCGGTGATTAATATCCTTTCCATCAGATTCCTATTCCGTAATAAGCGTAACCCATGGCAAGTACTTCGGGTTTATCATAAATATTCCTGCCATCAAAGATTACTTTTTGCTTCAGCCTTTTCTCTACCTCTTCAAAATTTGGTACTCTAAATTCGGGCCATTCAGTAATCAGTAAGATCGCATCACAGTCAGTTATTGCCTCGTATTCATCTTTGGCATAAGTGATGGTATTGCCTAAGTCATGACTTGCTTCTTCCATTGCTACAGGGTCATATGCCTGAACTTTGGCACCTGCTTCAAGTAAGGCATTAATAATGACAATAGAAGGGGCTTCGCGCATATCATCAGTTTTGGGTTTAAAAGAGAGTCCCCATACTCCAAAAGTAAGCCCACTCAAATCATCACCGAAGTGTGATTTAATCTTGGTGACCATTACCGACTTCTGCTTTTCATTCACATCTTCTACGGCTTTCAAAACGGTCATAGAGTAATTGTTCTCCTGAGCAGTTTTGATAAGTGCTTTTACATCTTTTGGAAAACATGAACCTCCATAACCCACACCAGGGTAAATGAACTTGTTCCCAATTCTGTTGTCGCTGCCAATTCCCTTTCTCACCATGTTTACATCTGCACCCATGATCTCGCATAGGTTAGCAATGTCATTCATGAAGCTGATTTTGGTGGCCAGCATTGAGTTAGCTGCATACTTGGTCATTTCTGCAGAAGGCACGTCCATAAAAATGGTAGGGTGGCCATTGAGTAGAAAAGGCTTATACAGCTTTTTCATAATGTGCTCTGCTTCTTCAGACTCAACCCCAATAACAATCCTGTCAGGTTTTAGAAAATCTTGGATGGCAGCTCCTTCTTTCAAGAACTCTGGATTAGAAGCCACGTCAAATTTCAGATCGGAGCCTCTTTCATTCAATGCATTTTGAACGGCCGCCTTCACTTTCTTAGCAGTACCTACAGGAACAGTGCTTTTTGTGACCACCACCATGTAGTGATTCATGTTTTGGCCTATTTCCGTAGCAACGGCCAGTACATATTTTAAGTCAGCACTACCGTCTTCACCCGGAGGAGTACCCACCGCTATAAATACAGCTTCACAATCCTGAATGCTTTCGGCTAAAGTGGTTGAAAAGTGGAGTCTCTTCTTTTCATAATTATTAAGAACCATGGCCCTGAGCCCTGGCTCATAAATGGGCATGATGCCATTTTTTAGCCCTTCAATCTTCTTTTCATCTATGTCGATACAAGTGACTTCTATACCTACTTCTGCAAAACAGGTGCCTGTCACGAGGCCAACATATCCGGTTCCAACTACTGCAACTTTCATTTCTATTTTTATTTTGATTCAAATCTCAAAATTTCGAGAAAAACCTGGGCGTGAATTTAGCTGATTGTGTATAAAACTTCGTTGAAAACCTTAATTTTTAAGACGACTGGAATCTGCCATGGCCAGCCTTTGCTGCCAACGCCATGCATCCCTTAGCGAATCTTGCAGTGAAAGTGCTGTTTTCCATCCTAATACCTGAGACGATTTATTGGCATCAGCATACACTTTTTCTACATCACCGGCCCTTCGAGGTCCCAGATTATAGTTGAGTTTCAGATTATTAACTTCTTCGAAAGTCTGAATTACCTCCAGCACAGAATTGCCCCGGCCTGTACCAATATTGAAGGTATTGAAATAAATTTCTGCATTATTTTCCAGGTATTTTAAACTGGCCACATGGGCTTCGGCCAAATCTACCACATGAATGTAATCCCTGATACAAGAACCGTCAATGGTGTCATAATCACTGCCAAAAACAGTAATGGGCCCTATAATGCCTGCAGCAGATTGAGTAATGAATGGTACAAGGTTGTTGGGTTTGCCTATGGGTAATTCCCCGATTTCGGCACTAGGGTGTGCCCCAATGGGGTTAAAATATCGCAAGGTAATGGCTCTGAGAAAATTCTTAGTGAGGGTTTCGTCTTCCAGAATCTCTTCGCATACCTGCTTGGTTTTGCCATATGGAGACTCCGCTTTCTTTTTTGGTGCAGTTTCGTCAACCGGAAGCACATCAGGCTGACCATAAACCGTACAAGACGAGGAGAAAATCAATAGTTGGGTGTTAAATTCTGCCATTACCTTGAGCAATGTAATGAGCGATCCCAGGTTGTTTTGGTAGTAGTCAGTCGGCTTTTCTACTGATTCGCCTACAGCCTTGAACGCAGCAAAATGAATGACTCCGTGAATGTGGTGTTCAATAAAAACCTGCCTCATAGACTCCCGGTCATTGCAGTCAGCTGCATAGAATGGAAAATCTACACCTGTGATTTTTTTCAGGCCTTTTAAAACAGACTCATCAGAATTAGAGAGGTTGTCAATAATAATGGGCTCATAGCCAGCTTTGTGCAGCTGTACTACTGTATGAGAGCCAATAAAGCCTGTTCCTCCTGTAACTAATACTTTCATATACTTGCCAAAGGCACAAAAATAGATATTCATCGACATATATAGATTAGCTATGCTATTTTTGTCATTCAAAAATCAGGAATATGTCGGGTAAACTGGAAGACATAAAGAGAGAACTCGAAAGCTCTAACGTGAATTCGGAAGAAGAACTGGAACAATTTCGGGTTCGATTCATTGGTAGAAAAAGCATCTTGGGTGCGCTTTTCGGAGAGATGCGAAATGTGGCTCCCGAAGAGAGGAAAGCCTATGGCCAATCGGTGAATGAACTGAAAAACCTGGCTCAGACCAAGTTCAAAGAACACATAGATGTCATGGCCTCAGGCAGTGGAGAAAGTGAAGATCACCCTGATCTGACCCTTCCGCCTGTAGACACTGAGTTTGGGTCGATTCACCCACTAACTGCCACCAGACAACGATTTATAGAGATATTTGAGCGAATAGGCTTCAATGTTTCTTCGGGGCCTGAGATAGAAGACGACTGGCACAATTTCACCGCCCTCAACTTTCCTGAGAATCATCCGGCTCGTGAAATGCAGGATACTTTCTTCATTAAGAAAGACCCGGACATAGCCTTGCGTACACATACATCTTCTGTACAAATCAGGGTGATGGAAAATGAAAAGCCACCCATTCGTACGCTGTCACCTGGTAGGGTTTTTAGAAATGAAGCCATTTCTGCCAGAGCACATTGCGTCTTTCACCAGATGGAAGGGCTCTATGTTGACAAAGGGGTGAGTTTCGCAGATTTGAAGCAAACACTCTATCATTTTGCTAACGAAATGTATGAAAAGGGCACTCAGGTACGATTCAGGCCTTCTTATTTCCCCTTTACTGAACCCAGTGCTGAAATAGATATTTCCTGCCAAATCTGTCATGGAGATGGTTGTAACATTTGTAAGTATACCGGCTGGGTAGAAATTGGTGGTTCGGGTATGGTAGACCCCAATGTACTGGCCAACTGCGGCATAGATCCTGAGGTATACACAGGTTTTGCTTTTGGTATGGGTATCGAACGAATTGCTATGCTGCGATATGGCATTAAAGATTTGCGTCTGTTCACAGAAAACGATGTGCGCTTTCTCAAACAGTTTAATCCTCTATAGTCATGAAACTGGACCAAATACAGCGCATAGCCATAGTAGGAGCTGGCACCATGGGGCAGGGCATAGCCCAAGTAAGCGCCATGGCCGGGTACCAGGTGCTTTTATACGACATTAAACCGGAGATGCTTGAAAGGGCTCAACGGCAGATTACCAAGCAGCTAGACAAGGGAATTGAACGTGGAAAAGTAAGTGAATCACTGAAGACAGAGACGCTTGGTAGAATTGCTTACTCTACTGGATTTGATGACCTGAAAGCGGACGTGGTTGTAGAGGCCATCATTGAAAAACTGAGCATAAAACAAGAGCTATTTCAAAAGCTGGAAAAGCTGAATGGTCCAGAAGCTATTTTGGCTTCCAATACCTCTTCTATTCCTATTACGCGCATTGCTGCGGCTATGGAGCATCCAGAGCGCTTTGTGGGCATGCACTTTTTCAATCCAGCTCATATCATGAAGTTGGTGGAAGTAATCTCAGGAGCGGCCACTAGTACAGAAACTGCAAAGACGATTTATGAATTGGCTGATAAACTGGGTAAGAAGCCCGTGATGGCCAATGATGCACCCGGTTTTATCGTCAACCGTGTGGCTCGACACTTTTATGTGGAAGGGCTGAAAGTACTGGAAGAAGGTGTGGCTGAAGTAGCTACCATCGATCGCCTGGTAGAATCTTCAGGTTTCAGAATGGGTCCTTTCAGACTCATGGACCTGATAGGAGTTGACACCAATTTTTCAGTAACTACTTCTATGTTCGAAGCTTTTCATCAGGATGCCAAATTCAGACCATCGCGCATACAGCAGCAAAAGGTGGACGCTGGTCATCATGGCAGAAAAAGCGGTCGTGGTTTTTACGACTACAGCGCTAAATAAAGCGGATTAAAGCAAATCTTCGATCAACTTGTCGATAGTGATGCCTTCGGCCTCAGCCTTGAAGTTGCGTACTATTCTATGGCGTAAAATAGGCTTGGCAACGGCTTTCACATCTTCAATGTCGGGAGAGTACTTGCCATTCAACAGGGCATTGCACTTTGCGGCAATGATCAGGTTTTGAGAAGCCCTTGGTCCGGCTCCCCACTCTATGTATTCTTTGGTGGTAGCGGGTGCTTTTTCACTTTCCTGTCTGGTTTTGTGTACCAGACTTACAGCGTACTCTACTACATTGTCTGCCACCGGCACTTTTCTCACCAGGTGTTGATAGGCCAGCACTTCTTCACCACTCAGCACTTTTCTCACCTCTGTGGTTTTATCAGTAGTGGTGCTTTTTACAATTTCCACTTCAGACTGAAAAGAAGGGTAGGCCAGCTCAATGTTGAACAGAAAGCGGTCTAGTTGTGCTTCAGGCAACGGATAAGTGCCCTCTTGCTCAATGGGGTTTTGCGTAGCTAAAACGAAGAAAGGCCTGTCCAATGAATAGTGCTGACCAGCAATGGTCACAGAGTATTCCTGCATCGACTCCAGCAGGGCTGCCTGCGTTTTAGGAGGCGTACGGTTGATCTCATCGGCCAGAATGATATTGGCAAATATGGGACCTTTGATGAATTTGAAATTACGGTCTTTGTCAAGCGTTTCAGCTCCCAGAATGTCTGAAGGCATTAGATCGGGCGTAAACTGAATCCGGTTGAAACTAAGGTCCAATGCCGAAGCAACGGTCTGAATGAGCAGGGTTTTTGCCAGACCCGGTACACCTACCAGCAGGCTGTGGCCTTGGCAGAATACGGAGGTGAGCAAAAGGTTTACCACCTCGTCTTGCCCAATGATCACTTTAGAGATTTCCTGTTTCAGGCTCTTAAAATCCTGGTAGAAGCGGTCGGCTAGTGCCACCTCAGACTGTACTTCTGTCATGCTTAGTTATTCTGGATAATGCCGCAACGATTGAATTCGGGATCGAGTTGGATGTACACTTCTTCCATCTTTTCCTGGAGGTAGGTGATCCTTTTCTGCGCTTTCTTCATTTGCGTGGTTGCGGCTTTTAGTTTTTCATAATCCTGGTTCATATTGGCCCGGTGTGGAGGAATTTTCCTTTTGAAATAGATGATCCTGGCTGCCCTGGTTTCTGCATCGGCCTGTATGGCTTCCGCTTTAGAAATCTCCCCCTCTTTCATTGCATCTATAGCAAAATAGAGAGTGGCATCGATATTG
>Ga0316204_10007544_pt1 | contig 15807 bp, 15 predicted proteins | sample 6monrhotite_MG_2_FD_205661 | JGI IMG/M metagenome (GOLD analysis project Ga0316204, IMG submission 205661) | Microbial mat bacterial communities from mineral coupon in-situ incubated in ocean water Damariscotta River, Maine, United States -... | ecosystem: Environmental > Aquatic > Marine >... | reverse complement strand
ACTTGAATGTTGCGGATCGACTGGCGTTTCACCTGTTCGCGGTACACATCAAGCGGGACGGGCATCGGGCCAAAATATTCCGACTGAGCGAGGGCATCCAGCGCTCGGGCTTTGCCCGCATCGGTCAGCTGATAGCCCATTTCATTGCCGTTGTTGGCGTTCAGTGTGCCGGTCGCCTCGATCAACCGCTGTGTGCGGCCCATGTCGATCAATTCCTGCGTCACCTGCACCGGCAAGCAAACGGCCTTGGCCAGATCGCTGACCATATCGACATTCTTGCGGAACATCGTCTTGAGAATGATGTCGCGCATCATGACGATGGGCAATCTCATCTCTTCCAACCGTTTTGGCGGAGGAGGGGCCATCACAGTGGTCGTATGCATATTCATCGGTGAGATCCTCTGGCGGAAACAATAACGTTCAGCTTGCAGGATAATCGCTAAATATGGCGTTTATCAGGCACCAAGAAGCGCGCCGAGGATCAAATAAAGGGCAAGGCAAGGGCCGAGGGCAAGGCCCATCGGGAACTTCTTGCCCCGCTGCCAGCTTTCCCAATCGGGTGCCATGCGCCGCAGGGGCGTGTGTTTTGCCCCCCGATGGGTCAGCGCCGCAGCCAGAAGTGTCGCCATGAACAGCATGACCACAAGTTGCAGATCACCAATGGCGACGAAGGGTGCCGCGGCGGCGATGAATTTTGCGTCACCGGCCCCCATTGCGCCTGCGGCATTCAGGACAATCCCGACCACAAGAACGATGACCAGTGAGGCCAACCGCCAAAGATAGTCAGGGAAGGGGATCAGGAAAAAGCCTATCACCACAAAGACCAGCGCCAGCGCCACGACAGCCTTGTTCTTGATCCGCATCAGGGCCAGATCGGTATAGGCCACATAAAGACACAGCGGCAGCACAAAGGGCAAAACCCAAAGAGCAAAGGTCGCGTCAATACTCATGGGCTCAGCTTGCTTCGAGCGCGCGAAGCGACCTGACGGCGGCTTCGAAATGTTGCGGGTGGGTGTCTATGGCCTCGCGCAGCAGACCCTTGCCGGTTTCGACATCGCCCTGTTTGATCGCCGAAAGCGCCATGGTGTGCAGCAATTGCGCGCGTTCTGTCTGATCCATCGGGATCACGGGCAGGGAATAGTCGCGCTGAGCCGAGCGGGCGAGGACCAGGTTGTTCTTGGCGGTGAAAAGCGTGGGATCCTGGCGGATGGCATCGGAAAACAGGCGTTCCGCATCAGCATAGGAACCGCGCGTGAGTTTTGAGTAGCCCCAGTTGTTCATCACCGACGCGGGCGTCGTGGTCAGCCCGATGGCGATTTCGTAAAAGCTGTCTGCTTTTTTCCAGTCTTGCTGGCTGTCCGCGACAAGCGCCTCAAGGCGGTAGCGTTTGAAGGTTTCATGGGTCGGTGGGATCTTGTCGAGCACCTTCTCGGCCCTGGCCCAGTTGCCGCTGCGGATCAGCGCATCGGCATATTCAACGCTGTCGTCCTGTGTGGCCTCCGGCATTTTGGTGACTTTTTCCCACTCCGCCACGCCTTCGGTGACGCGCTTTGCCCGGATCAGCGACGAGGCAAGCCCGCGTTGGAAATCAATACGATCCGGGCTTTGCTTCAATGATCGGGCAAAGTAGCTGACGGCCTCATTCGGGTCAGCGACGGTCAGCATGACGTCGGAAAGGTTGGTTTCGTCGACGACATTCACGTCCTTGAAGGCCCGTTCAACCGTCTCGTTGCCGTTTTTCTGTTCGCAGCCTGCCACTGCGGTAACGCCTGCTATGCAGGCGGCCAAAAACATAGGGTGGCGCATTTGTGCGTCCTTTTACTGCTCTACCTCGTGTCCGGTGTCGTCAGAGCGGGGCGGTGATAAGATAGTCCCCGGCCGCCCGCCGCACCAGTTTATAATTGTCGTCGTCAACATCATTGATAACAGAATTGTCAGTTTTTGCGAGTGCCAAGCGCAGATTGTCCCGGATTGCGTCACTTTCGCCATTGTCCAGGGCATAGGCTTTCTTGAACACCAACTCCGCTTCGGCGGTTTTGCCCCGTTCCATCAAGACCACGCCAAGGTTATTCCAGACCTCTGGTTGCTCTGCGTCGGACTCGACAGCGCGGCGCAGGACCGCTTCCGCCTGGCCCAATCGGCCAAGCCCAAGGTTGGCACTGCCCAGCCCAGACAGGACTTCGACGTTAATACCATGCTCCAACGCCGCGCGGTTAAATGACTTTATCGCCAATTCGTATTGACCCGCCGCGATCAGCCGATGGCCGACTTCAATCCCGTCCACGGCGTCGCCGCTCTGATCCACACCGGGGGCATAGACCTGATCCCCGGCCGCAGGAAAGCCGCCCGGTGCACAGGCGGTCAGACTGAAGATGGATAAGACAGCGAGGGCGCATATCAACCTGCGCCCAGGATGTGATGACATTACTGGCCCGGAGCCCCCATGTTGCCCAACTGAGTGATACCGTGAACCGATGGGCCAACCAGAATGATCAGCAAGGGCGGCACGGTCAGCATCATAGTGGCAAGGGTCATCTTTGTTGGCAACTTGTTTGCGGCTTCCTCGGCGCGCATCACGCGTTTGTCCCGCATTTCACCTGCATAAACCCGCAGAGCATCCGCAATGGACGTACCAAAGGCCGCGGATTGGTTCAGCACGGTCACAAAAGACGATACGTCCTGCACCCCGCACCGTTCGCCCATGTCATTGAGTACGGAAATCTTGTCCTTGCCGGCTTTCATTTCGTAGGCAACAACTTCGAATTCTTCGGCCAGTGCCTTGTAGGACGCGCGCAATTCTCCTGCGACCCGAACAATACATTGGTCCAGCGATTGACCGGCCTCGACGCATACAAGCATCATGTCCAGCGCATCGGGAAAGCCGCGTTCGATCTCTTCCTTGCGGGAGTCGACCCGTCGGGTGATCCAGTATTTGGGCAGAAAATACCCGATACCGCCCGGACCGATGGTGTACATCATGGTCTTTTGGGTGCTCAACCCTTCGCCGCCGCCGAGGAAATTGATATAGATGATGCCACCCAGCAAACCCAACAGGCCAAGCGCCATCTGCGCAAAGTAGAATATCCGGACCGCATCTCGGGACTGGTAGCCGGCCTGCCGCAGCATCAGTTGTTTGGCGCTCAGTTCGGCCATGTCCTCGGGTTCGAGAAACTTGGCGAATTTCTGAAGCTGCTGGTTGCCGTCCGCATGGCGGAGGGTCTGTTTGCCGTCTGATGTCTTGGGGGCGGTTGTGACGCGTTTCAGCTTGTTGAGCGGATCCTCCGGCTGGCGCATGATCATCACGACGCAAAAGAGAACAAGCATCAACCCCAGCGCGCCAAGAACGATGATCAGACCAAGTGGTCCAAGGATGGCTGTGATTTGATCGTTGATCGAAGCAAGGATGTCCATCTGGTGTGCCTCCTACACTTTGATGTCAGTGAGCATGCGCATCACGAACAGATTGGCGGCCAGAAAGATGCCAACGGCAAAACAGGCCGGAATGAAATAGGGATTATCCAACACTTCGTCGTAGTAGTTCGGATCACCCACGTTGATTACGATCAGCGCAACGATGGGAAACGCGGACAGGAATTTGCCGGACCACTTGGCCTCGGCCGTGATCGCCTTCACACGGCGGAACAGGCGGAACCGCGCGCGGATCACCTTGGCCAATCCAGCAAGGATTTCGGCCAGGTTACCGCCAGATTGCTGTTGAATGGTCACGGCGACGGCAAGGAACCGCAAATCCTGCATGTCCAGCCGTTCGGCCATATCCTTGAGCGCCTCGCCCACATCCCGCCCATATGCGGCTTCGTCCGCGATGACACCGAATTCGGACGCAAGCGGATCCTGGATTTCCTTGGACACGATTGAAATGGCGTTCGTAAAGGGGTGCCCTACCCGCAGGGAACGTACCATCAGTTCAACCGCATCGGGCAGTTGTTCCTCAATCATGCTGAGGCGTTTGTTGGCCTTGGACGAAACCCAGAAGTATACCGCGCCAATGCCTATTCCCACGGCCAAAATCGCTCGTACATAGGTTTCGGTCTGGGTGCCGATGGTCAGCCCGACAAAGGCAACGGCGGCCACCCCTCCCATGAGCATGATCAATTGCTGGGGTGAAAAGGCAATCGCGGCCTTCTGTGCCTTTTCCGACAACAGGGAATAAAGCGGGATGCCCTTGCTATCCATGTGCTGGCGCATTTCCTTGCGCAGCTTCTCAAGCACTTCTTCGCGGCGTGTGCCCTTTTCCAGCATCTCCAGACGTCGGTTTACCCGGCTGTTCAGGCTGATGGATTTTCCGAAGGCGACCAGATAGATGCCTTCGACAAGCACGAGTACGCCGACAAAGATCAAGCCATAGATGATTGGTTCTGCGCTCATGATCCTGGCTCCTTATTGGGCTGCAATGGGTTCGTAGATGGCCGACGGCAGGTCGTAGCCCCACATGCGGAAGCGTTCGGCATAGTGGCTGCGCACACCTGTTGCGGTGAAATGACCGATGATCTTGTTTTCGGGGGTCAGGCCCACCCGCTGATAGCGGAAAATCTCCTGCATCGAGATGACTTCGCCCTCCATGCCGGTGATTTCAGTGATCGAGGTCATGCGCCGCGACCCGTCCTGAAGGCGGCTGGCCTGAACGATCAGGTTTACCGCCGACGAGACCTGGCTGCGCACAGCTTTCAGGGGCATTTCGATACCGGCCATGGCGATCATGTTTTCAAGACGTGAAACACCGTCCCGAGCAGAGTTCGCGTGAATCGTCGTCATGGATCCATCATGGCCGGTATTCATGGCTTGAAGCATGTCGATCACTTCTTCGCCACGTGTTTCGCCGACGATGATCCGGTCAGGACGCATACGCAGAGCGTTCTTCAGGCAATCGCGGGGAGAGACCTCGCCTTTGCCTTCGACGTTGGGCGGGCGGCTTTCCATCCGTCCCACGTGAGTTTGTTGCAGTTGAAGTTCCGCCGTATCCTCAATGGTCAGGATGCGTTCGGCATTGTCGATAAAGGAACTGAGCGCGTTGAGCGTTGTTGTCTTGCCCGAACCGGTACCGCCAGAAACGATGATGTTCAGCCGGGTTGCCACGGCCGCTTGCAAATAGGCGGCCATCTCTTCTGTGAAAGCCCCGAAATTCACCAGATCATCAATGCCCAGTTTATCCTTTTTGAACTTACGAATGGAGACAAGGCTGCCGTCCACCGCAACCGGCGGGACCATTGCGTTGAAACGCGAGCCATCCTGCAAGCGGGCGTCGACGTAAGGGTTGCTTTCGTCCACACGGCGGCCCACGGCGCTTACGATCTTGTCGATGATGCGCAACAGGTGGCGTTCGTCCTTGAACGTGACATCGGTCAGCTGCAGCTTACCATCTCGTTCGACAAAAATCTGTTGTGGACCGTTGACCAGAATATCGTTCACGGTTTCGTCTTTGAGTAATGTCTCCAGCGGGCCAAGGCCCGTGACCTCATCATAAAGCTCGGAGTTGAGCGTCATGCGGTCTTCGCGGTTCAGGACAATGCTCTTTTCAGACAGGATCTCCGACGAGATGGCATTGATCTCCTGCCGCAAGTCCTGTTCGGTTGCATGTTCCAGCGCGGCAAGGTTGAGGTTGTCCAACAGGGCGCGGTGCAGCTCAAGCTTGATGTCGCCCATCCGCTGCTTGCGTTTTGTTTCCTTGTCGACCGGCACAGGCTGTGCCGCCTGCGGGGCCCTGCGCCGCACACCTTGAGTGGCAGCGGGGGCCGTCGGCGCGTCCTCGACCACGGCGATCTTGGCCGTGGGTTGAGCAACCGAAGTCGGTTGGACGCCGGGTTTTTTGTACTTGGAAAACATAGGTGTATCCCTGTGATCGGAAATCAGGCTGCTTGTGCCTGGTCGTCCTTGAGGTCATGAATAGATGCGGCCAGCCGGGCAATTTCGCGGCGCAGCGGGCTTTTGGGTGCGGCATTGGCCAGTGGCAGTCCGTGATCGTTTGCCTGTGTTATGGGTTTGCCACCGTCCGGCATTTGTACATCAATCGAAATCGCCAGTGATTCCGCCAATCTCTTTACCCGGCCCTTTGCGCTCAGGTCGGTGAACTTTGGCGCGCGGTTCAGGACGTAGCGCAGTTTTTCGACCGGAAGCTCCTCCGACTGCAGGGCGCGTTTGAACCGAAGCGTGTTCTGGGCACAGCGCATGTCCAGCTCGATCATGGCAAAATAGATATGGGCGTGGGTCAATACGGCCTCGGACCACTGAACCAGTGTCGAGGGCATATCAACCACTACATAGTCAAACTGGTTACGCGCCATTTCAAGCACACGTGTCACGTCTTCCGAGGTAAGCAAATCCAGCGGCAGCATTTCGGCCGGTGCGGTCAGGACATGAAGGGTGTCTTCAAAAGTGACCAGCGACTGGGCAAAGATTTCCTCGTCCATGTTCTCTGTGTCCGACAACATTTCATAAACCGCTTCGCGCCGCTGCAGATCAAGGAATGTCGCCACGGCCCCATATTGCAGATCCAGGTCAATGAGACAGACCGACGGGCTGTCGTCCTTGCCCGCTGTTGCCAGTTCCCATGCCAGGTTGACGGCCATGGTTGTGGACCCGACACCGCCCGCCAGACCGTGCACAACAATCAACGCTCCGTCTTTCTGACTGCCGGGGCGTACATGCGACGTGGCCTGTGGCACTGGCGCCGGGGCTTCTTCGGCGGCGCGGACGCGGGCAATCGCCTTGACAAGTTCCCCTTCGGGAAGCGGGTAGGGGACAAATTCATCCGCCCCGTTGCGCAACAACGAATGCAGCGCAGCGGGTGTGACATCCTCGGCAATCAGGATGACCTTGATGTCGCGCGCCTTGGCCTGATTGATGATCTCTGACATCAGAACGATGTTTTCTTCGTCAGTCTCATCCAGGGCCAGCGCGATAAATTCCATTGTCGCGGCTTCGGGTTGTCCAAAGAATGCAAGTGCCTCGGCAAATCCAAGATCGCCCCAGCTTTCCCCCAGCGCCGCTTCCATGTCCTCGATTAACAGATCGAAGTTTTGCACGTCGCGGCTGACTGTGCATGCAACGATTGGTGCTGCTTGCGGTTGTGGCATTGTACTGCTCATCGCCTAATTCCTTCACCTACAAGGGTTTGGCAGGCAAAGTTGCGGCATCTGAGTGCGCGTTTCCTTGGCTGCGGCCACCCATGTCTGACCCTTTGTCCAGACACATCTGTCCTATAGGAGAAATATCGCAGCCAAGTTGGGCGAGATTGGGGCCAAAAAGCCTCGATTGTAGGATTTTGTGAAACGATCAGGACAATTGGCGGGGATTAGCCAATTGTACATTTTTTGACGAATTTTGGCTATTGGACCAAAATTCTTACTCAAGACCGCCAAGTGTGGTCTGTGAGATCGTCGTCGGCGCAGCGGCGCTTGCCACATAGTCACGGTAAATGATCTGCGCGTATTTCCCATCCAGAACGGTGGGATGACGTTTCACAAATCCGCTGACTTCGGTGACGGTGCGTCGATTGCGACGTTCGCGGCCCTGAGTAACGATCAGGGGCTGGGTTTCGCCAAAAGAGACCACCGCTTCGAGGCGGCTGCGGCTGATGCCCAGTGTCGATAGATAGGCAACGACAGCATTGGCGCGGCGTTGGCCCAGTTTGCGATTGTAGCGGTTGGATCCTACCAGATCGGTGTGGCCAAAGACCCGGAAACGGATTTCGGGGAATTGTTTGATCCACCCCGCCTGTTGCTGAAGCACCCGGCGCGCATCAGCGTCCAAATCCGCGGAATTGAACGCAAAATTGACCGTCGAGGTCACTTCGGTGGCGAACCGATTGGCCAGATCAAAGGTATACTGACGTTCGCCGGTCATAATCAGGCGGTTGTTCAACGTCGCATTGCCGAAATAACCGGTATCGGTCAGAGCACCGGCTTCGCGGTAAAACTGTGTATAGACGGGATCGGAACTGGCGCAGCCCAAGAGCAATGCCAGTCCGGCGGTGGCCCCGGCGATTTTTGTTTTTCTGGCCAAAACGCGTGTCATCAAATCAGTCCAATACGTAGCCATATGACCCGCCAAAGTCTTGTTTGGCAACCTCTCCTGCCGCACCCTTTCGGGGAGTGCGGGTGCCGGCAGCGGTGCGTCCAAACAAGAACAGATCCTTTTCCGTCGGTGGTTTGATCCGGTCCGTCGGCAGCACCAAAGCGTCTCCGCGTGTTGGCGTCACCAGATGGGCCGTCACGATGATGACCAGTTCGGTCTGGCTGCGTTGATAATCGGCGGACCGAAATAGCGCTCCCAGGATGGGCACGTCACCGATCCACGGCAGCTGACTGGAGTTATCAGTGAAGTCATCTCTCAAAAGCCCTGCAATGGCAAAGCTTTCTCCATCCCGCATCTCGACCGTTGTCGACGTTTCGCGGCGCGTGAAAGCGGCGATTTCGATGCCATTTCCCAATAATAGACTGTTTGTCGGGTCGATGGCCGACACGGCGGCCTTGAGTTCCAGATTGATGATGTCTTTGTCCACCACCCGTGGGATGAAGACAAGTTCGACGCCGAAGGGCTTGAATTCTACAGATATTCTGTTGTCGCTTTGGGCGACCGGGACGGGGTATTCACCACCCGCCAGGAACTTGGCCTCTTGTCCGGACAATGCGACAAGATTTGGCTCGGCCAGGAATCGCACGACGCCCTTTTGTTCCAATGCTTCCAGAAGCAGACCAACCTGAGTGGACCCGGCATTGAAGCCAAACAGCACAGCACCGGCGTTTTGATTGGCCGCCGGGATGTTGCCCCCCAGCGCCGTAGTAACGGCACCGGATGTGTTGTTGCTTCCTGTGCCGGCGTTTATCCCGGTGCCGCTAATTGCACCATTCAGGGCAAGAGAAGAGCTGAGGGTTTTGGACACGTTGCGCTGCATTTCGGCGAAACGGACTTTCATCATCACCTGCTGGATGCCGCCGACGCTCATCAGATTGGACACCCGTTCGGGCGCATAACGCTCCGCCAGATCAAGCGCGCGTTGCAGTCTTTGGGCCGAGGACACCACACCGGACAGAACGATGCCGTCATTTGCGGTGCGCACTTCGATTTTTTCGCCCGGCAGGATCTGGCGCAGACGTTCCTTGAATTCAGAAACATCCGCCGCGACCCGCACATCGACGTTTGTAATCAGTTGTCCGCTGGCGTCCAAAAGAGTGAGGGTGGTTAGCCCCGGTGATTTGCCAAGAACATAGATCGTCCGGTCCGAAAGTGACGAAATATCGGCAATGCCGGGGTTGGCGATGCTGAGTTCCGCAAAGGGGATGTCGCTTTCGACCACCACGGCGCGATTCATCGGAACGTGCAACGCCGAGTTCGTACCCCGTTTGACCACCCGCAGCGTTTCAGCCGCGACCGGGGCAGGCGCCATTAATGCCAGGGGCATGGCACTCATCGTCAGCCCCACAAGAGCCGCTTTCAGGAATCCGTCGATTTTCATGTGACCTGCCTTTTTGATCACGCCTCAGAGATGGGTCTTTTCGCCCGTCGTTTGGATCACTCTGCGCCAGTTTCGTTTTTTATGCAAGAATCAAGGTGTTCAGTGCGGTTTCTTATGTGGATAAATGGCAACATCGCCAGATGTAGCGAGGGCGGCGCAAGACTGCACCGCCCGTTTGTATCGTCATGATTGGCCGGTGCCGCTTCAGTTTGTGCAGGGGATCGGCAGTTCCATCACTTCCGCGCCACGACGGGTACGGATCGTGCAGACCTTTTCGGCCTCGACTTCCTCTTTGACTTCCTGCGTCGCAATTCCAAGCAGGGACCGTTGATCGACTTCGATGGCCGACGCGATGGTGTCGTCTTCTGCACCAACAAGTGCCAGCGAAAGATCACCGGTCGACTGGGCTTGCGCAAGGGCTGCAACCTGTTGGGGGCTGACGGCCACGGTCACGGTCCGCGCGATTGTTGTTTCATCCATGTCGCCACCGGCGCTTTGGTCAATCGCAATCAGGCGGATACCCGTTTCAATCAGTTTGGTGACGTCGCCGCTTTTTTCAGATTTGCGGCCCAGATCGACGCGGCCGGTCCAATAGACGTCTACCCGGTCGCCGGGACGCAGGAATCCGGAGACGCCGCTTGAGACGTCAACTTTGATGGTGAACGCCCTCATGCCCCGTTCAAGACGGGAGGTCAGACCGGCATCCTCGCCTGGTGCTGTCACCTTGATGGCCATGATGGCTTCGTCTTTTTCCATGGCGCGCAGAACCACACGCAATTCATCTGTGTTTTCAGGGAACAGGCTGGCCAGTTCGGTGAATGCCCCTTCGGGTATGGCGTTTTCAGGCCATTGCACCTCGCGTACATCTTCGGTGGTGAGCCGTTGACCGTATCGCAACGGCTTGACGGCGACAAATACCGGGATCGTCGGAACAACTTGCGCCAGGGCCTGTTGTGCCCGCGCGTTGGCTGTCTGGTACTGCGCAATCCGATCCTTGGCCAGATACACGGCCCCGCCAGCAAGCGCGATGCCCACCAAAAGGACCAGTCCAAATACCATCCGCATATCAAATACCTTTTGCTCTTTGGTGTCGGGTTGATCCCGGCACTCCTTATTCTCATCACTCTTAGCTGGCGAATGTGGCCAATGTTTGGTGACCCCGTGGCACAGATGCGGAAGCACCCCAACTGCGCGCTTCGCGGCCTTAGATCATTGAGCGAGGGGGTCTGGTCTCAGGCGCGACGCCTAGTCGCCAAATGCACCGGCTTCGATCGTCGTCAACATATCAGAAGTTGCGGTGCCGACGCTGTCCGTTCCCCCCGAAATGGAAGCAAATGCAGCAAAGGCAAGACCAACAACAGCAGCCGTCAAGACGACCCAATCGACGGTCACCGCGCCACTGTCTGCTTTTTTGAAAATCTTTAGCAGTCTTATCATTTTGAAATCCGAACATGTCATGGCAATGCCCCCCATCCCATCGAACGAAAAAGGGGCCACATTCACGTTATGTAAATGTGGCCCCTCCAACTGTGCGTTAGCACAGAAAGGTATTAGTCGCCGTCTGTCGCGCCAACTGCGATACCGTCGAGGTATGTGGCTGTGTTCGCAGTGATGCTTTCAGCACCGGTCTCGATGGATGTGTACGCGGCAACGGCCAGGCCAACAACAGCAGCGGTCAGTACGACCCAGTCAACAGTTACGGCGCCGTCTTCGTCTGCACGGAAGTTTTTGATAAAGTTCATCATGGTATGTCCCTCCAAGGATCATGTAAGTTTTAGGTTCCAACCCCGCCGTCCTGTGTGGCACCGTCTCTCTCAGTTGAGTGCCTGTCCGACTTGGTATGACCCTATATAGACCTCTGATTGGGGCATGAATTTGGCACCAAATGTGACTTTTTGGTTTACAGAAGCGTAATTTTCGATTTTTTTGACAAGCCGCTGAAATAGAACAGTAAAAACAAGAAATTTTTGTTTACGAAGTATGAATGACATCGAAATTGCCGCCAATTGAGGCGAAATCGCCATGTTCTTTGCCTTGATTGGCTAGTTTGAAGCCGGAATCTATGGAATATTCCCGCCTATAGAGCGTCAAAAACAAAAAACGCAGGCAAGCAATGTTCCGAATTCTCATTCTTTCGCTTGTGGCGGGCTTTTTTGGCGTCGCCCCCGGTATCGCGGACACGCCCAAGCCCTTTCCTGAGTTTGAGGCCAAGCGGGTCAAGCCACCCAAAGCGGGCGCACAACGGATCACAATACAGATTGACCCCTCTCAGCAGGCGGCGGCACGACCCAAATCCACTGCCCAGCCATCTGCACTGCCCACCCCGCCGGTGTCCGAGGGAAGTTTCAACTGGTTCTGGGAGAAGATTTCACCAGAGGCTGAACGGTCGGGGCCGGGCCGGTTGCAGGCTGCAATGGCAATACTCGCCGCGCAGGGCAGCAAGGTGCCATCGCCGCGCATGCAGCACATGCAGGACATTGCCAGGGCAAATGGCATCGACATCCTGCGCTCCACGATCGGCACGCAGGTCTCACCGGCGCTTGTCCTTGCGGTCATCACAGTGGAATCTGCGGGCCAGCCCGATGCGGTCAGTGGCGCAGGGGCCGAAGGATTGATGCAGCTCATGCCTGACACGGCCACGCGCTTTGGTGTGGTGGACAGCATGCTGCCGGCCCAGAACATTCAGGGTGGCGTGAAATACCTTGATTGGCTGATGGAAGAGTTTGACAGCGACCCGATCCTGGTGCTGGCAGGGTATAATGCCGGGGAAGGGGCGGTGCGGAAACATGCGGGTGTGCCGCCGTTTCCCGAAACCCGCGACTATGTGCCAAAGGTGCTGTCGGCGTTTCAGGTCGCCAAGGGGCTTTGTATGACGCCACCAGAGCTGATCAGCGACGGATGCGTATTCGCAGCGATGAACTGAGCGGGGGCGGACTTTTGAAAAGTCCGGGTCGATTTTTTCGAAAAAATCGTGAAGCCGCAAACAACGAGGCTATTGTGGTGCGTCGGAACGGGCTTTTCAAAAAGCCCGTTCCGATTTCTTTAAAGTAACCGGCTCCGCCTCAGGCGAGGCCGGTACCTTCATTCAAACAATCGTCGCCTCGGTCGCGGCACGCAGGTCTTCTTCGCTGACGCCGTCCGCACATTCGACAATGCGCAAACCTCCCTCGACAACATCCAGCACCCCAAGGTTGCTGATGATGCGGTCAACTACGCTCTTGCCAGTCAGCGGGAGCGTGCATTCCTTCAAGACCTTGCTGTCACCATGCTTGTTGGTGTGATCCATCACGACGATCACGCGGCCCACACCCGCAACCAGATCCATCGCGCCACCCATGCCCTTGACCAGCTTGCCGGGAATCATCCAGTTGGCCAGATCACCGTTTTCCGCTACTTCCATCGCGCCCAGAATTGCCGCTGCGATCTTGCCGCCCCGGATCATGCCAAAGGATGTGGCGCTGTCGAAATAGGCTGTGCGGCGCAGTTCGGTGATGGTCTGCTTGCCCGCGTTGATCAGATCGGCATCCTCTTCCCCTTCATAGGGAAATGGGCCCATGCCCAACATGCCGTTTTCCGATTGCAGCGTAATGTCCTTGTCGCCAACATAGTTTGCCACCAGCGTCGGAATACCGATACCAAGGTTTACATACATGCCGTCTTCAAGCTCTTGTGCGGCGCGTGCCGCCATTTGATTGCGATCCCATGCCATGGTTCAAACCTCCTCGCGCTGGCGCACTGTGCGCTGTTCGATGCGTTTCTCATGCGTGCCCTGCACGATGCGGTGCACATAGATGCCGGGCAGGTGGATGAGATCGGGGTCCAGCGACCCGGTTGGGACAATCTCTTCGACCTCGACCACACAGACCTTGCCGCACATGGCGGCCGGCGGGTTGAAGTTGCGCGCGGTCTTGCGGAAGATCAGATTGCCGGTTTCATCGGCTTTCCAGGCTTTCACAATGGCAAGGTCGGCAAATATTCCTTCTTCGAGGATGTAATCCTCTCCGTTGAATTCCTTGACCTCCTTGCCATCCGCAATCACCGTGCCGACGCCGGTCTTGGTATAAAAACCGGGGATGCCGCAGCCGCCGGCGCGCATGCGCTCGGCCAACGTGCCCTGGGGGTTGAATTCCAGCTCCAGCTCGCCAGACAGATACTGGCGCATGAATTCGGCGTTTTCGCCAACATATGAGCTGATCATCTTTTTGACCTGCTTTGTCTGCAACAGGATGCCGATGCCAAAATCATCGACGCCCGCATTGTTGGAGGCAAACGTCAGATTCTTGGTGCCTGCGTCCTTGATCGCCTGCAACAGAAGTTCCGGAATGCCGCACAGGCCAAACCCACCTGATGCGATCAGCATACCGTCAGAGAGCACCCCATCGAGCGCTTCGGCGGCGGAGTTGTAAATCTTGTTCATGTCCTACCCGTTTGCAAACGTCCCACCGGGACCGATTGCGGACCTTATGTTCCGGCGCGCGCAAACTGTCAAACACCCAACATCCCGGTTTAACCGGGTGTTCAGGGCAATGGCCTAGGCTGCTTTCGTGATGATCCTTGATTGCAGGAGGCTTTGTGGCCGACAAAACCATTGCGCTGTTCTATCTTGGGACAAGGGGCGACCTCGATACCGATGAGAGTAACTACAATACCGAGTTGGCCCAGTCCCTTGTGGGCACGACTTTCGGCTCTGACGACGCGCCGCTGGTTGATAAAAACCTGACAACCGCCACGTTGAATGATTCCGACAATAACGGGATCCTGCGGGACGATGACCGGGGCAATGCACCGGACAACGAGGGCATTACATATGACGGTGCGTTTGAGGCGTTGGACAATTCGAACCTCTTCAATGTCACAGTGAACTTTACCGATGGCACTTCCGCCCAGACCAGCATGATTGTGGTTCAGGACGTTGGGGGGCGTGTGTTCCTGATGCCCAGATCCACGGGCAGCTCCGCCAATGAGGTGCTGGATGACGCCCCGATCGAATCCGTGACATTGGATTCGCTTGCCGTCTCGAATGCATCCGGGGTCAGCACCGGGCTGGAGGCGGACGCCTTTGTCACCTGCTATGTACGTGGAACCCTGATTGACTGCGCGACGGGGCCGCGCCGGATCGAAACACTAAGGCCCGGCGACAGGGTGCGGACCCTTGATCATGGCATCCAACCGATCACCGCCCTAAGCGACAGTCTGATCGTCGGCACACCGGCCACGGCGCCAATCGAAATCGAAACCGGCGCATTGGGGCAGGGGGCACCGCGCCGCGCCCTGTTGGTGTCACCGCAACACCGCGTCCTGATCCGGTCCCGCATCGCCCAGCGTCTGTTTGGTCAAACCGAAGTATTGGTCCCGGCCATTCGATTGATTTCCCTGCCGGGCATCGCGCAGCTGCCGATTGGCAGGCCCGTGCACTATCACCATCTGCTTTGCCGACAGCACGAATTGATCGCGGCAAACGGTGCATGGTCCGAGACGCTGTTTTTAGGTGAAATGGCGCTGCATCGTCTGACCCGCGCGGAGGCGCAAGTGCAGTGGCGGGAACTGGCACGGGGATTTGGCCACCCTGCGCGCCCAGTTGCAACCGGCATCAGGTCCAGACAGCTGACCGCACGCCACTGCCGGAACAATCAACCACTCCTGCAATGGTAGCTGCGCCTGCCCGCCTATTTCTTGGCTGCGGGTTTCTTTTTCGCAGGGGCCTTCTTGCGGGCCGCCGGTTTCTTCTTGCCTGACTTGGCGGCACGTTCATCCAGCAAGGTAATCGCCTGCGCCATCGTCAATTCTTCGGGGTCGATGGTGTCGGGGATCGTGGCGTTGATCTTTTCCCACTTCACATAAGGCCCGTACTTGCCCTTCATCACATTGACCGGCCCGCCCGCTTCGGGATGTTCCCCCAATTCGCGCAACGGTTTGGCGGCAACCCCGCGCCCGCCCCGGCTGGCAACCTTTTCGGCCAATAGCTGCACCGCGCGGTTCATACCGACGGTGAACACCTCGTCGATGTTTTCCAGATTGGCATTGGTGCCGCCCCGGTCCGATGTGGAAGGCGCGTGTTTCAGATAGGGGCCATACCGACCGATGTTTGACCAGACCATGATCCCGTCCTCGGGATGGGGGCCAATCTCGCGCGGCAAGCTGAGCAGCATCAGCGCACGTTCAAGCTCAAGCTCCTCTGGCGGCCAATCCTTCGGGATCGACTGACGGGGAGGTTTCTTGTTTTCTTCTGTAACCGCGCCGCGCTGCACGTAGGGGCCGAACCGCCCCTTGAACACCCGGATCTCGTCGCCCTGATCCTCGCCCAGCAATTTGCCGTCCGGCGGGATCGCTGACTT
>Ga0316204_10007543_pt1 | contig 15810 bp, 13 predicted proteins | sample 6monrhotite_MG_2_FD_205661 | JGI IMG/M metagenome (GOLD analysis project Ga0316204, IMG submission 205661) | Microbial mat bacterial communities from mineral coupon in-situ incubated in ocean water Damariscotta River, Maine, United States -... | ecosystem: Environmental > Aquatic > Marine >... | reverse complement strand
AAATGTGAAATGCTAGTCCAAAACGCCTCGATGGTTTGGCCGGTCATCGTGCGACCGCTATCGTCGGTGATCGTCCCGGAAATCATTACCGGCAGGCTGACGTCGTATTCGCGAAAATACTTGTCGATCGCGAACAGGCAGGCCTTCATGTTCAACGTATCAAACGCCGTTTCGGGCAACAAAATATCCGCGCCGCCATCGATCAATCCCCGCAATTGCTCGGTGTATCCCTCGACCACTTCATCGAAGGTCACCAACCGTTTGCCGGGATCGTTCACGTCAGGGGAAACCGACAACGACCGATTCATGGGACCGATGCTACCGGCAACGAAACGGGGTTTGTCAGGCGTCAAAGCGGTGAACTCTTCCGTCGCCCGCCGCGCGATTTCTACCGCAGTCTTGTTGAGTTCGTAGGTGTATTGCTCCAGATCGTACTCTTTCAGCGAGACCCCGTTGGCGTTGAAGGTATCTGTCAGAATAATATCCGCGCCCGCTTCAAGATACTGCCGATGAATCCCTTCGATCATCGCCGACTGCGTGAGCACCAGGATGTCGTTGCAGTTCTTTAGATCACTGTGGTGATCGGCAAACCGCGCGCCACGATAATCCTCTTCGCTGGGACGTTCAGCGAGAATCAGCGACCCCATCGCACCATCGAGCACGAGGATCCGCTGTTGCAACAATTCGCGGAGCTGGGCGGCGGTATCGGAAACAGCAGTCATAGATGCCATAAAATTGCGACCATAAAAACGCGCTAACAAGGAATATGTAAAGTCTCCGGGAGGGCGAGGCTCCCGCCGTGCCGTAAATGTACGACAACGAATGGTTTGTCTAACGATTTATTATTTGGATTGGGTGCCACTGGCTGTGCCAGTGCAACTTCAAATGTGTGCGATGCATTGCGAGACACTGGCACGGCCAGTGGCACCCTCGTTCTTAAATCTGATGCTACGCTAGGTCGCGTGCAGCTCGGAAGGAGCTTCACCATATTTAATTGATGTCGGCGCCCGCAAATGGGTTCATGTCGCGGTCTGATAATCCAGCGCGTTGAGGATCGCTTCGCAAGCTTGGGATTTGTTCAAGGCATAAAAGTGAATGCCGGAAACGCCGTTGTCCATCAGCTCGCGACATTGCCCGACGGCGTACTCCACACCGATGTCAAATTGTGCCTGTTCGTCGTCCCGAGCTGCTTCCAGTTTGGCTGCCAATGTCTCCGGAAACGCTGCGCCGCACATTTTGGTGATACGTTTGATCCGCTCGAAATTCGTGATCGGCATGATGCCTGGAATCAGCGGTATGGTGATCCCTGCCTGTTCGCACCGGCGGCGGAAATCGAAAAAGTGCTCGTTGACAAAAAACAACTGTGTAAATACCGCATCGGCTCCGGCGTCGACCTTGCGGCGGAGGTTGGTCAGATCCTCGTCGGCATTGGGGGCCTCGGGGTGGATTTCCGGATACCCGGCGACTCCGATACCTTGGTCAGGAAGTTCACCGCGAATCAGTTCGACCAATTCGTTCGCATACCGCAACCCACCCTCGACGTGTGGAAACGTCTCCGCCCCAGCCGGTGCGTCGCCACGGAGCGCCATGATGTTTTTCACGCCGCGTTGCCGCGCCTCGCTGAGCCACTGATGCAATTCCTCGCGTGTCGCGCCAACACAAGTCAGATGGGCGGTGGCAGGCAAAGCAAACCGCATTTGAATTTCGGCGCACAGGTCGATGGTCCGCGTCCGGGTGCTCCCACCAGCGCCATAAGTACAGGAAACGAAGGCGGGACGATAATCGGCCAACCGTTGCAGGTTTTCAAAAAGCGCAGCATCACCCGCTTCGGTTTTGGGAGGAAAGATCTCGATCGACAACCGAAATTCCCCGTTACTGTAGATATCCCGCATCCGCATGTGTCTCGTTCCTGTCATTCAGTTCCCGTCCGCACTGCCCCCGTGGTTGTAAACTCACGAAACAGAGGCATTTCCCGAATTGGCGGCCGAACACTAGTTTAAGTCAATTGCCGCGCTGCTGTAAACGAAATGATGCCCCTGCTACCCTCACTCCGCGGACAGTCGCTGACGGTGCCTTGGGGAGCGGTTCGACCGGAATCTTATGTCGGACAGCAGGTTAGGACAAGATACGTGGCGACGGCCGGGAATGGTGACTCGCTCAAATGAACCGTGGTTGGTTAGAAATTCTCACAAAAATTCCAAAGATCTTGCCGCGCAAACGCTTACATCCTGACGTACTTGTACAACAGACTGTCCATGACAGGGAAATTGCATTCTCCCCCCAACATTCTGACTTCCAGTGGCATAAAGTATTGTTGTCACGTAGAATAGAGCAAACACACGACTTATTCCGATTGGTGCGATTCCCCCCTATTTCCCGGATTGGGCAATGTCCCGGCCTTCGGGTTCACCGATCGTCGCGTCTCACGAATTTTTGGAGAGTGAAGACTATGTTAAAACCTTGCGCTTGGTCGCTCGTCATCGCCATTTTGGCTGCTTCGAGCCCGTTGTATGCCGCGGATGCTGCGGCAACAAAGAAAAAAGAGTCTAAATTCGATAAGCAGATCAAGGACAAGACCAAGATCGATGGCATGTGGACGATGTACCACAAAGACCAGAAACTTTTGGTCGACCTTAAAGCCAGCGACCTAGGCAAGGAATATCTGATCTCGACCTCGATCGCCCAAGGTATTGGCGTCGGTTCGGTGCTAGGGGGCATGAGCTGGGGATTCGGCGACGACGCGCTCTGGACATTCAAAAAAGTGGGCGACAAAATCCACGTGATTCGCCGCAACGTCCGCTACAAAGCGACCAAGAAGGGACCGACCGCCGACGCACTGAAACTGGCGTTCAGCGACAGCGTGCTCTACGCACTGCCGATTCTGGATACCGACCACTCCAGTCACTTGGTCGACGTATCCAAGATTTTCATGAGCGACGATGCTGGCATCGGCCGTTCGATTGGCTATACGTTTGCTTCGGACCGGTCGACCTGGGACAAGGTGAAGGCGTTTGAGAAAAACGTCGAACTGCGCGTTGCCGCCGTTTATCAAGGCCGCGGCACTTCGGATGCGATTGTCGACCCGCGCGGCGTGACCGTGCACGTGCATCACAGCATCAGCGAACTGGGGAAATCGGATTATAAGCCGCGTCTCGCGGATGACCGCGTGGGCTATTTCACGACAGTGATCAAGGACTTCTCCAGCGACGAGGATGAGCACTTTGTCCGTTACATCAACCGCTGGAACCTGCAAAAAGAAGACGACAAGGGGCCGACGTCCGTCCCCAAGAAACAGATTACGTTCTTCATCGAAGAGACTGTTCCACACCGCTGGCTCCCCTATGTCCTCGAGGGATTCAAGGAATGGAACAAGGCCTTCGAAAAACTTGGCTATTATGAAGCGATCAACGTCCGACGGCAGGGAGAGGCGGGCTTCGACTTCGATCCTGAAGACATCCGCTACAACACCTTCCGCTGGATCACCGCCGAGGCCGGTTTCGCGATGGGGCCTTCGCGGGTGAACCCCAAAACGGGCGAAATCCTCGATGCCGATATCATTTTTGACTCCGATTTCCTGAAATATTGGTCGACCAAATATGAAACGTTCTCCTCGACAGACGTCGCCATGATGATGGGGGGCGACCCGCTGACCAATGACGAATTGCCAATTGGCCAGTTCCTCAACCAACGGCACAAGGGTGCGGCGCAACCTCAAGAACTAACGCTACACCGTCATCAACCCGGCCAAGGTTGTTCGCTATGTAACGGCTTACAGCATCAGATGGGCTTTTCCGCCGCCGTGCTGATGTCGCGGACCGGGGCTGTGAAAAAAGGCGAACTCCCGGAGGAGTTCATCGGCCAAGCACTCAAAGAAGTCGTCATGCACGAAGTCGGGCATACGCTCGGGCTGCGGCACAATTTTAAGGCGAGCGCCTGGAAGACATTGGAAGAAATCAACGATCCCGAAAAAGGGGCCGCTGAAGGAACCGTGTCGAGCGTGATGGATTACACACCCGCCAATATTGTCCCCAAAGGGCAAAAGCAAGGTTTGTACTTTCCGCAAACCATCGGACCCTATGACTACTGGGCCATCGAATACGGTTACTCCGACAAGAAGGCCGATGAACTCAAGGCTGTTGCCGCACGTTCGACCGAGCCGGCGTTGGACTTTGCCACCGACGAAGACACCCGCAGCTACGATTCCGATCCACTGTCGAATCGCTTTGACTTGGGCAAGGACCCGTTGGCATTTGCCAAACGGCAAATGGCAACCGCCGCCAGTCTCTGGCCAGAAGTCGTGAATACGACTGTTGAAGATGGGGACGGGTATCAACGTGCCCGCCAAGCATTCGGCATGTTGTTCAGCGAATACTGGCGGACGGCCTACTTCGCCTCACGCTTCCCCGGCGGCGTGTACGTCAACCGCGACCATAAAGGCTCCAAAGACGCACGGGCTCCCTATGAATTGGTTGAACCGGAACGGCAACGTGAAGCTATGAAACTGTTGGCCGAATCCGCCTTCACCACGCAGAACTACCCGCCGGAAATCTTGAACTACTTGGCGGCGACGCGTTGGAGCCACTGGGGCGTCCGGGGGTATATTCGCTTGGATTATCCAATTCACGAATTCGTCGCGATGATGCAATCACGGATTTTGTATCGGCTGTTACACCAAGTGACGTTGGCCCGGCTGCTCGACAGCGAATTGAAAGTGCCCGAAGGAGGCGATTCCTACACGTTGGCCGAACATCTGCAGACGCTGGTCCAAGCCTGTTTCAGCGAATGGCAACCCAAAGAAGAAGGGGGCGAGTATACGAATCGTAAGCCCTATATCTCCAGTTTCCGCCGTAACCTGCAACGATTAGCCGTCAAGCAATTCGCCGATGTGGTGAACATGCCGGGAACGTCCATGTGGACGCTGACCAGCCCGTTTCGGCTGAGCGGAGTAGACATGCCCGAAGATGCGCGGACAATGGCCCGCTTGCATCTGACTAAAATGGACGGTCAAATTACGGCTGTATTGGGCCAGGAAAACTTGAAATTGGACGATTATTCCCGCGCCCACTTGCAGGATTGCCAAGAGCGAATCCGCAAGACGCTCAATTCTCAAGTGCAAATCCGCTCCGTCGACTGACGGCCGCGGCATTTCGACAAGAATACAAACCCCGCCGTCACCCGGCGGGGTTTTTTCATAGCAGGCAACGGGAGTCCATGATTTGGCGATCACGGCAGGGGGCAGTTGTGGTTTGATCTCCTGGCCGCGTCGTCCATAATGTGAAAATGAAATCCTTTCGCTTTATCTTCTTACTGACACTATTGTCGCTCATTGTCTCGGGCGCAATCTGGTTCACCGATATTCCCCTGGGAATTCCCGGCGAGTGGGTTTGGGATCGCGTCGGTCCCCCGCACGATTGGGGCTTGACCCTAACCATGGCCGGCGTCTGCGGGTTGATTTATTTTACCTACGTCTGGGCCGGCGAAGCCCGCATTGCCAAATGCCGGAGTCTCGAAAGCGGGCTGTGGTTGTGCGGAATGGTCCTGCTTGGGTTTGGCTGGCTGTGGGTGGCGCAAGATGCAGCGCCGGCCGACCGGCGGTTTTCCAAGACCGCCTGGGTCCTGTATTATCCGGGCGCATCGGGATACTTCACCCTGGCCCGCGATCATGAACAAGACTTTGACGAATTCCTCAGTGGCTACGAAACATTGATGGCCGAGGGAGATGTGCTCCATGTGGGAACGCATCCGCCTGGACTATTCATCGCCTATCATTGGCTAATCGAAACTTGCCGCACGTCCCCCAACCTGACTGCATGGCTTCGCTTTACAGAACCAGCATCGTTCTCCGACGCGATGGACCTCATCGCCCAAAACCACGCGAGCACTCCGCAGGCAATGCGTCCCGAACATCGAGCGGCCATCTGGTTGGCCGCGCTGCTCACGCAATTGGCGGCGGCAGCAACCGTGATCCCGTTGTTCCTGCTCATCCTCCGCGACTTCACGCGTCAAACCGCCTGGCTAGCGGTCTCGTTGTGGCCAGCAGTCCCAGCGCTGGCGTTGTTTTTGCCAAAATCAGACGCGCTGTATCCGTTGCTGGGCGTTTTGATTTGGTACTTCTGGCTGACCGGCTGGGAACAACGATCCGCCTGGAGAAGTCTTCTCGCCGGCGGCATTTTGTTGATCGGATTGAGCTGTAGCTTAGCGCTCATTCCGGTGTGGGTCGGATTGGGCATCATCACGCTCTGGCGCGGTTGGCTATGCGATCCGGCAGAGCGCGTGCCAGGGGCTATGGCGAAGCTTTGGTTCAGCAAGACGTGGGCAGCCATCGGATTCCTGTTGCCGGGCGTGGCACTGTGGTGGGTCACCGGCATCAACTTACTCACGGTTTGGATTTGGAATTATCGCAACCACGCTGGCTTTTATGCCGAATACCCTCGCACGTATTGGAAATGGTTGGCCGTGAATCCGTGGGAGTTTTGCATCGCCGCCGGCGTCCCTTTGGTCTGCTGTGCGATCCTCGGCGGAATACGCATGGTACGCCCCAGTTATCGCTCGCGACTCGCCGGAGTCGTCTGGACCTGTTTGATTGTCGGGGGGCTATTGTGGATCAGCGGCAAAAACATGGGAGAACTGGCCCGGCTGTGGATACTGCTGATGCCCTGGCTGGTATGGCTGGCCGCGGGAAGCCTCGCCATTGACAGCGAGTCCGGCTCCCCGCCGAAACGCAGTCGGTGGGCTGCTATGTTCGTCCTGCAGTTGGCGGTGGGGATCGCCATGCTGATGCGCGTGCACGGTTTTCAAATGCCGTAGGTCCAGCAGGCCAACTAGGCCGCAATATCGCCCACCTCGCCACAGGCGGGATATTCGTCATAGGCGAATTACGCCGCTCGACGTTCGGCATAGTCTCGCCAGTAGAAGCAGATTGTCCCCTGCGATGGCGGTCGGACGCGCCGAATTCCGATATCGTCTAAAGAGGGCAAAGCTGACTTCCACAGCAGACGCCATCAGCCGGAAAATGCCGGCAGATTCTCGCTGCGGATTCTGGGACGATTCAAGGAACGAGATTGTGAAACCGGAATTTCGATCGATGGTGCTTGTTGCTCTTTTCACCGCTGTAGCCTGCGGCTGTGGTGGCGAAGAGATTGTGCATACCACCAAAGGAATCGACGAAAAGGTTTCGCCCGCAGAGTTTGAATCGTTCCAATCAATCATCAATAGCCTGCCGGACAAAAAGCTCCCAGAGATTCCCTCGACATTGCTTCCACGGCCCCACTGGACGCAGGAACGGACGCTGCCGATTCAAGATCTGATCCGCCAGGAGAACGACGCCTTCGAAGACCGCTGGTCGGTAGAGATCCTCGCCCGCCAACTCCCGATCAACAAACAGTTGATGCGAGCCTTGCGGCGCGAGCAGATGACCCCCGAGCAGTTTGTGGGGCTAGCACTGACCATCGGTGCGGCACTCACAGCCGACGCGACGGACGAGCGGAATGATTTGGCGGCGATTGTTGCGTCGGGAGAACATCACGTCACAATTCTGACGGCCGACAAAACGGCGTTCTCCTCCCTGAGCGACATCCGCGCACACGAAATCTTGACCCAAGCCGCTTGGTTAACGGTCGTGAACCGGGCAAAGGTGCTGCTGCAGGTGCCGCCGGAAAACCTGCTACTAGTCCGCAAGCACCGCGAATGGCTCGATGCCGCGTTTCCCGCGGATCTCACACAGGATCCACTGGCCGACCTGGCAAACGTCATGCATGAACGCGGAATCCCCTTCGAGGAGATGCCCGAGAGCGGTTCCGACGAGCAAATCGAATGGAGCGCCAAAAAGGCCATCATCGGCGAGATTTCCGTCGACGCAGCGTTTTAGACAGCGCCTAACAAATCAAACCATTCGAGAGTCGGGTGCCACTTCTGGCTTGCCCAGCAGTGTATTGCCGGTTAACCGTTGGCACACATCATTTCTACTGAGCGCTACTCATATCGGGGCGAAGCTTTTGGGCCTCGCGCAGGTAGACGTGCGTGATTTCTTGTTGCGGCCGGTCGGTGTTGAGGTGCATTAGGACGCGGATGCAGCGGGGCATCGCTCCCGGGACTGCGATTTCCGTAGCGCACAACAACGGGACGAGGTCCATGCCCAATTCGCGGGCGGCAGCGGCGGGAAAGGCCGATGTCAAATCGTGCGAAGTCGTCAAAAACACTGACGCCAACTCGTCGAATTGCTCAACCTGATTGGCTTTGAGCACGGCGATCAACAATTCACGCGTGGCGGCGCGGATTTCCTCGGGGGTATCGATGTCGACGGTCGTGGCGCCGCGAATTCCTCTGACGGGCATGACGATTTCATTTCCACTAGAAACGACCGCTCCCAGCCGGGATGCGGTCAACTTTTGAGATAATCACACAGTATCGCAAATCCGCGGCGGTCGGGCAATCGCCGTCGGCCGTTTCTAGGCGGGAATCGCGGAAACTGCCGCTGATCCCAAAACAGGTCTTGCGTTACTTTTGAGATTTCGCGTACAAACCCAATGAGTGGAGTCCTGCGCGGTCAACTTGCCTGTGACGGCTCCCCTGGAAATGTCTCTCATCAACATTGGAGAAATTGGAAAACATCTGGTCCACACGGACGAGGCTTGCCAATTTTTCTCAACGGAATATCGAATCACTCAAAGTAATCACGGACGATAGCGGCAAAGCTGATGCCGCTCGTTTGATATGGAAAGGAATCCATCGATGTCCGCGACAATCGCTGAATTGGCTGCGCTGGTCGATGGCGAAGTTCGGGGCGATGCCGCCCGGAAAATCACCGGTGCCCAATCGACGGCAGACGCCTGCGAGCAAGACATTACGTTTGCGGTTAACGAAGCCAATCTGCGGCTACTACTGCAAAGCGCCGCCGGCGCCGCATTAATCTCCAAATCGTTGGCCGATGCGGATACGACTGCGACATTGTCGATTCCGCTAATTTTTGTGGACGATCCACTGACCGCTTTTTGCGGCGTGCTGGAGCATTTCCGTCCGCGACGGCCACGACTCAAAATCGGTGTCTCCCCGCAAGCATACGTCGATCCCACCGCAACAATCGGCCCGGGAACAAACGTTTATCCGGGCGTCTCGATCGGTCCTGATACAGTAATCGGCAGCGATTGCGACATTCATCCCGGCGTGTCGATCGGAGCGGCTTGCCGTCTTGGCGACGCGTGCACGCTCTATCCCAACGTGGTCCTCTACGATCAGGTGACGCTGGGCGATCGCGTGATCCTACACGCAACGGCGGTCTTGGGAGCCGACGGGTTCGGTTACCAACTCAAAAACGGCGCGTTTGAAAAGATTCCCCAACTGGGGACGGTGATCATCGAAGACGATGTGGAAATCGGCGCCGGCACGACGATCGACCGGGCGATGATCGGTGCGACAAAAATCGGCCGCGGCACCAAACTCGACAATCAAATCATGATCGGCCACAACTGTGTGTTGGGCGCTCACAACGTGTTTGCCTCACAGGTCGGTTTCGCCGGATCGGTAACGACGGGCGAGTATGTGATGTGTGCTGGCCAAGTCGGTGTCGCCGACCACGTGCATATCGGCGACGGCGCGAAGTTGGCGTCCAAGTCAGGAGTGCACAAGGATCTCCCCGGAGGACAAGCCTACGTGGGACAGCCCGTGCAGCCCGAGCGGGACGGCATGAGAACGATTATGGCCACGCAAAAACTGCCCGAAATGGCGCGACGCGTGCGAAAAATGGAATCGCGAATTGAAGACGTGGCGGAATTGCTGTCGCAATTGAGCGACGACAACCCACCATTGGCTAAAGCGGGATAGCAGGCAATTCACGGCAGGTTCACAAAACACACTTTTACTTGGTAATTCGATCGACGACATGGAACGTCACGACCTCAACATGCACTCAACCCCGCCGCAAAGCATCGGTTTGCTTGCTGGCGCCGGACGGTTTCCGATCATCTTTGCTGAAGCGGCGCGGCGGCAAGGCATTGCCGTGCACGCAGTGGGCGTGATCGGCATGGCATCTGACGAGTTGGCCGATGTCTGTGAGACCTATGTAGGCGTAGCAATCTCCAAGGTTGGCAAAGCGATTCGACGCTTCAAAAAAGTGGGCGTCCAGCGTGCGGTCATGGCCGGCAAGATTGAAAAGGTTGTGCTCTTTCATCCCTACCGCTGGTTGCGGATGATTCCCGACTGGCGGGCTGCACACCTGTTGATGACGTACGCCGCGCGCGATAAAAAGGATGACACGTTATTGTTGGCGGTGATCCAAGAGTTCGCACGCGACAATATCATTTTTGAATCCGCCCTTATTTACTGTCCGGAGATCGTCGTGAAACATGGATTCCTCACGAAAAAGCGACCCAGCCCTTCGCAGTGGAAAGATATCAACTTTGGCTGGGAATTGGCCAAGGAAATGGGCCGGTTGGATGTCGGCCAAAGTATCGCCGTCCGCGAAACGGCTGTGTTAGCAGTCGAGGCCATCGAAGGCACCGATGCCGCTATCCGTCGTGCGGGGGAATTGTGCGCCAAAGGCGGGTTCACCGTGGTCAAGGTGGCCAAACCTCAACAAGACATGCGGTTTGACGTTCCCACCATTGGCATCCAAACAATTCAAACCATGCATGAAACCGGGGCCAAGGTATTGGCCATTGAAAGTGACAAAACCATCCTGCTCGACGAACAGGAAGTCCTGCAATTGGCGAATAAATTCGGTATTACGATTGTCTCGCTCAATGCCGAAGAAGTGCGGCTCAAACATTGTGCATGAGAAGGCCGTAGTAACGGTTCCAAAACTCGCCAACGCTCGCCCGGGCAGCTGCGGCGGACTGTATAAAAAACACAAAGTAATCAAAGACCCATTGGCGACGGTTTCGAGGGAAGGCCGCTTTTTGCGGGCTCCTCTAATGTAGAAGTGGTCGGATCACCCAGTTGATCCGACAAAAACATGGTGAGACCTGAGAGACCTCACTGTGCCTTAAGTTGAGAGATTTTTAACCCACCCCACGAATTCACTTCCCCAATCCCCTCAAGTTGACTCGCAAAATTCACCGACCCTGAAACCGTCGCCTTTTTCTTCTCTCGCCTCCAACTGAACACCGCTCAAATACGGCGTCTCGGCATAGATACAATATGGGCGCGCCCCTAGGCGTCGCCCATTTTTCGTTGACACTTGTGGTCAGGCAGCTCCATCGCAAGGATCGCCAAACGTCGTTGTCCACCCCAGTAGTGGCCGCAATAGCCTGGGCACGGGCAATTCCTCTGGAAAACGGCGTGCACATCAGCTACGCTACTACTTGGCGGATAACGAGTTGGGAGATTTCTCCACCGGAAACCCATCCGGCGACGTTTCCGGTCGAGAAATGTTCTCAAGTTTGCCTAGAACCAGTTTCAAAATTCGGTTGCGCCTATTTTCGCGGCTGCGAGACAAGCATCCGCGTCACGCGAGCAAGGGTTTCGAAACGACCTGTAGAATTGCGGAGCGCGCTTCTCATGAAGTGTCCCTTTTGCCACCACGACGAAACCAAAGTCACCGATTCACGAGCCAGTCAAGATCACGCGATTCGCCGAAGGCGCGAATGCCTGGACTGCGGTCGACGTTTTACGACCTACGAAAAAGTCGAAGAAGCGCCGTTGAAGGTGATCAAAAAGGATGGCAGCCGAGTGCCGTTTGATCGGCACAACATTCGCTCCGGACTGGAAAAAGCCTGCTTCAAACGGCCCGTCAGCGACGAGCAAATCGAGGAGATCGTCAACAAGGTCGAAACGGACGTCTATCAAAATTTTGAACGCGAGGTTCCCTCCCCGTACATCGGCGAGCGTGTGTTCAATATCCTACGCGGCGTCGACCAAGTAGCCTTTGTGCGTTTCGCATCGGTCTATCGTGAGTTCAAGGACGTCAACGACTTCGTCGAAGAACTGGAACCGATGCTTCGCGACACCGACCGGCGGTGATGTAGGATTCGAGATATGCCCACCCCCGACGTCGCTCCTCCCCCGCGGCGCGCTCATTACGCCGCATTGGCACTGTTATTCATAACAATCGCGGTGTACGGTTCCTGGGTGCCGTTTGAAACCATCACGCTCTCCGCCGACGACGCGTGGGCGATCATCCGGACGGAACCACTGATTTCCTTCGGGCGTATCGACCGCTCCGACTGGGCCACCAATGTGCTGTTGTTCGTGCCGATCAGTTTTTGCCTGTTGGGCGCATTGAGTGTCGATCGCCTCCGTCCGTTGATTTGGTATCTATCAATCCCCACGATTCTAGTCGGATGTTTGGCGCTGAGCATTTGTCTCGAAGTCGGACAACTTTGGTTGCCACTGCGTTACTTCTCAATCGCCGACATCATTGCGCAATCTCTCGGCACCATGATCGGAATCTGCTTGTGGTGGTATGCTGGCGAATCGATTACCGGCTGGTTACGGACCTATTCGGGGCAGACCGGGACGCGGCGGCAGATCAGCTGGCTGTTGCAGGCCTATTTGGCGGGACTGGTGGTTTATGCCGTCCTGCCACTGAATCTGACAATCCATCCGGAAGAACTTTACGAAAAACTCGTCAGTAATCGGCTCGTGCTGATTCCCTTTTCACAAACGCAGTGGGATTGGCCAACGCTCGGCGAATTGTCCACCGATGCTCTGGTATTCGTACCGGTCGGCGCCTTGGCCGCCATCGGTTGGTTGCCGCCTGGACGAACGCTGCGGTCGTTACCCGAGAGTATTTTCGTCGGTGCGGGAATCGTGCTCGCGGTCGAACTCTGCCAACTGCCGGTGATGTCACGATTCACCGATGCAACGGATGTGGTGACCGGCACGATCGGCGTCGCCATCGGGGCGGCTATAACGCATGCCCTCATGCCACAGCATCAATCGTCAACAGCGGCATACTCGGGTTTGCGAACTTGGCATTGGCTATTGATCACGGGAATTTATTCGCTGATCATCGTCATTTACTTTTCACTGCCCTTTGAACTAATTGAAGACCGCACGCTGGTGCGTGATCGATTTCAACAAATGTTGCGCGTACCAGGCGCAAGTTTATTAGCGGTTTCACAATTTCGGGCGATGACGGAAATACTGCGAAAAACCCTGCTCTTCCTGCCCTTAGGCGCGATCTTGGCGCGGACGGTCTACTATCCGACAGCCACGCGCAAAACCCGCTGGATGCTCTGGGGAGCGTGCCCCATCTATGCCATGGCGCTGGGCATGTTGATCGAGGTCGCACAGGTGCTCAACAACCACCACACCCCCGACGTGTCCGATGCCCTGCTATGCACAATGGGCGCAGTGATCGGCTTAATCGTGACCGCGCGTTTGTTGCGGTACCACCACAAGTCCGCATAAACGATCGTCCTCTGGATGGGACTTCGCCGCGGCAGTGCTTACAATAGCTTACGAGAATGGGCACTCCAATCGGGTACCGCCGGAAAGGCAAGGTGAGTCGCTATGAAAGCTGTGTTGTGCAAGTCCTATGGACCGCCGGAAAACCTGATACTGGAAGAAATCCCCGACCCGCAGCCCGCAGCCGGGCAAGTGCTGATCGACATCCATGCCGCGGGTTTGAATTTTCCCGACACGCTGCAAATCGCCGGGAAATATCAATTCCAACCGCCGTTCCCCTTTATTCCCGGAGCGGAAGTCGCCGGGACCATTGCCGACATCGGTGAAGGAGTGACCGAATTTCAGGCAGGGAATCGCGTCATGGCGCTACCGGGAATCGGCGGCATGGCCCAGCGGGTTGTGGCGGACGCAACAGCGGTCGACCCGATTCCCGACGCCATGGACTTCGAAACGGCGGCCGGGTTTGGGTTGATTTACCACACCTCGTATCACGCCCTCAAACAGCGCGCTGATTTGCAACCCGGGGAAACGCTGTTAGTTCTGGGCGCCAGCGGCGGGGTGGGATTGGCTGCGGTAGAGATCGGCAAAGCATTCGGCGCACGCGTCATCGCCGCCGCTAGTACCGATGAAAAATTGGCGATCGCCCAACAGCACGGCGCGGACGAGTTAATCAACTACGGCGATGGGGCGCTCAAGGATAAGGTCAAGAAACTGACCGGCGGCAAAGGAGCCGATGTCATCTATGATCCGGTCGGAGGAGACCTGTTCGATCAAGCGGCCCGCTGCGTGAATTGGAAGGGGCGGATTCTCGTCGTCGGTTTCACCAGCGGGACAATCCCCAAATACCCCACCAACCTGGCACTGCTCAAAGGCTGCCAACTGGTCGGCGTCTTCTGGGGCGATTTCCGCCGCCGCGAACCGGAACTATGCCGACAAAACTGCGCGGAGCTGTTCAACTTGTATGAACAAGAACGCATTAAGCCATTGATTTCACAGGTTTTCCCGCTTGAGCAGTATGTCGATGCGCTGAACGTATTTATCAATCGCCAAGCAGTCGGCAAGATTGTGCTAGGAATAGACCGCTAAGTAAGCAACTGCGCGGGTGCTAGCAGCGTATTGAAAACATGACCATCCCCGGCGGTGGTGGAGATTCAACTAGTCCCCACCACCCCAAGGGGATTTGACGCAACCTATTTAATTCGAAGGTGTTAGGCATCATAGATCCTTCCTCCCAGGGTGTCGCGGCTTTGCCGCTTACCCTGGGCTACGCTGTGCAACCCCTTCGGGGTAGAAGCAGTCGGCACTACGCCGCGATTTTCTCGAAAAATCGCTAAATCTTCCCGGTTTTTCTGCCGGTTGAGCGTCCACTCGTCGCGTGATGGGTAAGGACGTGCGGGCACCGCTATCCGAGTTGAGACCATGTCGCGGGTACGCCGTGCCCGCGAGTGGTCTGATGGATATTCTCACAGCCCCTATAACCGTTAATAGCGCGGAGGAACCATACAATGTCTCGAGGATTATCTTACCAGCAGATATTTACGCTGCGTTATATCGCAGCCTGCAATGACCGTTGTGATTGTTTGATTCACTTGTACGAAGCATGGGGTCAACATCTCCATACGAGTGACGATCCGAAAAACGACATTAAGGCCGGCGACTTGAACAAGAACTTCGCCAGCGCCTCATTCGCACTCTCCATTCGCGGCTTAGAACGCCGTGGATTGATTACCCGAGAAACGCTAGCCCGCGACCGTCGCCGGACGTGCCTCGTGTTGACGGAACAAGGCAAAGAAAAGGCAACCGCCTACCACAATGTCCGTTTTGGTGACGAAATTGACCAACGTCTAAAGCGGGCCGCGCATGGTCCACCGCATGACAACTCATGGCATTCCAGTGGACACAAAGTAGACGGTCCCCACATCGGGGTCGAAAACGGTTCACGGGTTTGAGCGGCAACTCCTCCTTAACGGTTGCTTGGAACAAAACCGTCGACGAGATCTCGTCGACGGTTTTTTCTTTGCTTCAGCTGGAGTTGTGAGTTGTCTCACTTAAGGCTGCTCCAACTCATACGAATCTTCCGGAGTCATCAACGGAAGATCGTGCATTTGATCTAACTGCGGTGGGGCCTGGGGCCAGTCGTCCCTGAAGAAAGGGCTTTCCTGCGACCAATCGCAGTCATGCAGTTCCGTCCCGAGCTGTTTGAATCGCTTGCGTTTGATTTCTTGCCATTCGTGAATGCAGCTTTCTTTGCCAGCGCCGGCAAATTTCTTAATCACACCCTTGCCGTAAACGCCACCCTGTAGACTGCCACACTTTTCGCAATAGTAGTAGCCTTCAGCGACAACGTATTCCCGTTCCGGTGGACGGTCGAGTTTTGAGGCGCAGGAACACAAAAACGGTGCAATAGCAACGATTGTCAGAATGAAGAGACGATCACGGCGCATTTCACGTCCTTGCCAATCGAGC
>Ga0316204_10007541_pt1 | contig 15813 bp, 10 predicted proteins | sample 6monrhotite_MG_2_FD_205661 | JGI IMG/M metagenome (GOLD analysis project Ga0316204, IMG submission 205661) | Microbial mat bacterial communities from mineral coupon in-situ incubated in ocean water Damariscotta River, Maine, United States -... | ecosystem: Environmental > Aquatic > Marine >... | reverse complement strand
TTGTCATACCTTCATAGCCACCAGCATCTGCTGCAGAAATGGTGTATTTTCCGTTAACTGCTAGCATGGGTACGCCACTTACTTTGTATTCCTGACCTAGCTGTAATGCTTGTCTAGCACGCATTTCAACGGCAAAAGAATCGAAGTTAGCCAGAAAAGCCTTTTTATCGACGCCTCGAGTTGCTAGGAAGTTAGCGATGGCTTCTTTACTTGGCAAACGCTTCTTTTGAATATGCATAGCCTGGAAGATAGCTTCGTGGTGTTTTTCGCCTTCACCCATTGTTTGTAGTGTGTAATAAGTTTTGGTATGCACCATCCAACGAGGGTTTAATGGCGCAGGCATGCGTATAAATTTCACATTCGCAGGGAGTGTCTTTTTCCATTTCTTTAGTGTTGGCTCAAAGCTGTAGCAATGGGGGCAGCCATACCAGAAAAATTCTAAAATCTCTATTTCATCACCGGTTTGTGTAGTTACCGGCTGAGCTAGCTTTTTATATTCCATGCCTTCGTCGTAGTTTTTAGCGCAAGATAAGCTAGGCAGCAAGACTAATAGTGCCAGTAGACTAAAGCGTTTAATTAGTTTCATGTAATGATTTCCTTTAAATGTATTTTTATACGACCGAATTACGGTCAGAAAATTTCATGCTATTACAGTTTGTTTTTGTTGATTATGCCATATCCCAGAAACACAAAAGGCTGCAAATGCAGCCTTTTGTTAATAAAGTATAACGGGTTGTTATTACTTCATTTGAGCAATATAGTTTGCTACAGCTTCCATTTCGGCCGCTGACATTTTGGCCGCAACTAAACGCATCATTTTGTTGCTATCATTAGCACGTGTACCATCGCGGAAGGCCGTTAGCTGAGCGATTGTGTAAGTTGCATGCTGACCCGCTAGAGTTGGGAATTTAGCTGTTGGGTTACCAGAACCGTTTGGACCATGACAACCCATACAAGCTGGAAGGCCTTTAGTCATATCGCCACCACGGTATATGTCTTTACCGAGTGCTACTTTGCTTTCGTCGGCAGTTGCTGGAGTGCTTGCTTTGCTAGCGAAGAAAGCGGCAACGTTTGCAACGTCTTCATCCGTTGCCAAAGTAGCTGCCATACCAGTCATTGTCGCATCCTGACGAGCGCCACTCTTATAATCGTTTAATTGCTTAGCAAGATATTGTGCATGTTGACCAGCCAATTTAGGAAACATATCTACAACACTGTTGCCGTCAGGCATGTGGCAGCCAGCACAAATTGCGCCTGCTGTAGCTTCACCAGCGGCCAGATCAGCAGCGGAAGCAGATGCATTTAGGCCAATTGCCAGGCCTGCGATTGCAATCAGAGATTTGAAATTCATTGTTTGTCTTCTCCAAACGATTTTATGTAGCTAGTCATACTAGCAGTCAAAATTATATATAGCCTTAACTAAACTCATAATGAGCGATAGGCAAAAAGTGGCGCAAGTCTACACCAGAACAGCCCTTTCAGCAATTTTGCATGGCTAATTATACAGAGAGGACTTTAAGTAAAATTCGCCGTGGCGCGGCAAGATTGGTAGTATGCGCCGTGATTTGAGTAAATTTTGTGTTTTCACTGTTATATTTCTTATCAGCCCAGGTGACAGTCTAGGTTCTGATGAGATTTTGGATTATCTAATGGTCAATTATTATCGTCGGGCAAGCTTTTTAACCAGTGCCAGTCAGGCATCGCAATTTCCAGAGTTGGAAGGCCTAGAGGTGGCGTTTGCGGGGCGCTCCAATGCGGGAAAATCGAGTGCAATCAACACTTTATGTGACCAGAAGGCTCTGGCGCGAGTCAGTAAAACACCGGGACGCACCCAGTTAATTAACTTTTTTGGGCTGGACGAGCAACGATCATTGGTTGATTTGCCGGGTTATGGTTATGCCAAGGTGCCTGAAAAGGTGCGCCGTGAATGGCAGAAATTAATGGAGTCTTACCTAGGCAAGCGTGAACAGTTGAGTGGGCTGGTGGTTATTATGGATATTCGTCATCCATTAAAGGAATACGACATTCAAATGCTTGAGTGGTGTGAGCAAATGCAAACGCCGGTACATATTGTTCTCACCAAGGCGGATAAGTTGAAGAAAGGTCCAGCAAGTAATCAGGTACTTATGGTGAAAAGGGAGATTGAAAAGGCAGGCTTTGATGTCACGGTACAAATGTTCTCAGCGTTGAAAAAAACTGGATTACAGGAACTGCAGGCGGTTCTTGATGGCTGGTTTCAGTTGTCACTTGAAGATTAGCAGGAAGAATTTCAGCAGCAAAAAAAACCCAACCACCAGGGTAGTGGTTGGGATTAACATCGAGACCGGCTTGGGGAGGCCAGCCTCAAACTCGCTCGTTCAGGGAGGCGAACGAGCTTGCGCCGGGCTTTAGCGCAATTCGAAAAAAACGTTTCTGCTAATTCTGAGTAAAGCTCAATTTACAGGCTTGTCAAAATAGAATGATGAGTGGTGTATCCGTTTTTATACTGTATATAAAGAGTATTAGGCCCATTCTCATAGGCCTAATGTTAATGATTTTTTAAACTAGTCGCGCTATATGATTGTTATTTAGCAGTATTCTCAAGGTGAGTTTATTGCACAATTAATGAGCCTCATCCCAGTTACTACCAATACCGATATCTACGAGTAAAGGAACATTCAGATCAGCGGCAGATTCCATTTCCGTATGCAGTAATTTACTGAGGTCATCTACCTGACTTTCCGCTACTTCAAATACCAGTTCATCGTGTACTTGCATAATCATTAAGGCCTTAATGTCTGATTGAAGTAGTTTAGTGTGTACTTTAATCATTGCACGCTTAATGATGTCGGCTGCCGTTCCCTGCATTGGCGCGTTGATTGCGGTGCGTTCAGCATATTGGCGGCGCTGTCCATTACGGGAGTTAATCTCGGGTAGGTACAGGCGACGACCAAACAGGGTTTCAACATAGCCTGTTTCATGGGCCTGTTCACGGGTGCTATCCATATAATCTTTAACACCGGGGTATCGTTCAAAATACAGGTCAATATAGTCCTGTGCCTGATAGCGCGTTACATTCAGCTGCTTTGCCAGGCCAAAGGCCGACATGCCGTAGATTAAACCGAAGTTAATCGCTTTTGCGGCGCGGCGCTGTTCGGTTTCTACTTTATCCAGCGGTACATCAAATACCTCGGCGGCAGTGGCACGGTGAATATCTTTGCCGTCACGAAAGGCTGCTAGCAAGCTTTCATCAGCAGATAAATGCGCCATTATGCGCAACTCTATCTGTGAGTAATCGGCTGCCAGAATGCAGTTGCCCTCATCCGCCACAAAGGCCTGTCGAATACGACGGCCTTCTTCGGAGCGAATGGGGATATTCTGTAAATTGGGATCACTCGATGACATACGCCCCGTCGCCGCGCCTGTCTGGTTGTAGCTGGTGTGTACGCGGCCCGTATTGGCATCAATCTGTAGCGGTAATTTGTCCGTATAGGTTGATTTTAATTTACTTAAACCACGATGCTCTAGAATGAGTCTTGGTAGTGCATAGTCTTCAGCCAGTTCCTGTAATACGTCTTCAGCGGTTGATGGCTGGCCCTTGGGGGTTTTTCGAATAACGGGTAATTCGAGTTTTTCAAAGAAAATGGCCTGAATTTGTTTGGGTGAACCTAAGTTAAACTCTTCACCTGCCTCCGTGTAGGCCTGCTGTTCAAGTTCGGCTAAGCGCTCGGTTATCTGGTAGCTCTGGTCTGCCAGCATTTGTGCATCTACTTTTACACCGTTACGTTCAATGTGTTGCAGAATAGGCAGTAGTGGCAGTTCGATTTCTTTATATACCTTTTGCAGTGATGGTTCGGCCTCTAATAGCGAGCTGATGTGTTGATGCAGGCGTAAGGTAATATCGGCGTCTTCAGCTGCATAGGGCCCTGCCTGTTCCAGATCGATCTGATTAAAGGTAAGTTGCTTCACGCCCTTACCGGCAATATCTTCAAAATGTACAGTTTCTATATTTAGAAAACGACTGGCCATACTGTCCATATCATGGCGCTTGGTAGAGTCGAGGATATACGACTCCAGCAGCGTATCATCGCTAATGCCCTGCATTTGGATAGCGTGGTTCTGTAGCACGTGGGCATCGTATTTCAGGTTCTGGCCAAGCTTTCCAATAGAGGCATCTTCTAGCAATGGCTTTAAACTACTTAAAACAATATCTTCAGAGAGTTGTTCTGGCGCACCTTCATAATCATGCCCGAATGGTACATATGCCGCTTTTCCCGGCTCTATTGAAAAGGATACGCCAACTACTTTGGCCTTCATATAATCCAGGCTGGTAGTTTCTGTATCAAAGGCAAAAACATCGGCCTGTTTGAGCTGAGCGAGCCATCCGTCAAACTCAGTCTGAGTGAGAACGGTTTGATAATCCGTGTCTACTTGTGGGGCAGCGACCGCTGTAGAGGCAGAGCCACCTAGTTCTGCTAACCAGGTTTTTAGTTCATACTCAGAATACAGCTCACGCAGAGTTTCGGAATTGGCTGGTTGCAGGTTGAGCTCATCCGGTGTCTGTTCCAGCTCAACATCGCAGACAATCGTGGCGAGCTGATAAGACAGTGGCAATTGTTTCAGGCCATCGCGTAGGTATTCACCTACTTTGCCCTTAAACTCATCGGCATGGGCAATAATGTTGTCGACCGATTCATATTGCGTTAACCACTTAACGGCGGTCTTCGGGCCTACCTTGTTTATACCGGGAATGTTGTCGGCACTGTCGCCAATGAGTGCAAGGTAGTCGATAATTTTTTCAGCGGGCACACCAAATTTCTCCAGCACGCTGTCCGGTGTGCTGATATGGTTATTCATGGTATTGATAAGGCTTATCTTATCTGTCACCAACTGTGCTAAATCTTTATCGCCGGTGGATATTAATACATCATATCCAGCTGCTGCAGCCTGCTGTGCCAGTGTGCCGAGTACATCGTCGGCCTCGACATTGGGTACAACAATCCTTGGATAACCCAGAGCATCTACCAGTTGATGAATGGGTTCGATTTGAGTTCGTAGGTCATCTGGCATGGGAGGGCGATTTGCCTTGTACTCCTTGTACATGTCATTACGAAAGGTCTTACCCTTGGCATCAAAAACCACGGCCATATGTTCCGGTTGATATTCCTGTACCAACTTTTTCAGCATATTAATGACACCGTAAATGGCACCGGTAGGCTGTCCTTTAGATGAAACTAAGGGTGGTAAGGCATGAAATGCCCGGAATAAATAAGAGGAACCATCGACTAAAATTAGAGGGGGTTGTTTTGCCATGCCTGTGCTATGCCTAGTAAGTTATGACCCTTAGTAAGGGCTTGTACCAATGATGAGACGGCGTATTATGACATTAAAAAACCGTGAGTGAAGCCTGGATGAATAAAAAGCAATACGATGATATTTTAGAAAAAAGTCAGCAAATGGATAGACGAGTAGATACAGAGCTTAATCGTGAGTCCTGGCGTGTATTTAAGATTATGTCGGAGTTTGTAGAGGGCTTTGAGCAGCTATGTCACATTAAGCCGGCGGTAAGCATTTTTGGTTCAGCAAGGTTAACGGAAGAAAGCCCGCATTATAAAGATGCACAGCAAGTGGCCAGATTGTTATCAGACGCGGGCTTTTCCATTATTTCTGGCGGTGGCCCAGGCATTATGGAGGCAGCAAATCGTGGCGGTAAAGAAGGTAAATCCGTTAGCGTCGGTTTAAATATAGAACTACCGAAAGAACAAACTCCCAATAAGTACCAGGATTTGAGTTTAAACTTCAGTCACTTTTTTACGCGTAAGGTTATGTTTGTAAAATATGCAGCGGCTTATGTTGTATGCCCCGGTGGCTTTGGCACATTAGATGAGTTGGCTGAAATGTTGACACTGATGCAAACCGGTAAAACTCCCAGAATCCCCGTGATATTAATGAATACTGAATTTTGGCAGCCGTTATTAGGCTGGTTCAAAAACACCCTGCTTGCAGAGGATATGATTAGGGAAAAAGAATTAAACTCACTAAAAGTAGTTGATACACCAGAGCAGGTAATGGATGAAATATTAATGTTTTACAAAGATAGAGATTTACGTCCAACCCATGAAGAGATGGATAAATTGCTACATCTTTAATTTTTTACGACATAAAAGACGGCACTAAGATGTAGAGGTTCTTGTTACATAAAATAAATAAAGCCTTCTCTAGGGTTTAGAGAAAATTGCTTAAGCTGATTTTTGATGTCGCCAAATATCGTAGCATTCAAGGCCACAAAAATAGGCGACATAATCTTCGGCTTCAGATATTTCAGATTCTGACAATGGAATGGACTTGAGGCAAAGTTCACAACTTAGCAGCTGTTCATCTTTGGGTAAGTCATCGCGTGAATGATCTTTTTGAGAAAAATCCGCATTGGTCAGGTTTGGGGTTTGATGAGACATAGCCAACCTCCTATAAAACAGACCTTAACCAGCATTTTAGCACTACAGCATGCATATATCTTATAGAAAGAAATGATGTGAAAGCTGCAGTAAACAAATCCGTTTATGAGTGAATGGCGTAATTATTGATCCGACAATACCCTTACAAGCTGCCCGCATTGATAATCTGGGTTAGAATGCGCAAATGAATACACCTCTACAAATACACATGGAAACTATAGCTAACAGGCTTGAGCAGTTTATAGACTGGACTGGTCGAATGGTTTCATGGCTAGTCTTAGCCATGGTAGTGGTGATGTTTTTTGTGGTTGTACTGCGTTATGTTTTTGACACGGGCTGGATTGCCCTGCAGGAATCCATTTCTTATTTTCATTCCATTGTTTTTTTAATAGGTGCGGCATATACACTGCAGCAAGATGCCCATGTTCGTGTAGATATCTTTTATTCGCGCTTAAGCGAAACAGGCAAAGCATGGGTCGACTTACTGGGCCATGTATTTATTTTACTACCGGTTATGGTGTTTATTATCTGGATTAGCTGGCCATATGTAATGAATGCCTGGGAAGTTAAAGAGTCATCTCGAGAAGCTGGTGGATTACCCGGTGTCTATTTAATAAAAAGTTTAATACTAATTATGGCAACTTTATTGATTGTGCAAGCGAGTGCGTTAAGTCTCCGTGCAGTTTTGCAAATTACACGGAGCAAAGCGGCTTAATGGAATACATGGCAATTTGGTTATTTGTTTGTGTTTTTGTGATGTTGCTTAGTGGTTACCCGGTTGCATTTACTCTGGCGGGAACGGCATTATTATTTGCAGGTTTAGGTACATACTTAGACGTATTTGATAGTGTGTTTTTGGAGGCAATGCCAAATCGCCTGTTTGGCATAATGATGAATCAGGTGCTGTTGGCCGTACCACTCTTTGTTTTTATGGGCGTGATGTTAGAACGCTCAAAAATTGCAGAAAACTTATTAGACACTATGGCGCAATTATTTGGATCATTGCGTGGTGGATTGGGAATATCCGTTACCATTGTTGGTATGTTGCTCGCAGCTAGCACAGGTATAGTTGGTGCCACAGTTGTTACTATGGGCTTGTTATCATTACCGACCATGTTAAAGCGTGGATATGATCCGACACTAGCATGCGGGACGATTTGTGCATCAGGTACTCTGGGGCAAATTATTCCACCGTCTATTGTCCTGGTATTGTTAGGTGATGTTTTGTCTTCTGCTTATCAACAGGCGCAATTAGAAATGGGTATTTTTAGCCCGGAAACATTATCTGTTGGTGACCTGTTCGTCGGTGCTCTCGTACCAGGCTTATTACTAGTTCTTCTCTATATATTATATATAGTGGTAACGGCATGGATGAAACCAGAGGCGATGCCGGCTATACCCAAAGATGAACAAGTTGATAAACAATATTTAATAAAACAGGTAGCCGTTGAATTATTACCGCCACTACTGCTCATCCTTATCGTACTCGGTTCTATTATTGCCGGTGTCGCCACGCCAACCGAGGCGGCTGCCTTAGGTGCGGTGGGAGCCATGTGTCTGGCTGCCTACCGTCGCCAATTACATATAAGGGTGTTGAAAGAAGTGATGCAGGAAACCACGCGCATTAGCAGTATGGTTTTTATGATATTAATCGGCGCATCTGTTTTTTCATTGGTATTTAGAGGTTTCGGTGGTGATGAACTTGTTCAATCTTTTTTAAGTGACCTACCCGGAGGTATGTATGGAGCATTATTATTAGTTATGCTGGTCATGTTTTTGCTGGGCTTTGTTCTCGACTTTATAGAAATTACCTTTGTCGTCATTCCTATTGTTGGGCCAATATTACTGGCTATGGGGATAGACCCGATATGGTTAGGGATACTAATCGCCATTAACATTCAAACGTCATTTTTAACACCACCCTTTGGCTTCTCGTTGTTTTACTTACGCGGTGTAGCACCGGATAGCATTCGCACTCTGGATATTTATAAGGGAGTGATTCCTTTTATAGTTATCCAGCTAGCGGTTATAGCAATGTTAATAATGTGGCCAGAATTAGCGACCTGGTTACCTGCTGAGCTTGACAGTGATTTATAGATAGCCTTTACTGGAAGGTAATTATAAAAACAAATTTCTGCATGGATACGGTTATATAAATGAAGCTATTTAAAAAAATCACACCACTCTTGTTTCTGTCAGTGTTTTTATCGTCCTGTGATAGTGACGAAGATGCTTCAAGAATAGTAATTGGTGATTCAAATATTATTTATGATTTAAATGATCTGCAATATCAATGGCCTCTTGTGATACAGGTAAGCGATATTGATGGGAACCCGGCGCCCTTTACCCCTGTAACATTAACGGTAAAAACTATTTTTTACGGGGTGGGACAATATTATAAAACCAGTGATGGGTGGGATGTAAATTTTGATCCAGAAAAACATACGCCACCAAATCCGTTGAGTGTTTATTGTAGAGCTGAGGATTTAAATAAGAATGCAGTTTTGGATGCCGGAGAAGATAAGAATGGTACTGGTATCTTAGAGCCAACTAATTCTTCTACTCTTGCAGCGCATCCCGATTTAGTCCCAACACTTGTAGCAGGTTCAAATGTTTTAATAACAGATGCATTTGGTTTTGGGTACTTTTCGCTAACTTATCCGAAATCTGAGGGTAATTGGTCAGGATTTAAAATAACAGCTGAAGCTAGTGTTTCAGGGACAGAGAATAAAGCGACGCTGGAAGGGAGACTACCTGTAAGCCTGCAAGATTTATCCGATACAGATATTTCCCCCCCAGGCGGTGTTGATAGTGCCTATGGTCTGACGGAATCAGGTTGTGTACCTTATGATATCTAAATGAGTACTTACAACAGTAGGTTGCAAGTACTATAAAATAATTATTTATTTATCTTTGTTCTAAATAGGCTTTTTCAGAAATATCCGTCCATTTTTTAACCTGGTCACGGTAAACTTTAAATGACGAATAAACTTTTTGCGTCATTTTATCTTTAGCAGCCACTTCCTGAACGACCTCATCTGATAATTTCTGAAGTGTCGCCAATACATCATCTGGCAATCGCTTAACTTTAACGTGATGTTTATTAACCAAAGTATCCAAAGCTTGCTGGTTACGCGTGGTGTACTCGGCCATCATTTGTTGGTTAACAATTTTACAGGCATTAAGCACAATACTTTGTAGGTCTTCAGGTAGCTCTTCGAAGGCCTTTTTATTGATTAATGCTTCAAGGGTTGTTCCAGGCTCATGCCAGCCAGGGTAGTAATAAAACTTAGCGGCTTTATGTAAACCAAATGCCAAGTCATTATAGGGGCCGACCCATTCGGTAGCGTCAATCGCACCGGTTTTAAGTGAGGAAAATATCTCACCACCCGGTAAGCTGACAGGTGTTCCACCGGCACGCTTCAAGACTTCACCACCGAGACCGGGAATGCGCATTTTTAAACCTTTTAGGTCAGCTGGAGTTTTTATTTCTTTATTAAACCAGCCCGCCATTTGTACTCCAGTATTACCCGCTGCTGCCGGAATTAAACCAAATGGTTCATACAGCTCTTGCCACAGTTCCATTCCGCCACCGGAATAAAGCCAGCCATTCATTTCCTGAGCGGTAAGCCCAAAGGGTACAGCGGAGAAAAATTGTGCGGCTTCACTTTTACCTTTCCAGTAATAAGCAGCACCATGGCCCATTTGAGCGGTACCACGTGAAACGGCATCAAACACTTCAAAAGCCGGCACCAGTTCACCTGCGCCATATACTTTTACCGTTAAACGTCCTCCTGACATTTGAGTGATCAGTTTGGCCAGGTCGTTGGCACCTGTGCCCAAGCCAGGAAAATTTTTCGGCCAGGTTGTGACCATTTTCCATTTAATCTTAGTGCTGGCCTGAGCATTTGTGCTGAGAAAAGATGTTCCTGTAACTACTGCAGAGGCAGCTGCAGCTTTTATAAAATGTCGTCTTGTCATATTGGGCCCAATAATTAATGTTTTAAAGTAGTTAAAAAACGCTCAACCTCGTATGAAGGTAGTGGTTTGCTAAATAGATAACCCTGTATGTGTTCAATGTTCAGGGCGTGGAGGTAGTTGCACTCTTTTTCTGTTTCTACACCTTCAGCAATGAGCTGAATATTTTGTGTGTTGCAAAGAGAAACAATGCCCTGAAGTAATTGTTCAGCTTCAGATGAATTATAAGTTAGCTTTATCAATGAAGAATCTATTTTTAATGCATCAACTGAGCACTGTAATAAGAAGTTTAAAGAAATAGATGTCTTACCAAAATCATCAATACATATTTTAAAATGATTATCCTGCAATAGATGAAGTATATCGCGTTGTTGAGTATTTAAAATAATGAGATTTGATTCAGAAAATTCTAAGCAAATTTTGTTATGGGGAACAGAGTGCTTAGCGCACTTTTCAATCAAAACATCCACCAGGTCAGAGTCTAACTGGGATTGATATAAATTAATATTTAATTGGGGAATATCTAATCCGTGATTTAACCATTGGCCAAACTGCTTAAGTGATTGATCAATAATATTTGTACCAATAGCACCTATGAATCCTGATTGTTCGCTGTCAGGTAAAAAGTCTTTCGGTAAGATAAAACCCTGCTCTGGGTGATCCCAGCGAACGAGAGCTTCGAGAGATTCTAGCTCAAAAGTTGAGGAATTTAACTGAGGTAAATATAAAACTACAAACTCATTTTGTCGTAAGGCAGTATGTAAATTTGATTCGGCTTGCAATAACATATTGGCACTATTATTCATCGTATCGCTAGTAAGTTCAAAATGATTTCCGGATGGGTGTTGCTGAGCCGTTATCAGTGCACCCTTTGCACGGGTGATTAATTTATTTGTAGTATCACCATCTTCAGGATAAATACTAATACCCATTGATACGTTTAACTGAATGGTATGATCAGTTGTCTGATAATCTTCAGATAAAGTTGAAAGTAATTTTTGAGCAACAATACCAATTTGCTGAATATCATGCAGGTCTTCTATAAGTATTGCAAAGTCATCAGATAAAAAATGACTTAAGGTGTCACAGTCACGGCTATTATATTTTAGGCGCTTAGAAATAGCTTTTAATAACATGTCACCTACATGGTAGCCATATTGTGCATTTATGGCAGAGAAATTATTAAAATCAATAAGGATAATGCCCATGTGATTTTTGTTGCGTTGAGCACGGTCAATAGCATTTTGTAAGCGATCAATAAATAATGACTTATTGGGTAGCTGGGTAAGTTCTACGTAGTGTATTTTATTTTCAAGATCTATAACCTGGTTGTTCTTAGGTGATAGCATTACTACATAGCTTGAAGCGTTAGAGCTACTATTGGTAATGCAATTTATACTGGCAATAAGAGGTCGGCTCTGCCCCGTTTTAAGACGATGCCAAATTTCACCCTGCCATTGATTGCTGGAATCCAGAGATTTACGGATAGTGCCGTTTATGAAAGGTGTATTTTTTTCGGCAAGAATAATTTCAGGTTCGGAATTAATTATTTCTGATTGCTGAAATCCTGTGATTTGTGTAAAGGCATAATTGACAGAGGCAACTTGATTGTTATCGTTTATTAGCATTACAGCATCAGTTGAATGGTCAAACATTTTTGAGGCAACTAAAACCTGATTTTCTGCATTTTTACTGGCAGTAACATCATGAATTATAGAATAAAATAACTGTTTGTTATTAATTTCCATTGGGCCGTCGCGCACTTCAACAAAGCGTATTTCACCATTAGATAATCTATGTGGGCAGCTATAAAAGCTAAGGCTTTGTTCACGGGTTTGCTGAATAAGACTGTTTAATTTTTTTCGACTTAATATATTAATTGTTGATAGATCCATGCCCTGCAATTCTTCAATGGTGTAGCCGTAAAAATTAGCCGCGGCGAGGTTGGCGTCTTCAATAGTAAAATTTACAGGGTCTATAACAAGCTTAATCGCCATGTTAGATTCAAACATTTGACGATATCTGTGCTCAGAAGATTTCAGTGCAGCCTCTGTTTTTTTGCGTTCTCCAATATTACGAATAACAAATTGGTAAACATCTTCATGGCCGTAATTTAATTTATGTGCATTTATTTCGACGTCTAAAGAGTCACCATTATTATTTTTGATAATATGTTCATACAGAGCATGATTTTGTTCTTCTAAATCATATATTTTTAAAGAGGTAGCGCTGTCTTCAATTGAAGCATCGAGATCATGTATAGACATTAGAAACAGAGCATCTCTCGAATATCCGAGTGTGGTAATTGCTATTTCATTAGCATCTACAATATTTAAGGTATTAGGTGAAACGATGATAATGGCATCATTTGCATGTTCAAATAGAGAACGATATTTAAGTTCAGAGCTAATAAGTGTTTCAGTGGATTTTTTAGTTTCAGTATTATCATTACATAACATATGTAAATAAACTTTTTCTTCTATGATGATTTCCTGAGCATAACCAGAAATATTTATAATGTTTCTCTGCTTTGTAACAAAAGGCGTATCGAATTCGCCGCCACCACTTTTTAATATGTTAGCAATTGTTTTTTGGAAATCATTTAACGCATCAGGTTCAATATGTAAGCTGAGACGCATGCGTGCAAATTCATCGCGTTCATAACCGAGTAATTTATACATTGAACTATTAAAATTAAGAGGTTTTAAGCTGGTTGCATCGAGTATAAGTACGGGGTAAGGAAGCTTATTAAATAAGTTTGTATATCGGTAATCCTGATCCTGATTTAAAATTTGAAAGCTTTTCAGTTTTGTGATGTTTCTACAAATACCAATGATAGCGACCGTATTTTCCTTATGGTCACGGCAGGGAAGTTTTTTACAAAGGTAGGTCTCGGTACCATGTTCAGTAGCCAGGTTTGTTTCCCAACTGATGGTCTCTCCAAAATTAAGAATACGTTGATCTTCATGGGCGATTTTATTCGCTTTGCTGGCGCTATATAGCTGATGATCTGCAGCGCCTATTGCCTGAAAATTTTCTATATTAAGAACGGTTTCAGCTACCGGACTCATAAACTGATAAACACCATTACAATCTTTTAGAAAAATACCTTCATATTCCTCATCGAGTAAATTTTCAAACATTAACTTGGTTAGATTGTCCGTATCTGGCATGAATTCGGTAAAGCGCAGAATGATGTGGATAAAACCATATATGCCGAAAGCCGCCACAGAGAAGATAATGCCACTCAGAAAGTAATAAAAAATGATCTGGTTGTAGTCAGGAATATATTGAGAAACAATTTTTTGACCCAGGAACATCCATATAAGGCCAAGAATAATAGCGAAGCCAGAGGTTAACAGCTGCAATTGTTCTCGGTCTTTGGGAAATGGGATGGGCAATTTCATGTAATATTTATTTTTATCATTTTTAATGAAAAGCAGTTTAGGACGATTTATATGGGCTGTAAATTGGCATAGTTAAGTACAAGCCATTTACTACCTGCCTGATCAAAATTTACTTCAACCCGTGCACTTTTTCCCTGACCTTCATAGTTAAGCACAATGCCTTCACCAAATTTCTGGTGGAGTACTCGTTGACCCAGTGAAAAACCGGTTTCATTGCCCATTTCAGATTTGGCCACAGTAGTGGCCGTGCGGTAATTATTGCTATAACTACTCGGTTGGGCCTTGGGCCTGATTTCATCTATGTATTGTGAGGGTATCTGGCTAATAAAGCTGGAAGGCATGGGGTAAATTTCTTTACCGTATAAACGGCGGTGTTCGGCATAGCTAAGCACAAGTTGCTCACGCGCACGGGTAATACCAACATAGCATAGACGACGCTCTTCCTGCAGACGTCCCTCTTCTTCGGCGCTACGCTGATGTGGGAACAGCCCTTCTTCCATACCGCACATAAACACCAGTGGGAACTCCAGACCTTTTGCGCTGTGCAAGGTCATTAGCTGTATGCAATCTTCCCAGGCATCGGCCTGTCCCTCGCCGGCCTCTAATGCGGCGTGCGTTAGGAATGCTGTTAGTGGCTCAATTTCTTCACCGTCTTCCGGCGCATATTCAAATCCCTTGGCCGCACTTACGAGCTCTTCCAGATTTTCTACACGGGCCTCGGCCTTCTCGCCCTTTTCCTTGCCGTAGTGATCGATTAAACCAGAGGCGTGGATAATGTGTTCGGTTTGTTCAAATAGTTCTAATGGTTTAGTGTCTTCATCGAGCTGTATGATGAGCTTTAAAAAGCCTTCCAGTGCATTTTGAGCCCGGGCGGTAAGCCCCCCGCTCTCGATGAGCTGTAGCGAGGCCTGCCACATAGAAATATCGGCAAGCCGTGCAGCATCTCGCACAGTATCCAGTGTTTTATTGCCTATACCTCGAGTGGGCTGATTTACAACACGCTCAAATGAAGGGTCATCATTACGGTTATTTACCAGGCGCAAGTAGTTTAGTGCATCTTTTATTTCTGCTCGCTCGAAGAAGCGCAAGCCACCATATACGCGATATGGAATGCCTTGCTGCATAAGCTTTTCTTCAAATACGCGAGATTGCACATTCGAGCGGTAAAGAATGGCGATATCGGCGCGCGGGTTGCCATTAGAAACATGTTCGGTAATTCGATCTATGATGTAACGTGCTTCATCTTGCTCGTTAAATGCAGCATATAGTTGAATCAGGTTGCCATCTGCACCATCTGTCCACAGGTTTTTACCCATGCGGTCATCATTATGTGAAATAAGCCCATTGGCGGCATTCAGGATATTAGCGGTGGAACGGTAATTTTGTTCCAGACGTACGACGAGGGAGTTTGGGAAGTCATTCTGGAAGGTAAGGATGTTTTCTACCTTCGCTCCACGCCAGCCATATATGGCCTGATCATCATCACCCACAACGAATAACTGGGCACCACGGCCATTCTTATCTGCGGATAACAGGCGAATCCATGCGTATTGTATGGTGTTGGTGTCCTGAAACTCATCCACCAGAATATGCTGAAAACGGTTGCGGTAGTGGTCGCGCAACTCATCGTTATCACGTATAAGTTCCAGGCTACGTAACAGTAATTCAGCAAAGTCGATAACACCTGCACGCTTACAGGCAGCCTCATAGGCCGAATAAATACTCACTAATTGCTGGCGAATGGGATCGGATCCGGCATCTACGTGCTGTGGTCGCTGGCCTTCGTCTTTGCGGGCATTAATAAAACCCTGAATCTGTCTGGGTACCCAGCGAGCCTCATCAAGTTCGAGGCCCTTGAGTACGCGGCGAATCATTCGGTACTGGTCATCGGAGTCGAGGATTTGGAATTGCTGTGGTAGATCGGCCTCTTTCCAGTGAGCACGCAGTAAACGGTGCGCAATACCGTGAAAGGTGCCTACCCACATACCGTGTGG
>Ga0316204_10007540_pt1 | contig 15814 bp, 10 predicted proteins | sample 6monrhotite_MG_2_FD_205661 | JGI IMG/M metagenome (GOLD analysis project Ga0316204, IMG submission 205661) | Microbial mat bacterial communities from mineral coupon in-situ incubated in ocean water Damariscotta River, Maine, United States -... | ecosystem: Environmental > Aquatic > Marine >... | reverse complement strand
TGCCCGTGACATTTACGATTTATGGTCTGGAAGATAATGCTCCTGAACTCATGCCAGTCAAAAAGCTGTTCAAACAGGGAGTCGTTAAAAAAGTCGAAGCGAGTGCAAAAGTACGCAACAGCAAAGACATGGATGGTGAGGATGCATCGGAACAGCATGAGCGCCAAGATATAGCCGCACAGGCATACAAGGTGACCGAGCAATTACTACCGGTCCGCCCTTCGGTATTGTTGGCGGGACAGGTGATGTCAGCGCCAGTTGTAGCTCTGGCACCCGGAGCGATGATCTCGGAAGCGTTGCGGCAATTTCGGGAAAGTGCCTTCCGTCACGTGCCAGTGGTTTCATCCGCAGGCAGATTAGTGGGTATTGTTTCAGAGCGCGATATCCTGCGCCGTTTGGCTGGCCTGACCGCCAACTACCGACCCCAAGCATCGACTAGCCATGATGACGTGCAGGTAGAGCAGGTAATGACGCCAAAGGTGTTAACTGCCAGTGTGGACACCGACGTTCGGTACATAGCGCGCTTGTTCGTCGAGCAAAAAGTTGGGGCAATGCCAGTGGTAAGAGATCACGTGCTACACGGAATTATTACCCGCAGCGATGTTCTGCGCGCGGTCATGCGGCATTATGTTTTGGAGTTATGGGCATAACCATGGGCGTTTTCCGGCGGCACCTATGGGCTGTTCGTCGTCAAAACATTTGAGACAGGCATAAGGCCATTGCCTTGGAGGGTTTGGTCTCTGATTATTGTTCATATTTGGCCGCTTGTTTTGCGTGAAGTAAGCGACGTTTTTTAATTGTCTTGTTTTTGATACGTCACCTTTTTTCCAGAATGGATTGACCGCGCCCGAAGTAAACGTCCGCAGGGGTTAGGTTGTCGATGCTTTCGTGGTACCTGTGGTGGTTATAATATTCGATGAATGCGCAAATTTGCATCTCCAGATCACCGGCAGAAAGTAATTCTCCAACAAGACACGATTTTTGAGTGTCTGATGCCAGCGCTCAATTTTGCCCTGTGTCTGTGGATGATAAGGTGCACCGCGAACATGGCTCATCTTTTTATCAGCAAGCCAGTCAGCGAGTTCTCCGGGCACATAAGATGCGCGGTTATCTGATAGCAACCGTGCTTTGTGTTGCATCGTCGTCTTGTCACATCCCGAAGCCTCAAGGGCGAGGTTCAATGTATCGGTTACACCCCTAGCCTTCACTGTTGTGCAAAGCTTCTAGGCAACCACATAGCATGAATAGTCATCGAGTCTTGTTGACAGGTAAAACCAACCCCAGTCAATGGTTTAAAATATGTAACGTGGGGTAAGCACCCGCTTCGCGAACAGTCTGCCACATCTGGTTCACACGCGTCGTTTTATCCTTGAACTTATATGTGGCTTTTAACACCATAAAAGCAGGGCTGTTGACTAGGTCTTGCCCCTTCAACAGCCGGCAAACACTGGCCTCACAGATAAAATAGTCCTGTGTGTCAACAAAGCGGAAGACCAGCTCGCGCGGGCTTAACTCTGGTTCATCAAGTGCCAGTTCAATGATCCGGTTACGGATGGTATCCGGAATGCGGTTCCAGACTCGGCTGGGTCTTGAAAGCCTATCTTCAAGCCCGTCAGGGCCATACAGCAGGTATGTGTTCACACCAACGATAAAAGGTTGGGCGTGAGACACCTATATGCTCAAGCGTTTGGCTCACAGGTAGGTGCGAGCCAGCAGCATGTGATTTTGCTGTTTATGTTTGAAGTAGGGATGCTTGCTTTCATTTCCCTGCTTTTGAGCATATTATAGCGCCATCTCAACCGAGACAGGCTTGGGCCTTAACCTGTGCCGACGGCAATTTAACCGGAGTTAGAACTTTATTCGCAAAGCAGACATTGTGCACAACATACATAACAGCCAATTAGAGGGTCAGTGCCTCTAGTTCTTCAATTTCTAAATATGCAATTGCGACCGGAAACGCCAGCATTTTTGGCAATCCGGATATTGTTTGCTTATAGGGATGGCTCAGCCTGAGGTGTGCAATACCTTTTGGATACTGTGGTTTAATTTTTGATGGTACTTTATCAACTTCCACCGATATACCGAAAAGTAGGCCTTTCTTCCACTCCTTCTTGTGGCTTTTATAATTGGGGCCATCAGGAATAGTGACCTCTAAAAGCCATCTACTTTTTGCTATCACTGGGTTTAAGAAAGTTATGATTTGGGTTACTTCTTCAGGGCTGTGAAGAAGGTAGCGTCGGTCACTTGCACTGCTTGCCTTGAGGACCGAAAATGCCCAGGTTTTGAGGTCTTCAATCTCCCCCGCTTCGAACTTTTGTTGAGCTAGCATAAATAGCTTTTGAAGCTCTATCCTTACTGCTGTGTCATTTGGAGTTTTGACCGCATAAAGTGACTGGCCGTTTGGCGGAGTTCTTTCGCTCACCTTTGAATTGCTCTGCCGTGTTTTCCAAGCGTGCAGTGTATGTGCTTTTTCTTTCCAAGTGCGGATGAGGTCTTGTTCAATATTATGTTGGAAAGCTAAATTTCTTATGGAAACGCCTCTTTCAATACCGTCCAGCACTTCCCCTATTAATTCAAAATCCGGGGTGGGTCTGCCAGAGGCTGAGGATACCAATATCGATTGCGGTTTTACATTTGGATTGTAAGCGTGATTTACAGAAAGTTTCACCGCATCCCTTGCCAAGTACTCATATCTTTCTTCGGCTTCCAGCGAGGTAATTTTTGCTGCCTGAATGCCTGCAATCCGGGCTAGATTCTCTTTTGAAATAATTAGCGGAAGTCGTTGAATCTTTTTGAACAAGATGAGATCTGTCAAATGCAGGTAACTGGACATGGTTTCTTTAGGGCCTGCGTGACCTGCCATTGCCGCCAAAGCGTAATAGCTCCCCATTTGATTTGAACTGGGTCCTACGAGTGCGATACGCATGTCTTTAAGTTTATTAATCTCCAAACCACAGAAGCTTTTTGCGAGCCCATATTCTTCTTCCAACACAGCGTGCATGATGGAGAAACAACTATGACGCAGTGTGTGAAACACAACTCTGTTTTTATCTAGAAACTTGGAAAGCGCATCAGAAAAATTTCTGGAAATTGAGCTGGATGTTAATGGTGTACTTGATGCGCCAAAGTTAAAAAGTGGTTGTGATTGATATTTTTTATCACGTTTGCTTCTAACGAGTTTTTTAAACTGATTGAACTCTGCCTCATTTAACAAAGCTTTTGTGTTGATGCGCCGTCTTGCGGCAAGCGACTTATTGTCCCCAAATTTATTCGAACGGATTGTAATGAGATAATCGCCAGAATTTTCCACGTCCCTTACCATTAATTTGATAAGTTCACCTATCCGCATACCAGTGCGATATGCGAGCGTAACCAACAAAAGCACCTTCTTTTTCATGGATGCCGTTGGTATATTTATGGTCATCAATGCAATTGCAGTTTGTACGTGATTGATGGAGAGTACTGCTGTGCGGGTGCGGCTTTTTACTTGTTTGTTATGCCATTCAAAGCCTTCAATGTGTGGCAATAAGTAGCCAGAATGGCGCATCCCGAATTGGTGAATTTGGGCAAGGCGGGCCTGCTGATAGGAAGTTTCCTTGGCAGAGCCGTGATATTCAAGAATGTTGGAATAAAAGTTCCTCAGATCTTCAGCGTCGGTGAGGTTTGGCGTTCGGCTATCAGCTTCTAAAATCCATGCTGGAATGAGGGTGGAGCAGTATCGCCTAATCGACGCGAGACTATTGCCTTTGTTATGATTATCAATGGTCCAATCTACCAGCAGTCGAAGGTGGCCGGGTAGCGTTTCAAGGGTTGTCAAACTTGTCAGGTTTGACTTTACCTCAGTTCGAGGGACTTTTATGCCGTCTTGATGTTTGGGGCTGATTGCAGGCCTCAGTACATCTTCATAAAATGTGCCCCATTCAGTTGGAGATTCCAAGTACGTCTTCTCTAACGGAGAAACAACCACTTTATGGGAATAGTCCGTCTGGTTAGAGCGCCTTTTTTGCTGTACGTTGAAAAGCGCTTTCCAAGAATGCTCGTCTTGAGAGAAAGTTTGATGCCTATAGCTTGCCATCGCTTGCAAGCTTTCGCTGGCAAGCAGACCGCGTTTGGTTTCGGCTAGCCAGAAACCAACTTTTGTAAGTGCCTCCATACCTTTTATTGACGTGTTGTTTGTAGTGGTTCCAAAGACACTCTTCTTAATGAGGCCAAATGTATTTGCCTCTATGATTTTAATGCCTTCATCTCCACGTTTTTTGTAAAATCGCAGCAATAGAGCCAAACTGATTTCATCTGGGAACCATCGTTTTAGACGACAACATTCATCACCCTTTTTTACTGAGTACCTATTTTCGAGTTTTTCAACAGGTGCAACCAGATCAAACCACAGATAGGGCCCCATTTTTTGAAGTGTCTTGCCAGGCCTACCGAGAGCCACAGCAAGTTTGTAGACCATTTTGGTATCAGTAAGGCCCCCTAACGTAATCGCAGAATACAGAATCAATCCGACAAGTTTTTTATCGCCCTCTGTTGATGTTCGAGAAAGATTTGAGAGCTCGGCCAAGAATTTTTGCTCCCATACATGAATGTAGCGAGCGAATGAGAACCACTGTTCGTCCCGAAATGATGGCTCAAAAAACAACTTCGTTGGAACAGCAGGTAAACTCACCTTTAATTTATGAGTTGTAGCAATCTTCTTTGCTTTGGACTGAAAATTAAGGGCCATAGCAAAACGTTGATCAGCTGTTGTAGCGATTTCATCTATTTGTGAGCTGATGGCTTTAAATGAGACGGCATAGGCATGTGTATTGTCAATATCTTCAGGCGTAAACAGCCGAACGGCTTCAATGTTTTCAAATTTGTTGATGGCAGTTCGGATTTGGCCTTTTCGACTTTCTTTTCTAGCCACTCGCCCAATCGCAGCTTGAGGTGGGTTCCCTTTTTTGAATTGTTCAATTGAGTACTTTCTCAATTCCGCTTTTAGGGGTGATATTTTGAGTTTCGACACCATTTTTTCAATTTGGTGTGCGACTGTTGTTATTTTTCCGTAGCAAAAACCACTTGTCCGGCTCATTGGGCCAACGCCTATTAAAGCGTGCCCCATGAAGGAATTAAGTGTGTCATTGTCTATTTTGTTCGTTAAATGGCTCCGAAGGAAATGACGCTGCCAGTTTTGCGGCAGGAGGCTGATAATCGCTTCAAAATTTTTAAGGACCTCAGGGGAGAGCGGTTTGGGCCCGCCGTCTGTAAACAGGAAAAACAATGGCCCATAGCTGTCCAAGGCATCACGGGCAGCATGTAAGTCATTATTTCCTCTTTTCAAAAGGAATGTATAGAGCGCTTCAAGATGGTTGATGTAATATCGCACTTGATTAACGGCTGTCGGCCCGAGGGGCAAAATGCGCGAGGCATGATTGGTGCGCACAACTTTGTCGCTTATCCAGACAAATCCAGCATCAAGGTCGAAGTCTCTTAGGTATTCAAAAGGAGCGCCCACTGGCCGGTGTCCGGTCACCAATGTCAAAAGCATATAGCTATATAAGGTCACATAATTGTGGTGCTCTTCACAGTGAACCTTAGATGACTTTGGCGTGCACCCTGAAATTTTATGTTTAAGTCCGTTGAAGCCAGAGGTGATTTTTGTAGCTCTGGGAACCAGTATGCTGCCAACTATACTATCGGAATTTCCTATTTCAAAAACAGGTTCACTTGGCTCTAGTCCGATTGCCGTAATTTGTTGATTGTATGCGTTTACAACGGAACTTTGCCGCACCTGTGTATAGTATAATGCTGGGGTTTGATCAGCTGTTTTCCCACAAACGTGGCCAATTATGACGCTGTCGATACCGGAGTGGTTAAGTGCATTTTCGAGGTGCGCACCAATTTTGCCGATGGTTACTTGTCGCCCCTTTAGGCTTTCAAATTCAGCTAACGTATCTTTTTCATCAAATATGCTCAAATAAAATGATTGCTTTAACTTTCTTAAATATTCGATGAGGAAAGGGGCAATGCTGTGGGATACTGGTATCAGTAAACCTTTGGACACAGTATAGTGGAGCAAGTCTTTAGCCCTGCTGTCGCTTATATGGCTGGGCGCTTCTTTTCTCGGGATGTTTATGCAACTGTAAAGGGCCACACCGCCGGGATATAAGACCCAATGTGATCTTGCCGACGGTCGCTTTTTATTGGACAGCGGGTAGCTCTTCAAAGATTTTAGCGATTCTATTGACCTGCCAAGGGTAAGGGATAAGAGTAACATCAAACAATGGCCCCACTGAGATTCCCGTGTTTTACTTGGATTCTCAAGAACTGTCAGACACTCAGACAGCAATCCCTTGATCTCTGATTGGCTTAACGCTTTGGGATGATTGCCAGTTAGAACTTGGTCCATCACAATCCGTTGATTTTTGCGATGGTTTGCGACGTTTTGTAATATAGGTGACCGGGCAGTGGGGGAGGAGGGTTTGGCTAGCGGATGAAGTATATACCCCTTCGGATGATGAGCATCATATCCAGCCTCATCCTTTGGGAAGTGCGCGTTATTTTGATTTTCGTGATAGTTCGTTCGTATATATTTAGATTTTGGCTCAGGCGTTTCTGCTGAATCTGCAAGTTCCAAGCATAAGATAGAATGCTGACTCTTTTCCTTATTAAACTCTAGTTTTCCATTTCTATAGCCGAGCGCATACCCCACTACGGTACGCCAAGGTGTGAAGCGATTGTTCCGAATCGATAATTTTATATTTTCATCATTTTCTAACTCGACAAGGTGGCCGAAGAACTCTTTTAGATTTTTATCTGTGTCCTTTGTTAGTGAGAGTACATGCGGTGCTTCCTTAGCAGCTAAGCGAAGGGCAGTTTCAGCTCTGACTAGCGAGTTCGTCGAGCTTTCCGTGCGATTGAAGTTCTCCGCAACAAGGAGGCTCGCTGCTGTTATGTTGGAATGGAGGTGCTTAAATTTGACATGTAGTGTGGTATCGGTGGGGAACTTTACTGCAATTATCTCCAATAGTTCATTCTTGCGAGGGTTTAGGAAGTAAAAGTCCTGTTCACTAACCTCTTGGGAGTTTGAATGCTTGTGCTCAAGCGCTTCAATAATATCTATCGCTAGTTCACAGGATTTTACAACTTTCTGATTATGGTTGAAGTTGGCAGAAACCTCTCGAAGACGGACAAGAAGTAAGTCTCTGTTTAATTCAGCGTTTATTTGAGAAAAGCTTTCGAAAATTACCATTCCGCCTCGTTAATGTTGGGTGCCCATAAGTCTGGCAGTGTCCGTTGTGATCTTTCATCACTATCCTTGTCTTCATAAAGCTGGCGGATGTTTCTTCTGTGAGTGCCAGGCAAGATACAAAGCGGCATCAATTCGGACGCCGCCAGTTGCTTGATTTTCTGCTGGGAAATATTTGTGTATACCGCTAATTTGAGTGTTAGCTGCGAGCGGGTTTTCTCAGGCAAGACATTTGCGATGAGGCCAGCTGAAAATCCGCCAAAAATTTCAAAGGATGTGTTTGTTTTTGGGTGTTTGAACCTGCGGGCAGATACATAAACTGGTGCGCTGTGAAAATAATTTTGAAGCGCAACCTGATTGTTTGTTATCCAGCTTGGAATGGTTCGCCGATGCATGATTTCGTCAATGTAGCCAACCAATGCAGGGTGTATTGTAAAGCTACAAAGCGTTGCCTCTATCTCATAAATTTTGTGTGGGCTTAAAGCTTTATTTTTGGTCATATGGCCGTTGGAGAACATTCAATAACAATGAGAAAAAATCATTAAAAGACTAAGTAAATTTACTTAAACATCGAAGCGTATAGATCGCAAAAGAGCGGCTGGTTTTTAATAAAATTTTAGGAAAACAGGATGCGCGGAGCATGGTTTCAATCGCCCTTGCTGCATCGGTAATATCCCTCGTTGACTAATAACGCGAGACTGTAGGGCCCTCCTCCATGCAAATTAAATTATTCAAAGGATATTGCGAGTTCGTACATTCTTACAGGCTACGATGATCTTTGGGGTTACTCACCGCAGAGAGTTTACTTATGAACATGGAAATTAAACACCTAGCTCTTTAAATAGAGCTTCACCTTCAAACTGTTGAGTTTGGTCGCCCAGGGCAATACACGCCTTTTCTGGAGTTGTCCTAATAAGATACCAGGTGCAACACCAATTTTTGCAGCATAGTCCGCAATATTTGCATGGGATGATCTGTCTTTCCCTCTAAAAATTTTTAGAAACCCACCATATTGCTCTTCGGAAATTAGTTGGGCTGCTGCGAATTCATCTGCTTCTTTTTCATTTTTCTCGATTTCCTTATCATCAGCGCCAAGGTTTTTTCCAGAGTTGATATCCCAATATGTCTTCTTCTTACTATGGCGTAGGACGTGACAACACTCGTGATAAAAATTGAACCAGAAGAGATCGTTGGACTTTCCTCTGTTGCTTAATTGAATTACGACTTTGTCCTTAGAAAGCCAGTGGGTTGCGCCGCTCGTACGGGTCATTTTCAATCCAGGAACCAGCACCACTGCAACACCACATTTCGCGGATTCTCTTACTAATTCTTCCTGAAACTTCGCAATGGAAAAGCTTGTAAGTCGCCTAAAGGTTTTAATGGTCGTTTTAAATCTAGTTGCGTCAAACGGCGAACAATTAATGTCTTGCGCCATCAACTTTCCCATTCGCAGCCACGTCAACTCTTGGATCATGTCATCTGTGAATTGGTTCGACCTACGATAATGGGCTTGAGTTAACCGTTCAGATAGCAGTTTGTCACATGCAGCAATACTTGCGGTGGCGAAAAAACTCAGAACTAAAGAAACTTTGGACTCTGTATCTTTAGGTCGGGGATTGCCCAACCAATCGGCCATTACGTTTACTGGAAATTTTCCTACCCATTCTCCGCATTTTGACCATGCGGTCTGATCAGCCAGTTTCTTTTTTTCAAGTTGATAACTGGCTTCCAGATTCATCCAAATCTCAGCGTCAATATCTAACACTCTTTCGAATTGGATAGCTGTTTCGGGCACAATTGGTGCAGAACCAGCCAATATTTCGCTGATCAATTTTGGTGTTCGGCCACACCGTATCGCAAATTCTTGTTTTGGGATACCACGACTTAGAAGCTCTTTTTCTAAAATTTTTCCAGGCTTCACTTGCCCCGGTACTGAAAGTGCTATTCTGGAATTTCTCACCAAGCTCCTCCCTCCGCTAAAACTACGTGACATGTCTCTCCAAGTTTCAGAATTTCGGCATCGCCAATTCCGCTGTGTCGCGGGGCACGAAATGTGATAGCGTGCTTCTCGTCAATTTGAATACAAATTTGCTTATGCAAATTCGTCTTACACCATGCAAATTTCACATGAGAAAACTTTGCTACTTGGTCAAAACTTTTGACAGCTTCCAATAGTCTAAGATGTTCTCGGATTTCTAAAGCCGTGCGGTGACCGAATCGCTTCGACAACCGAGCAGAATCATTAACAAGATTCGCCACAGATTGATCCTCGATAAACAGGTCCATGCCACTCTCCCCCAAATTATTTTCAGCATATAACACGTGGATTCCTGCGGTCAAGCATTTTTCTTAACGCGATGCGTGACGCAGAATTGTTTTCGTCCTTGACTCACGTTGCTAATATTACATAACCTATTAGGTGTAGCATTCGATGCTTACATATTAATGTAAAACAAGGTCTTAAGATGAATAAAATTTCTGAATTTATTGAAATAAGCACCCAGCCCACTTCCATTTGCCTTGTGACGCGTTCGGCGCTTTACAAGCCAATTTGCTAAAAAAGGACTTACCATTATGGCTAAAAACATTATCATTTGTTGCGACGGCACAGGCAACAAATTTGGCATTCACAACACAAATGTAGTTTCTCTGTATCAAAGGGTAGTTCGGGATCAGGACCAAATTGCCTACTATGATCCCGGGATTGGTACATTCAGTATTTTGGGCCTCAAACTGGGCAAGTCGCTCGGGCAAGGTCTTGGTGCTGCGTTTGGTTATGGCATTACTCAAAACCTTGTCGATGCTTACTCCTATTTGATGCGACATTATGAAGGCGGCGATAAAGTCTATTTGTTTGGCTTTAGCCGCGGCGCCTATACTGCACGTGTATTAGCTGGCATGCTCCATAAAGTTGGGCTGCTCCAGGACGGTTCTCAAAACCAAATTTCATATGCAATTGAAATGTATATGGAAGCGGGCAACGATATTGTAGCAGCTAAATTCAAAGAGACTTATTCCAACATTTGCAAGCCCCATTTTGTAGGTGTCTGGGATACAGTTTCCTCTATGGGCTCGCGCTTCGCCAGCAAGTTTCTTGATGCTGACCTCAACTCCGACATTAAGAATGCTGTGCATGCTATTTCTATTGATGAAAAACGGCGCAAGTTTCCAATTCTTATGTGGAACGATGCCAACCAGGCAGATGGCCAGATGGTCAAACAGGTTTGGTTCCCCGGTGTTCATTCGGATGTCGGGGGCTTCTATCCCGAACGGGGCCTTTCAGATGCATCTTTGTCCTGGATGCTTGATGAGGCGGAATCATGCGGGCTCCGCCTGAAAGAAGGGTACGAAGTGGAACTGAGGCCGAATCCCTCTGCCATGCTGCACGAGTCCTATTCAGGTTGGTGGCGCTTATTCGGCAAGAAGCCCCGGGAAATTCCAGAGGGTGCCAGCATTCATAACAGTGTTATCGAGCGGATGAATAACTTGGCAGCCGGTTATAGGCCTCGCTTACCGGTTTGTTTTCAAACCATTGGCCCGAATTCATAACCCCTATGCTGGAGTTGCTCCCGTAACTCCAGCACTCTACCCACAAATCAATCTATCTGCTCGTCCCCTTGAGTTAACTACAAGCAAACAAAGCTAGGAAATCAAATGACTGCGAGTTTAAATTTTTTCCCCGTCGATAATGGTGACATGTGTCTTGTCGAGCTTGAATCCAGGCACAAAATACTAATCGATATCAATATCAGGGCCGTAGCAGACGATCCAGACGAAGATGCATCTGATGTTGCAGCAGATCTCCGCAAACGCCTGGAGCGGGATACGAGCGGTCGGCTTTTCGTCGATGCGTTCCTGTTGAGCCATCCCGACAAAGATCACTGTACGGGCCTTAAAAAACACTTTCACCTTGGCCCGCTCGAAGACTGGTCAAAAGAGGCAGACAAGATTGTGATCCGCGAAATTTGGTCTTCGCCTTTGGTCTTTCGCCGAGCCTCCAAAAACCTCGCCCTCTGTGATGACGCCAAAGCCTTCAACAAGGAAGCGAGGCGCCGTGTAAAGCTATTTCGAGAAGACAGTAGCCTAGTCGATGATTGTGAACGAATCTTAATCTTGGGCGAGGATGAAGACGGCAAGACGGATGATCTCGGTGACATTTTGGTTAAAGTAGATCAAGTTTTTAACAAAGTGAATGGTTACGTCGAAAATAGTTTCGTGGCGCGACTGATTGGACCCCTGCCGAAGCACGAAGATGAAGACGAGGAAGAAGCGCGCGCAAAAAACCGCTCAAGCACAATCATCCAGTTTTCTCTGACAGGCAATGGCCTTGCGGACAAATGTCGCTTTTTGACCGGCGGCGATGCGGAGGTTGCAATCTGGGAAAAGGTCTGGGAACGTCATAAATATCATCCTGAAAACCTGTCTTATGACATCCTGCAGGCTCCACACCACTGTTCATGGCATAGTCTGTCATATGATAGCTGGAGTGAGCTTGGCGATGAAGCTGAAGTGTCTGCTGACGCTCGCCTTGCTTTGTCGCAGGCGCGCGACGGCGCACTTTTAATCGCCAGTAGTAAAGCCATTGAAGATGACGATATTGATCCCCCCTGTATCGGTGCAAAACGCGAGTACACACAGATTGCAACCTCGGTTGCAGGCGAGTTTGTCTGTATTGGGGAGCGGCCTAACAAAGTCAAACCACAAGTGTTGGTGGTCGAGGTCGGTGAGCATGGGCCAAAACTCAAAAACTCCTTGTTGGCTCCTGCAACGGTTCTGGGTGCAAGCAGCATAGGTAGTCAACCTCAAGGGCACGGTTAATTTGATGTCGGAAAGTCTATTTCAGCGTGCCCTAAGCCGTGCTTTGCTGGTCATCAGTTCACATCCTTCTGTAGTAGAAGTCGTCACGGAAGAAATTGATCCCTCCGATGACCCAGTTCGACTTGAGTTCATGATTGATGTTGCAATGTCAAACAGGTGGCGGGCAGCAGGGCAAAGTCCAAATGGCGTGCGACGCATTGAGCCTGTAGCATTTGATTTTCGATCAAGTTTTCCAAGAATTGCGCCTGAACTTTCCCTAAGATCAGACTTTGGACGAGATAAAGCTCATGTTCAACCATGGTTAACTTATGACGGCCGGCCGGTGCCCTGCATCTATGAAGGCTTATTAAGTGAGTTCTTTTTTCAACAAGGCATTGCTGGCATCCTGAACCAAACGGCGAATTGGCTGGAGAAGGCGGCGGCTGGAGCGCTGATTGATCCCGAACAGGGTTGGGAGCCTACGCGACGCGACAGGTTGGGTGATTATGTTATCTATGATGGTGACGATCTGCGAGGCTTGGTCAACAACAAGCCTGGGCATTGCTTCCTAGAGTGTGAATACCTTCGCGTTGAGGACGGAGCTGAGACGGTTTTCAGGCACGCCCAATTGAATGAAAAGCGTATTCGATTCAATCGCTCGAATGTGAACCAATTGGTCACCGAATACCGCGGCAATGTAAAAGGCGAAGTATGGTTGGGGCGTGGCCTAGCATTACTTGCTTGGTCGGATGCTAAATCTATTTCAGACACTTATTATCCTGAAACAGTCAGCAAGCTTTCAGAGCTCTGGCAGCTTGCTGACTGTTTCGGTTGCAAAGAAGGCCTTCGAAATGGTTTGGATTGGTTGCAGACTTGTTCCCGTTCCGGCAATATTGTGGGGCCGTTCGGCATAACAATTATTCTCTGTGCGCGAAGGCCGTTCCCAATCATTGGCACAAGTACGACTATAGAGGTAATGGGTTATTTCGCCGACTTTTTGTCGGGCCCCAAAATGTTTCCCAACGACGGAGAAACACCAATTCACCTGGCTGCACATCGTCATAAGATTACACCTTCACTTATGGAGGATCTGTCTGGGTCGCAGCGGCCAGACCCTGATCAACCTTGGACGTTAATTGGAGCTGGCAGCCTAGGGTCAAAGATTGCTCTTCATATGGCAAGGGCAGGGCAGATGCCCTCTGTGATTATTGACCACGCTAGTATGAGTCCCCACAATGTCGCTCGACACGCAATAATTCCACCAAAGAACTCGGATATGCAGTTGTCCATGCTGGATTCTAAAGTGGCCCATCTTAAAGATGCGCTGTCAGGTTTTGGCGAAGAACCAAAGGCGGTACGCAATGACGTCCGGCTTGCCTTAATGAATGACGCGATCATCGAGAATGTTTGGCCTGAGGAAACTTGGGCTACAGTGAATAGTACAGCGTCACTTGCGGTTCGTGCCGCACTGTGTGCCGACGTAGCACCAACTCTCAAGGCACGCGTGATCGAAACCGTTTTGTTTGCGGAAGGCCAGCTTGGGTTGATAACGACAGAGGGCCCACGCAGAAACCCAGACATAGGGGATCTCATGGCTGAGTTTTACCACTTCGCATCTCACGATGATCTCACCCGGGGGAAAGCCTTTAACCAAGACGTCGCGGCGCTGAACAGAACTTTAGTTGGCGAAGGGTGCGGTTCGATGACCATGAAAGTAACAGATAGCCGCCTGTCGATCCACGCTGCAGGCATGTCTGAATATATTTTACATAAGAGAGCAGTCGGCCTACCCGCCAATAGCGGTGAGTTTTATGTTGGCAACCTGGACCAACATGGTATTGGAATAGGATGGCAACATGTTGAAGTGCCCCCGGCCCAAGAAATTGAACCCACCAACAATTGCCCTTGGAAAATTCGCCTAAGTGATCGCGCCCACCAAAAAATCGTGGCGGAGGTTGAACGCGTTGGTAAAGTTGAAACGGGAGGCGTTATTGTTGGCCGCTTATCTGAAGTGGCAGAGATATTTTATATTATTGATGTATTAGAGGCTCCTAGCGATAGCGTTCGTTCACCAACTGAGTTCACCCTTGGTGTGTCGGGGCTGCGAGCACAAATAAACAGTTATGCTGAAAAGGCCGGGTGGACCCTGTTTTGTCTCGGTACCTGGCATAGCCATTTGGCACCAAGTGGTCCTTCAGCCTTGGACAAAAAAACCGCAGAGGCAATTGCATTGGCTCGCCTTACCCCATCTCTTTTGCTAATCCATACGCCGTCAGGATATGACGCTATTATAGCAGATGTGGCAACTTGAGAGAGTAAATAATGGAAATATTCAATGTCATTACGGATCCATACAATCGCCGGGCTCGTCTAACACCTTCGTTGCTAGCACTCCTGCCAATCATTCTTCTTACCGTGCTGGTATTCCCTGATTTTGAGAACCAATATGCTTCTGTAGTTGGCCTTTTTGTCACTTGTGGCGGTACGGTTTTACTAACTCAAATTGGCCGAGATCGAGGAAAAAGGTATGAAAAAAAACTCAACAACGAGTGGGGTGGAAAACCGTCTGTTGCCATGTTGCGTCATTCTGACAATAGGATGGGCAGGCCGTTGAAATCCCTTATTCACCAATTTTTAAATGACAATATCATTGGCTTAAATATACCGACAGCGGAAGAGGAGGCTCTAGCGCCAGGTGCCGCTGATGATACGTACGAGGCAGCCACCCGTTGGTTGTTGGCAAAAACCAGAGATAAAACTAAGTTTCGGCTGCTTTTCGAAGAAAATATGAACTATGGTTTCCGGCGCAACTATTGGGCTTTGAAACCATTTATCGTCGGAGTAGACATTGTCCTTGCTGCTCTGGTTGTGTGTTTCTTTGGAGATTTACTAAAAAATCACACGCTTGAAGCACTTTTTAATACCCTGCCGACAGCAGCATATTTCTATGTGTCGATACCTACAATACATATAATTATAACACTTGCGGTCGCGACCAAGTCTTGGGTCCGAATAACGTCGGAGGCCTATGCTCGGCAACTTCTAGAAGCTTGTGCGGGCTTTGACACAAGCCCTAACTGACATTACTTTTAGTTCCGTAACTCGTGCCCCGCCCCCAATTATTAAAATGCATGAATATTTAATAAGAAAAGTTGCATTTTTATACAAACAACCTATGCTTCCCATTGGAAGGTAGTGACATGAGCAAACTGCAGGAATTGAAGAAGCATCTAAAATCAGGGCAGGTATACCGTCGTTCGGATCTACTTAAATGGTCGAATGCCGTTGATCGCCATCTAAAAGACCTTTTGCAGGAAGGTTATTTGGTCAAGCTATCGGCTGGTGTATATAGCCGCCCAAAGAAAACAGTGTTCGGTGATGCCCCGGTAGATGAGAGTAAGCTCGTAAAGGCTTTTCTTAAGGATGACGATTTTTTGCTGACGTCAGCAAACTTTTTCAATGCTCTCGGTGTAGGGACAACCCAACTTGCCAATGAAACAGTCGTGTATAACCGTAAGCGGCACGGCACATATGTACTGGGCGGGCGTAATTTTCGCTTTAGACGCATGTACCGAGCTTATCCGACAAAGCTAAGCCAAGAATACTTGATGGTTGATCTCATGGATAATCTAGTGAGCTTAGGCGAAGATGTTAGAGAACTATCCGTGGCTATCAAAAAAAAGGCCGCCACGATGGACAAAAATGCATTGAAGCGGACTGCGGAAAAATATGGTGGTGTTCAAGCAAAGCGTCTGTTTGCGCAGAGAGCTTGATAGCAGTGCCAGA
>Ga0316204_10007539_pt1 | contig 15816 bp, 18 predicted proteins | sample 6monrhotite_MG_2_FD_205661 | JGI IMG/M metagenome (GOLD analysis project Ga0316204, IMG submission 205661) | Microbial mat bacterial communities from mineral coupon in-situ incubated in ocean water Damariscotta River, Maine, United States -... | ecosystem: Environmental > Aquatic > Marine >... | reverse complement strand
ATCCGGGGCTTTGCGATCCCGCGCGACCTGCCCGATCCGGAATAAAAAATGCCCCGGCCGTTGCAACCGGGGCATTCTTGTTCAGCGCGGGCGTGGTTCAGTGGCCCAAAATCTGGCTCAGGAACAGTTTGGTCCGGTCGCTCTGCGGGTTGTTAAAGAACTCCTCCGGCTCGTTTTGCTCGACGATCTGGCCGGCATCCATAAAGATCACCCGGTTGGCTACCTGCCGCGCAAAGCCCATCTCGTGGGTCACGCAGAGCATGGTCATGCCTTCTTCGGCCAGCTGGATCATCGTATCCAGAACTTCCTTGATCATCTCAGGGTCAAGCGCCGATGTCGGTTCGTCAAAGAGCATGATCCGGGGCCGCATGCACAGTGACCGCGCGATGGCCACCCGCTGTTGCTGACCGCCCGAAAGCTGGCCGGGGTATTTCTCGGCCTGCTCGGGGATCTTGACCTTGTTGAGGAAATACATCGCCGTTTCCTCGGCTTCTTTCTTGGGCGTCTTGCGCACCCAGATCGGGGCCAGCGTCAGGTTTTCCAGCACGGTCAGATGCGGGAACAGGTTGAAATGCTGAAAGCACATGCCAACCTCGGACCGGATCTTGTCGATGTTTTTCAGATCATTCGACAACACAGTGCCATCGACCTCGATCTTGCCCTGCTGGTGTTCCTCCAACGCGTTGATACAGCGAATCAGTGTCGATTTACCGGACCCCGAAGGCCCACAGATCACGATCCGTTCGCCCTGGTTCACCGTCAGATCAATGTCGCGCAGCACATGGAACGTGCCAAACCACTTGTTCATGTTGGTGATTTCGATGGCCACCTCGTCCGAGACTTTCATTTGCGTCCGGTCGGCGGCCCGTTCTTGAGTTGATGGTTCATTCATATCAAACGTTCCTTAGCGATGCCCGGTGTTGAGCTTGCGCTCCAACCATTGCGAATAGCGGGACATGGAAAAACAGAAGATCCAGAAGCAGAGCCCGATGAAGATAAACAGCTCCCAATAGATGCCGTTCCAATCGCTCGACGCACGGATCAGGTTGGAAAAGCCGATCGGATCGGAAAGCCCCACGAACACCACCAGCGTGGTGTCTTTGAAGAGACCGATAAACGACGACACGATACCGGGGATCGAGATTTTCAGCGCCTGCGGCAGGATGATCAGCTGCATGGATTGCCAGTAGTTGAGGCCAAGGCTGTCGGCCCCCTCATACTGACCGCGCGGCAGGGCCGCGAGGCCGCCCCGCACCACCTCGGCGATATAGGCCGAGGAGAAAAGCGTTACCATGATGATCACCCGCAGCATCAGGTCAAAGCTGGTGCCCGGGGGTAGAAAATAGTTCAGCAACAGCGAGGCGGTAAAGAGCCACACGATCAGCGGGATGCCGCGAATAACCTCGATGAAGATCACCGAACATTTGTTGATGATAAAGAGGTCCGACTGTCGTCCGAGTGCCAGCAGAACGCCCAGAGGCAGTGACAGGATGATACCCGTGATGCCGATCACCAGCGCCAGAAGAAAGCCGCCAAATTGATCCGAGCCGATCGCCTCGATCCCAAGGGGAACGATATCCTGCACGGCATTGCCCAGGGGGGCGGAAAAATAGAGCCAGTACAGGATCGGCAAGACAATGGCGGCCAATGTTGCCCCAAGCGAGCCAAGAAAATCCTGCGTATAGGTCAAGATGGCCCACCCCAGGATGAACCCAAGCGCCACCGCAACCGGCCCCCAGATCGACCCGCCCCACAGCAGGAAATAGGCGATAAAGGGCACCGCAACCGTCATCAGCAGCAATTTGCGCGACGCATGTTCGAACAGGATCGGTGCCACCCCGACGCCAAACAGCACAAGCGTCAGGATCGGTCGCCAATACAGTTCGGACGGGTAGAAACCGAACAATAGCTGGTGCCAGCGATCCGCGATCACCGCCCAACAGGCAACCTCGCGGCCCTCACCATAGAGCGCGTCCCGGACTTCGCGGCACTCGCTTAGCGAATCGGCATTCCAGATGCCGCCCAGAGCCCAGGGGCTGAGACCCGCCAGCACGTAGTAAATCACGAAAAGCGACACCAGCGTCATCAGCGCGTTGGGGATCGAAGAAAAGAGGTTCTCGCGCATCCATCTGATTGCACCCATCTCGGATACAGGTGGGGCTTGCTCAGCAAGCATCTCGGTGCGCACGAACGCCTGGCTATGTGATTGTGTCATCTCAGCGCTCCTGCAATTTCACGGAGGCATTGTAGAGGTTCATCACCCCGGCAATCGCTAGCGACGTGATCAGGTAGAAGAGGCCAAGCAGCAGCATCCCCTCCAGCTCACGGCCGGTCTGGTTGATGGTAATTCCGCCAAGCGTCGCGCGCACATCCATATAGCCCACGGCAATCGCCAGCGACGAATTCTTGGTCAGGTTCAGATATTGCGAGATCAAGGGCGGGATGATCACACGCAGCGCCTGCGGCAGCACCACAAGGTTCATGGTGCGCCTCGGGCGCAACCCCAAGGCGCTTGCGGCCTCGGTCTGGCCATGGCTGACGGCCAAGACCCCGGCGCGCACAATCTCCGCGATGAAGGCACCGGTATAGAGCGACAGGGCGACCCAAAGCGCAATCAGCGAATTGCGAAGCTGCACGCCGCCTTCGAAGTTGAAACCGGCCAATTGAGGACGCTCAAACTGAAGCGGGCGACCGCGGTCAACGGTATCGGCCAAAGGCGCAAGTGCCACGCCGTCCACACCGGCAATCAGCGTTTCGGCGGCCTGCGGTGAGACGACGGCAAGAACACATTCACCGGATTCTAGGTTGGCCTGAAGCTCGGCGGGGCTTTCCACCGCAATGATCGAGCCGCGCTGACCGATGGCACGCAGATCCGTCGAGAGGTTCACCGCAGCGGTGCGCGGCAACGCACAGATCGCAGGGTTACCGTTTTGGTCTGCAAAACCCTCCAGCGTCATGCCTTGCTCTGCACCGACCGCCAGAACCGGAAGCTGATCGCGTGCGCCGGTGGCAGAGAATGCCAGATAGACAAAAAGCGTGGGAATGAAGAACAGGCCCAACGACCCCCAGAAGACCGGCAGAATTTCACCGGTCGCCTCTTGCCGTTTGCGGGCGATGCGGCGGAATATGTAGATCAGGACCAGAGAAGCCAGAAATGCCAGAACCAGCAACATCGAACCGTCGCCCCAAACCGGAGCGGGAATGAAGATGCCGCGGTTGGTGATTGCGACGCTTTCGCCCAGAATCATCGTGGCTTCGGGATCAACGCCTCGGAAATCCCTCGGCTGCGGCGTCGATTCCGTCATTACGGCGAAAATGGCGATAATCCACAAAAGCAGCGGGATATTACGGAAGCCTTCGACATAGACCGTCATCAGACGCCCGACGATCCAGTTCTTCGACAGGCGCAAAACGCCGGCGATGACGCCGACGATGGTCGCGGTGATGCAGCCCAAAAGGGCCACCAGAAGTGTGTTCAGAATGCCGACAAGGGCGGCCCGCGCATGGGGGCTGTCATTGGAATATTCGATCAGGCGCTGGTTAATGTCATACCCGGCACGCTGCGACAGGAAGCCGAAATCGAAATCCTTGCCCAGCTCCGACAGGTTCTGGATCGTGTTATTGGCCAGCCAGACGACGCCGCCCATGATCAGAAGGAAGGCCACGACCTGAATGGTCATGGACCGATAGCGGCTGTCGTAAATAAGCTGGCTAAGTCGGAAAGACTCGGCGGGTGGTTCGGTAATTGCTGACATAGCAGAGAACCCCGGTTCTGTTGGGTAAGCCGATCCATCCGACGCAGCCTCGTTAATTCGGGCGCTCTGGTCGATCGGTCATCTTGTTTATCTGGCTCGAAAGAAAGAGGGGCGCGAGCTTGGCCCGCGCCCCTCCGTCATATCTTAGCGGAACGGCGGCGAATAGATCAGCCCGCCATCAGTCCATTGTGCGTTCAGACCGCGCGAGAGACCAATCGCCGAGTTTTCGCCGATATTGCCTTCAAAGAGCTCACCGTAGTTGCCAACGGCCGAGATCGCCTGAAGCGCCCAACCGGCCTCAAGACCAAGCATGCCGCCCAGTTCACCTTGGGTGCCCAGCAGACGGTTGATCTCGGGGTTGTTGGTGCCGGCAGCCAGTTCAGCCACGTTGGCCGAGGTAACGCCCAGCTCTTCTGCCGCGATCAAAGCGTTCAGAGTCCAGCGGACGATATCGCCCCACTCGTTGTCGCCATGGCGAACCAGCGGGCCGAGCGGCTCTTTCGAAATGATCTCGGGCAGAACGACATGCGCTGCCGGATCCTCGAAGGTGGCGCGCGTTGCGGCCAGACCGGAGGCGTCCGTGGTGTAGACGTCGCATGCGCCAGCCAGATACTGCTGCTGCGCTTCGGCGTTGGTTTCGATCGGAACCGGCTCATAGCTCATGTTGTTCGAGCTGAAGAAGTCAGCCAGGTTCAGTTCGGTGGTGGTGCCGGTCTGGATGCAGACGGTTGCGCCGTCCAGTTCCAATGCGGACGAAACGCCCAGATCGCGCGGAACCATGAAGCCCTGACCATCGTAGTAGTTGATGCCCACGAATTCAAAGCGCAGGTCGACGTCGCGGCTGAAGGTCCAGGTGGTGTTCCGGGCCAACATGTCGATCTCACCCGAGGCAAGCGCCGTGAAACGGGTCTGGCCGGTGGTGGGAACAAAGTTTACGGCGGCGGGATCGTTGAAGACGGCGGCGGCGACAGCGCGGCAAACGCCGACGTCAAAGCCTTCCCATTCACCGCTGGCATTCGGCGCGGCAAAGCCGACCAGACCGGTGGTGACGCCGCAGTTCAATGCGCCGCGCGCGCGGACTTCGTCCAGCGTCTGCGCGGACACCAAGCCAGCTGCGAGCCCAGCCACGGCAAGTGTGCCGAGAAATACGGATTTTTTCATTTTTACCTCTTCCTGATGGAACGCCGCATGAGCGTGAACCCACGGGCGGTTTTTTTGACCATTGCGGCCATTGCTATTGCGTCGAAGCTGCCGAAGCCTCTCCCAACAGTCCTTAATTGGGCAAATCTGGCCCGGCAGGTCAAGGGTTCGTTCCCGGGAAATGGCCGCCGTCCCGCTTTACGCAGGGTTAAGATGAGGGTTTTCCACTGTGCTGCATTGCCATAAATCCATCGGATTTGGCAAAATCAGTTTCCGTCGCTGAGGTCCAGAAAACGGGCAGCATGTGCGAATGCGGCACGCTTGATCTCGGCGGCCTCTGTAGCCTCTTCATCGGCCCCCCATTGCGAAATTTGCCAGTCCTCATCGATTCGACTCAGCGCCCAGGCCGCATCGGGGCTACCCGCGCCGCCCGCCACCCACAGGGCCAGAACCAGCGATCCCGACAGGGTGACCAGATCGTGCAGCGCGGTCATCGAAAAGGGCCGGAACCCGGACACAACCGCATGGTAGGCGGCCAGGCTGGCAGCAGGGTGATCGGCGGGCAGGATGCCCTGAACCACCGCCAGCGGCGCGCCATAGCGCTCCGCCGTCCAGTCCAGAACCGGGTTCCAGCCCTTGTTTTGCTGGTCGATCAGGCCATCGGGGTGGCCCGCGCGGTGGCACAGCAGATCGGTCTCGGCATAACCCGCCAGCATCGCGGCAACCTCGCCGTGCTGCGGAGTAACCTTGTCGAGCGCGGCATTGGCCGAGCGCGTCATCGGCATCGAGCCCGGGTCGATCACGCCCTCCTGTGCCTGCCACTCCGCCGCCACCGCCTCGGCCATGCTGCGCGTCGGCAGCGCCAGCAACGTCTTGAGCGGCGTGCGCACCGGGCGACCGTCCAGCCGAACCTCGAAACCGGTTTCACTTTCGACAACGTCGGCATTCTGCCAAAACCGTCTTGCTTTCCACGCGCTCATTCCAGCCCCCAAATTCGGTCAAGGCACGGCATCACTGCGCTGAAATCCTCCAGCAGATCGGCGGCACCGGCCTGAAACAATCTTTTCCTGTCGTGATAGCCCCAGGAAACGCCTATCGGGTGGATACCGGCGTTTCGGCCCATTTCCATGTCAAACGCGGTGTCCCCGAGAATCGCCGCATCGCGCGTCGCGACCCCGGTATCTTCCAGACAGGCGCGGACCATTTCAGGGCTTGGCTTGGACGGATGATCATCGGCCGTTTGCACCGATTGAAACATCCCCTCCAGCCCGTGCATCTCGATCACATGCGCCATGCCACGGCGCGATTTTCCGGTGGCCACGGCCAGCAGGGTATCGTCGCGCGCCGACAGCCTGTCCAGCACTTCCCGGGCACCGGGATAAAGCGGCGACATCGCTGCTTCTCCCTCGGCGCGCAGGTCGGCAAACCCCTGCTTGTAGCCCTCAATGATACGCGTTTTGGTCGCGGCCTCGGTAGTGGGGGCCAAATGGTCGACCAGAACCGGCAGGGACAGACCGACCACACCAAGAACGGTCTCGCGATCCGGCACCGGCAGACCGACACCATCAAAGGCGCGCGCCATAGCCGCCAGGATATGCGCCTGACTGTCGATCAGCGTGCCATCGACATCAAAGATCACCAGCCGCAGCGCAGCGGTCAATTCTCGGGCTCCTCGAACGGATCGGCGGGCACGTCGCGTTCGTGCCAGTCGAGCGTGTCCCAGGTGCGTTTCATGTGGTCGGGCATCGGGGCGATCAGGTTGATCTGCGCGCCGGTGAACGGATGTTGAAAGCTGAGCGAGCGGGCATGCAGATGCAGCTTGCGGCTGATTTCACCGCCCAGTTGCGCACCCCATCCGTCGCCCAGATTCTCCTGCCCCGACCCGCCATATTTGCCGTCGCCGATGATCGGGTGGCCAAGCTCGGCCATATGGGCGCGCAATTGATGGGTGCGGCCCGTGACCGGCACCAAGGCGACCCAACTGACCCGCCCGCCAAGCGCCGACAGGACCGCGTAATCGGTGGTGGCGCGTTTGGCTCCTTCGGTGCTGTCCACATCGCGCGGGTGGATGCAGAGCATCTTTTCGCCCTCGCCGCCCTTTCCGTGACCGGGCGCCTTGACCAACCCGAACCGGATCGTGCCCATACGCGGATGCGGCACGCCGGCAGCAGCGCCCCAGTAAATCTTGCGCGTGTCGCGATGGCGAAATGCCACTGTCAGCTTGGCCGCCGCCATCCGCGTGCGTGCCATCAGCAGAACGCCCGATGTATCCTTGTCCAGCCGGTGCACGAGGCGCGGTTTTTCATCAAGCCCGAAACACAGCGCATCGGCCAGCCCGTCGATATGACGGGTCTGCCCAGTGCCGCCTTGCGTGGGCAACCCCGGCGGTTTGTTCAGCGCGATGATGTGGTCGTCGCGATAAAGCACGATGTTGCGCATCATCTGCGCATCGGCGTCGGTGATTTTCACCCGCGTCGTCGCCGGTGCGTCGATCACGTCATCGGGCAAGGGCGGCACGCGCACCATCTGCCCCACTTGCAGTCGCGTCGCGGCCTTGACCCGGCCGCCATCGACCCGGATCTCGCCCTTGCGGCACAGCTTTTCGATCACACCATGCGAGATATGTGGGAACTGGCGGCGGAACCAGCGATCCAGCCGCTGATCCGCGTCATCGCGGCCTATTTCAATCGTCTGAACCCGGCTCATGCAAATATCCCTCGCGCCATCATCAATCCCAGAACAAGCCCGAGCAGCGAAAACACCACCGACAGCACCACATAAAGCAACGCCGCGCCCAGATCGCCGCGCTCATAAAGCGTGACCGCCTCAAGCGAAAAGGCCGAGAACGTGGTGAACCCGCCCAAAAGGCCCGTCATCACGAAAGGCGACAGATATGTCAGCCCGCGATGCGCGGCGGCCACCACGAAAACGCCCATCAGGAACGAGCCGATGACATTGACCGCGATGATCGCCACCGGGAACGGGTTATGGCCCACCAGACGGATAACCCCAAGCCCTGCGGAATAGCGCAAAGAGGCCCCGATTGCGCCGCCAAGCGCCACTTGAAGAAAGGTTGTAAACATGGCCGGGGTGTGTGGCTTTGGGCGGCGCTTGTCAACCGCCCTGCCGCTTGGCGCGCAGCTTTGCGAAATAGGCCAGCCGCTTGGCCAGATCGCGTTCAAAGCCACGCTCCACAGGCTGATAATAGGCTTCGCGCGGCATCTCATCGGGGAAATAATCCTGACCTGAAAACCCATCCTCGGTATCGTGATCATAGGCATATCCCGCGCCATAGCCCTGATCCTTCATCAGCCCCGTGGCCGCGTTCAGGATATGTTTGGGCGGCGGGGCCGATCCGGTTTTTGCCGCCGCCCGGCGCGACGCCTTATAGGCCACATAGATCGCGTTCGACTTCGGGGCCAGTGCCAAATAGGCCACCGCCTGTGCCAGCGCCAATTCGCCCTCGGGGCTGCCCAGACGTTCATAGATTTCCCAGGCATCCAGACACAGCCGCTGCGCCTGCGGATCGGCCAGCCCGATATCCTCGACCGCCATCCGGGTGATGCGCCGGGCCAGGAACCGGGGATCTTCGCCGCCCTCCAGCATCCGCGCCAGCCAGTAGAGCGCCGCGTCAGGGTCAGAGCCGCGCACCGATTTATGCAGCGCGGAAATCAGGTTGTAATGCGCATCGCCCGATTTGTCGTATTGCGCCGCGCGCCGGTTCAACCGCTGCCCCAATTGCGCCGGATCGAGCGCCTCCGCCACCTTCCACGCCGCCACCTGTTCCACCAGGTTAAGCAGCGCCCGGCCATCGCCATCGGCCATCTCGCGCAAGGCCGCGCGGCTGGCATCGGTCAGCGGCAGGGTCAGCTCCAGCGCCCTCTCGGCGCGTTGCAGCAATTCCTCCAGATCACCGTCATCCAGCCGCTCCAGCACCAGAACCTGGCTGCGCGACAACAACGCGGCGTTCAGCTCAAACGAGGGATTTTCGGTGGTCGCCCCCACCAGAAGGATGGTGCCATCCTCCATATGCGGCAGAAACCCGTCCTGCTGCGCCTTGTTGAACCGGTGGATCTCATCGACAAACAAGAGCGTGCCGCCACCATTGGCACGCCGTATCTTGGCCGCCTCGAACACCTTGCGCAGATCGGCAATGCCGGTGAAAATCGCGCTGATCTGCACGAAATGCAGATCGCTTTCCTGCGCCAGCAGCCGCGCGATCGTGGTCTTGCCCACACCCGGCGGCCCCCAGAACACCAGCGATCCCAAGGCCCCCGCATCCAGCATCACCCGCAGGCTGCCCTCGGGCCCAAGCAGATGCGCCTGGCCGATCACGTCCTGTAAGGCGCGCGGACGCAGCCGGTCGGCCAAGGGGCGCGGACCGGCTATGTCGGGCGTGTCGGGCGGGGCAGTCGCGAACAGATCGGCCATGCCCACACCCTAGGCGTTTCAAAAACTCGGGAAAAGCCAATTGGCAATACCTCCCCCGATGTTCAGTGCATTTTGGTGGCCATGCTGATGGTGACGCAGCGACTTTCCTCGCCCTCGATATCCAAAATGCGGCCGGCTGGCTCGCAATCCAGACCCACCCGGCGCGCCAGACGCGGCGATTTGGCCGGGATCAGCCCCAGAACCGAGGTCGCCCCCAACTCGCGGGCCGAGGTCACCATTTCCGAGATCAACTGCATCTGCACCCGCATCCGCAGTTTGGCCGGCACGTCGCGGCTGACGAAAACGCGGCTGCTTTCCCAGATATGCGGGGCGACGGGGGCGGGGTCATACAACAGATCCGAGGGGATGGTGTCCAACAGCCCACGCTGTGCGTCGCGGATCATGTAGGTGTAGATGCCGCAGCGATGAATGGTGGGCGTCAGCCGCACACCGGCCAGAACCTGGCCAAATTCATGCACCGCGATCCAGCGGCTTGCGGGCGTGTCATACTGGTCGAACTCCATGCCATTGGCTTGTGGAAGATCCCAGTTGTTCTGAACGATGAAGGTCTGGTGACGTGCGCGCAGCATATTTGCGAACAGCTCACCGTGGTTGTGCATGTTCTCGAAGGAAAGGGTCGTGACTTGCATTGAGGTGCCTCCTGGTTGGCGGTTGAAAAACCTGCGCCGAGGCAACTGCGTCTGCTGTCATAATAATCGGAATTCCCGTGCTTTTTTCAATGCTTCAGCCGTGGTTCGCGCACCCAGACGAACCCTGGCCGATGACAGGCGCGCCTTGAGCGCGCTTTCGGAAATACCCAGCTTGGCAGCCGCTGCGGTATGGCGATCACCATCGGCGATCAGGCGAAGCGCCTCGACCTGAGCCTTGGTGAGTTCCGTCGGGGGGGCCGCAGCATCGTGCAGGGCCCTGGCGACCACTGCGATGGCGTCCACCTCCGCATCTGTGAATTCCCGATCTGACCGGGCGCACCCGATGATGGATCGTGACGTGATCGGCCCGCAGGACACCACGGCACCAAACAAAAGATCGTGCTGTTTGGCTTTCTGCATAATGCTGAAAGGGTCCGGCAATCTGATCTCGCTCCACCTGGTCTGGCCGCTGATACCGATCCCCCAAAACACAAGAGGATCGCGGAGCGCGTAGGCATTATCCTGGTATTCCTGCTGCCACTCAGCAGGATAGGTGCTACGCATGATAAGCGGTGAGGCAAACCGAATGTGAAGCCCGACGGTATATCCCATCGGGGCAAGCGCGCCTAACTGGTTAAGCAAGGATATGAGTACTCTACTTTGGGGCATGTCTATTTAGACAGGTTGTCTCAATTTCGACCGGTCGTAAAGTAGTTTTATTAAAAACAATCAGGCGAGTCGGATGTCCGAAAAGATAAATCCGGAGCTGTTCGCACGTCTTATGGGCCTTTCCCATCCGGCGCGCAGGGATCTTTTGGAATTCATGGGGGAGACCCCGATTGAGGAAGCCGAGCTTGAGCGCCTGATCGAAGAGATCGCGCAAAAGGGCAAGGTCAAGATGCCCCCCAAGCCGTCCTGACCCCCGCCACGCAAGCCGACGGCTCGCAGCACGAGAAAACCCCGCCCTTTTTCCAAAGGCGGGGTTTCGTGTTTCTCGGAGATGGGCGAACGCCTATTCGGCGGCCTCTTCGGCCTCGATCCGGGCGCGGTCGCCGGCACCTTTGGCGTCGGTATCCCGATCGACGAACTCGATGATCGCCATCGGGGCCATGTCACCATAGCGGAACCCTGCCTTCATGATGCGGACATAGCCGCCCTGACGCTCGGCATAGCGCGGGCCGAGAATGTCAAACAGCTTTGCCACATAGGCATCCTGCTTGAGCTGACTTGCGGCCTGACGACGGGCGTGCAGATCGCCGCGTTTGGCCAGCGTGATCAGTTTTTCAACGATCGGGCGCAGCTCTTTTGCCTTGGGCAGGGTGGTTTTGATCTGCTCATGTTCAATGAGCGAGCCGGCCATGTTGGCCCACAGCGCCTTGCGGTGCTCGTGGGTGCGGTTCAGGCGGCGGTAGCCTCGTGCGTGACGCATGGGTTGGTCTCCTTACATTTTGCTTTGTCCGGGGACCAGTGCGTGCCGGTCCCTCACCTATTGGGGCGTGATTGCCCAGTTGTCGGACGAGGCGTTAACCTCGTCCGTAGGTTGCGTATTGGCGCAACATCAAAAGTTGTCTTCGAACTTCTTCGCCAGGTCCTCGATATTGTCGGGCGGCCAGTCGATGATGTCCATGCCCAGATGCAGCCCCATGCCCGACAGCACTTCCTTGATCTCGTTCAGGGATTTGCGGCCAAAGTTCGGGGTGCGCAGCATCTCGGCTTCGGTTTTCTGGATCAGATCGCCGATATAGACGATATTGTCGTTCTTCAGGCAGTTCGCAGAGCGCACCGACAGTTCCAACTCGTCCACTTTCTTCAGCAGCAGCGGGTTGAACTCAAGATCATCCTCATCGTCCTGACGGCTGGCGCTTTCCGGCTCATCGAAGTTGACGAAGATGCTGAGCTGGTCCTGAATGATCCGCGCGGCATAGGCCACGGCATCGTCAGGCGTCAGCGACCCGTCGGTCTCCAGCTTCAGCGTCAGCTTGTCATAATCCAGCACCTGGCCCTCGCGGGTGGGCTGCACATCATAGCTGACCTTTTTCACCGGCGAATAGATCGCGTCGATGGCAATCAGGCCAATGGGCGCATCCTCGGGGCGGTTCTTGTCGGCGGCGACATAGCCCTTGCCGGTATTGACCGTCAGCTCCACGAACAGATCGGCACCGTCATCAAGGTGGCAGATCACGTGATCGCGGTTCAGGATCTCGATCCCGGCGCTTTCCGAGATATCGCCCGCGGTCACGACCTTGGGGCCCTTGGCGCTGATCGACACCCGTTTGGGGCCATCGGCATCCATGCGGATCGACACGCCCTTGAGGTTCAGCACGACATCGGTGACGTCTTCACGCACGCCCGAAATCGAGGAAAACTCATGCAGCACGTTGTCGATCTGGACGCTGGTGATGGCGGCACCTTGCAGCGAAGACATCAACACGCGGCGCAGCGCATTGCCGAGCGTCAGACCAAACCCACGTTCCAGCGGTTCGGCCACGACGGTCGCCTGACGTGCAGGGTCATTGCCGGGGTTTACCACCAGTTGCGTGGGCTTGATCAGCTCTTGCCAATTTTTATGGATCATGTGTCGCCTCCATTCTTGTTTCGGGCCGTGATCCGGGGCCGAAACGCTCGAGGATCAAAATGACACCACGGGGCCCGTGCAAAATGGCAAGGGTCCCCGCGGAGAGTTACGAATACTTAAACGCGGCGGCGTTTGGGCGGGCGGCAGCCGTTATGCGCCATCGGCGTGACATCACGAATCGCGGTGATGTTCAGACCGATCGCGGCCAAAGCGCGAAGTGCGCTTTCGCGGCCGGACCCGGGGCCCTGCACTTCGACCTCAAGCGTTTTCAGCCCGTGTTCCTGTGCCTTCTTGCCAGCATCCTCGGCGGCCATCTGGGCCGCGTAAGGTGTGGATTTCCGGCTGCCCTTGAAGCCCATGGTGCCAGCCGAAGACCATGCGATTGCGTTGCCCTGAACATCCGAGATCAGGATCTTGGTGTTGTTGAACGAGCTGTTCACATGGGCAACACCGCTGGCGATGTTCTTGCGCTCTTTGCGCTTGGGTGCTCTTTTATCGCGTGCCATTGATCTGCCCCCTTACTTCTTCTTGCCGGCAATGGCCTTTGCGGGGCCTTTGCGGGTGCGTGCGTTGGTATGGGTGCGCTGTCCGCGAACGGGCAGGTTCCGGCGATGGCGCAGGCCGCGATAGCAACCCAGATCCATCAGACGCTTGACGTTCATCTGTGTCTCACGACGCAGGTCGCCCTCGACGCTGAAATTGGCGTCGATATGTTCGCGAATTTGCAGAACTTCGGCATCCGACAGCTCATTGACGCGGCGGGCGGTGTCGATACCGACGGCTTCGCAGATCTGAGCGGCCGATGCAGGGCCAATTCCGGTGATATAAGTCAGCGCGATCGGAACGCGCTTGGCGGTGGGGATATTCACGCCAGCAATACGTGCCACGTAGTCTTTCCTTTTCGTTGCGGTTCCGTGCTTCCAGAACCTTTTTTCACAACCGAAAGCCCGAGGCGATGTGCCACCGGGCCTTCGAAACTGATTTGCAATCTGGGTGCCGCGACCAACGCGGCGGGTCCGTTTGCGATTCCCTTGCGGGACGCTTGCAGTTAGGGGCTTTTCAGTCCCGGGTCAAGAGCCGGTTCATCTCTTGTCAAGAACTTCCTTGATCGCCCCGGCAACCACGTCAATTTCGGCCATACCATCGACTGCAACATGCTGTCCCTTGGCATGATAATACCCGATCAAAGGCGAGGTATCGCGGTAATAGGCCAACAGCCGGGTGCGGAAGCTATCTGCATTGTCGTCGGCCCGGCGCGTGAACTCGGCCCCGCCGCAAATGGTGCATTTGCCATCGGCAGGCTGTGGCTTGGTGACGTCATGGTAGACCTCGCCGCAGGTGGCGCAAGTCGACCGCCCGGTGACCCGCGCGACCAGAGCCTCATCATCAACCTTCATTTCAATAACGGCATCCAGGGTCTGACCGGAGCGCGCCAGCAGGTCACCCAATGCATCGGCCTGCGCCAGGGTGCGCGGAAAGCCGTCGAAGATGAAGCCATCGGCCTTTACTGTGGTGAACTGTTCCTCGATCAGGCCGATCACGATCTCGTCGGTGACCAACTCGCCGCGGGCCATCACGCCAGCAACCATATTGCCCATCTCGGTGCCCGAGCTTTGCGCCGCGCGCAGCATGTCGCCGGTCGACAGCTGCACCATGTTGCGTGCATCGACCAGACGCCGCGCCTGGGTGCCTTTGCCCGCGCCGGGCGGACCGAGAAGGATAATGTTCATCTGCGCGCAGGCCCTTTGCGTGGCTTCCGGGCACCCCCGCCCTTGCGGCCGCGCAGCTGCGATTTCTCGATCAGGCCTTCATATTGATGCGCCAGAAGATGGCTTTGCACCTGTTGCACCGTATCCATGCCGACCGAAACGATGATCAGGATCGAGGTGCCGCCGAAAAAGGCAGTGATCGACAATTGCGTGCGGATCATCTCGGGCAGCAGCACCACCAGCGCCAGATAGCCCGAGCCAAGCACCAGAACCCGCATCACCACGTATTCCAGATATTCAGCCGTCTTGGGGCCGGGGCGGATACCGGGGATAAAACCGTTCTGGCTTTTCAGATTATCGGCCACGTCATCTACCTTGAACGACACGTTGAGCGTGTAGAAATAGGTGAAGAAAACAATCATGCCGGTATAGAAGATCAGATAGAGCGGCTGACCGGGCCCGAACAAGGTCAGGATCCAGGTCATCACCGGCCCGGCATTGGCCCCGGAAAATGTGCTGATCGTGGTCGGCAACAGCAGCAGAGACGAGGCGAAAATCGCCGGGATCACGCCCGCGGGGTTCACCTTGACCGGCAGATGGCTGGAGCCACCATCATAGACCTTCATGCCAACCTGGCGGCGCGGATACTGGATGTGGATCTTTCGCAAAGATCGCTCCATGAACACCACGAATGTCAGCGTCACCAGCAGCATCGCGATGATACCGAGCGTCGCCGGGGCCGAGATTGCCCCTGTCCGGCCGCTTTCAAAGAACTGCGCCAGCGCGCCGGGCAGTTCGGCGATGATGCCGACAAAGATGATCAGCGAAATACCGTTGCCGATGCCACGCGCGGTGATCTGTTCGCCCAGCCACATCAGGAACATGGTGCCGCCCACCAACGTGATGACCGTGCCCGCGCGGAAGAACCAGCCGGGATCGGAAGCCAGGCCACCGGCCTCGAGGCTGACGGCAAGACCATAGGCCTGGAAAGTAGCCAGCAGCACCGTGCCATAGCGCGTATACTGGTTGATCTTCTTGCGGCCCTGTTCGCCTTCTTTCTTGATGTTTTCCAGCGCCGGAACCATCGCCGTCATCAGCTGAATGATGATCGAGGCCGAGATATAGGGCATGATGCCAAGCGCAAAGACACCCATCCGCCCGATGGCCCCGCCGGTAAAGAGGTTGATCATCCCGCCCAGACCCGCTGCCGCCTGATCCATGAAGGCGCGCAATTCGGTGCCGTCGATCCCGGGAACCGGGATATAGGTGCCGATACGGTAGATGATCAGAAGGCCGAGGGTGAACAGGATGCGTTGGCGCAGCTCGGTCGCTTTGCCAAAAGTGCTCCAACTCAGGTTGGCCGCCATTTGCTCTGCAGCAGATGCCATGTCGTCTCTTTCATGCACTGCGCCGCGAGATCGGGGTCGACCACGCGGCGCGGGAAGAACGTTGCGAAAGATGTAAGCGCTAACGGGCGCGCTCACAAGCATTCATCGGGTCACGAAGCTGCCAGCGGGTTATTCCGCCGCAGCAGCCGCCGCCACGTTCAGGCTGCC
>Ga0316204_10007537_pt1 | contig 15819 bp, 10 predicted proteins | sample 6monrhotite_MG_2_FD_205661 | JGI IMG/M metagenome (GOLD analysis project Ga0316204, IMG submission 205661) | Microbial mat bacterial communities from mineral coupon in-situ incubated in ocean water Damariscotta River, Maine, United States -... | ecosystem: Environmental > Aquatic > Marine >... | reverse complement strand
CCTTTATAATGCACTGACCACCATCGGCCATATTGCAGGAAAGCAACCCGACAGGGCGCGTAATTTATTACATTACCTATCTGATTATTTCAGGAAGAATCTGGAAACATCAGACGACACAACAACTTTGGGTTGTGAGCTTGAGCATGTAGAGTCATATCTGGAAATAGAAAAGGCGCGGTTTGAAGACCGATTACGGGTTCAGATTGATGTTCCCGAACATTTACTGACACAAGTCATACCGGTTTTTACATTACAACCCATTGTTGAAAATGCCATCAAACACGGTACCAGTGAATTACTGGATATCGGTACCATTAAAATCACCTGTATTGAGCACAATGACAGTTTCATCCTGATTGTCGAAGACAATGCCGGTTTATATAAAAAAAGTAATACAAACGGTATAGGGCTGAAAATCGATGAACGCATCAAGATGCGTTACGGTAACCACTATGGCATTGATATACAATGTGAACCTGAGCAATGGACAAAGGTCAATATTTACCTGCCAAAAAACAAGGAGTAAACATGATCCGTACAATCATTGTTGATGACGAGCCAAATGCCCGCGAGGATCTGGAGAAAAAAATAAAAACAGACCCTGAGTTTGATGTGGTCGGTACATGTGAAAATGCATTTGTGGCTATAAGAGACATCAGCAGCAAGCATCCTGATGTTGTTTTTCTTGACATCAACATGCCGAAAATATCCGGCATAGAAATGCTGAGCATGCTGGACAGAGACAATATGCCACGCATTGTGTTTGTTACCGCCCATGGAGAATATGCGATTGAAGCCTTCAAAAAAAATGCCATCGACTTTTTACTCAAGCCGGTAAAAAGTGACCGCCTCAACATTACACTGACACGCCTGAAAGACAATCATCAACCACAGCCAATCATCACTGAAGCCTTTCCCACCGACCTGAAATTTGTCCCCTGCTATCAGGGAACCCGGTATTATCTGATTAATATCAAAGAAATCATCCACGCATTTTCCAGCCCGACAACCGGCGTGCATCTCGTCACCGGCGATGGTAACCAAGAATATCAAACCAACCTTCCACTCAAAGTGTTTGATGATAATAGCCCATTAAAGCGCTGTCATCGACAACATGTAGTAAACCCTGATTATATAAAATGTATAGAAAAGCTGGATAATGGCTTAGGTCAAATTTACACCTATGGAAATCACACCATACCCGTCAGTCGTAATTTTATGGATAATTTTCCCGCTATCGCTTAAACCTGACACATAACTGGTGCGCCAAAGCCAATGCAGAAAACCCTGGTTTAGCCTGTAATCAGGAAGTGAATCGCAAAAAATCAGGTCATTATCCCCCTTCTATACCCGTGGCGTTTGGGATTTAGGTTTAAGTGTGCGTCATATTTGCTTCATGGCAAGGCGAAATGACGCGTAATAGTCACTCTATTGCAAGGAATTTCAACGCAGCCATGGAGGAAATAGGGCGTACAATTAGACCTAAATCCCAAATGTCACGGGTATATTTCATCGTCCTTCATGAATTGAAATGCATGATCGCTTTTTTGAAATTGGATTTTGTTTTCGTCGGTAATAGATCAATAAACGACCCTGCCGCACCAAAAGTAGGCGCTTGAGGCAAGCGGGATATTAGAAAAATCAGTCTTACTATTTTTCGTCACTCCGGCGAATGTCAGAGTCCAGAGATCATTAGAAAACCTCTGGATTCTGGCATTCGCCAGAATGACGATATTCGCTGCATCAAAAATAGGCACTTGAAGCAAGCAGCGAGGAATTGAATCCAAAGAGATTCAAAACGACATGTTAGGAACGCGCACGAAATAACCATTCATCACTAAGTTGATTTTCAAAATGCACAACAACTGCTCAACTTGCTTTTAATTTGTCCAAGAACAAAGAAAAAACAAAGGAATTCAACTTGAGAGCATATTGCTAGCATGGTTTTTTTTATGTCTCAATAGTCTGATTACCACGACAAGCAAACGTTATTCATGCATTATGCTTCCACGCACAAAGCGATTTTTTCTCGCGATGTCGTTAGAAGTGTCGCAAGGAAGAGGTAGAAAGGAAATAATTTCGCTAGCGATGGTAAGCTGCATTTAAAACCAGCTTCCCAGGGTTCCCGTTGCGCCCGGCTTTCTCTGGCAGAACAGGGAAATTAGGGATAACAAATAATAAGGATATATAAGGCACTTTATTCGTGCCGAAGCATACTATGAAGTTACTTCGAGTGATTTTGGTTGTGCTGTTGAGCATCTCTTTTGTCTTACTTCCCGTTGTACAAGCCGCCGAACTGGCATTGCCGTCAGGAGACCTGATCGCCCCAGTCATTGAACATACCCCCATTGAAAAAGACATTTACGTCGGTGAGCAGATTAATGTCGCGGCTACGGTTACCGATAACGTCGGGGTCGGAAACGTCATCCTGTTTTATCGTGACGCCAATGCGACCGAATTCAAACGCCTGAAAATGAACCGCGACCTGGATTCATTTATTTATACCACCCAACTTACCGCCACCGACTCACCCGGCCTGGAATATTACATACAAGCCACAGATCTGGCCGGAAACACGTTGTTGTTTGGTTATTCATTTTCCCCACTGACCATCGCAGTGCTACCCACAGCAACGGTCAGCGTTGCCGTAACGGATAATAGTGAAACCAATGTTCCCCATACGGCGGTAGTCGCCTCTACTGCCAATACTGACGGCAAAAAATCCGGTATCAGTAAATGGGTATGGATTGGTCTAGGCGTGGTGGTGGCAGGTGCCGCATTATCCGGTGGTGGAGGCGGCAGTGACTCAACAGAACCTCCTCCATCCACAGGTGGCCTGACCATTTCAGGGTCAGCACCCCCTTAGAGAACATTTTTAATATTTAGAAAAATCAGTCTTACTATTTTTCGTCACTCCGGCGAATGCCGGAGTCCAGAGATCATTAGAAAGCTTCTGGATTCTGGCATTCGCCAGAATGACGATATTCGCTTCATCAAAAGTAAACGTTTGAGGCAAGTAGCGGGAAATTAAACCCAAAGAGATTTAAAACGATAGAAATTATTTGAAACCCTTGCTTTTGCATCCCGAAACATTGGATCACTATCAACAGACTTACGCTAGACAGCAGAAAAAGGGGTTCACAAAAATGAATAGGCAAAGGATATGCAAACTCAAAATAACATCCCACAAGAAAAAAACCTCTGGCATAAATTACGCCAGTCTCTGAAACCACTGCTTTTCAGTCTCATTTTAACCGCATGCAGTCAGGGTGCCGACCCACAACAAGGCGTTATTTCTGACGACAAACTCAACGCCCCTCTTCCCAAAGCCATTAGTACGCTTTTGGTGAATGACGACACGCTCATTGTGAAGGTGGTCATCAACGGGGACATCAATAACCCTATAGAGATTAAAAACCTCAAGGTTGATAAAACAATGGGGACTTTTTCCGGTGATGTCTCCGGCATTCCCGCCGGGACATCGACCTTATCATTAGTGTATTGCATCAAAGACCCCCAGCATGGAAAGGTTGAAGTCATCCGAACCTCAGACATTACTATCGATGTGGTTGCTGGTGAAAACACCCCCGCCGATTTCTCCTCTACCGAAATGACTTATCCCGATACAGACGGAGACGGCATCAGCAATCTGGACGAACTGAAGGCGGGCACCGATCCCACTATTTCCAATTATACTGTCGGTGGACAGGTACAAGGACTCATGGGCAGTGGCCTGGTGTTGCAAAACAACGGCGGTGACGATCTACTGATTACTGCGGATGACACTTTCAGTTTTATTCCCCCGATGATCGACGGCAGTGACTATACCGTCACCTTATTAAACCAACCCAATAACCCCAACCAAACCTGTACCGTGGACAATGGCACTGGCACTGTCAATGGCGCACCAATAACCAATGTCACCGTCACCTGCGAAACAACCCCTTACGCTATTGGCGGAACCGTTTCCAGTTATACCGGCAGCGGCCTAGTGTTGCAAAACAATGGGGGTGACGATTTGCCCATCAGCGCCAATGGTGATTTTGAATTTGATACAGCAGTGCCCGATGGCAGTGATTATGCGGTTACCGTAAAAACCCAGCCCAGTAATTCAGACCAGGTTTGTAGCGTCAACAAAGGCAACAGCACTGTAAATGGTGCTGAGGTATCCAACATTATCGTTATTTGTTCAGTCGATTCTTATACAGTGGGTGGAACGGTATCCGGGTATGAGGGCAATGGTCTGGTGTTACAAAATAATGGCAGTGATGACCTGATCATTAATGCAAACGGAAACTTCGCCTTCGGCAATACGGTAGCCGATGGCAGTGATTATGTGGTTACCGTAAAAACCCAACCCAGCAACCCCAACCAAATCTGTACGGTGGACAATGGCAGTGGCACCATCAATGGTGCAGACATATCCAATGTCACCATTACCTGCTTAACAATCACTTACGCCATCGGTGGCACCATCAGCGGACTTGCCGGTAGTGGTTTGGTATTGCAAAACAACGGTGGTGACGATCTGCCGGTCAGTGAGAATGGTGATTTTACCTTTGCGGCAACACTGATCAATGGCAGTGATTATGTCGTCACGGTGAAAACCCAGCCCAGTGACCCCGACCAAATCTGTACCGTGGGCAATGGCGCAGGCACGGTCAGTGACGCAGCAATCACTACCATAACGGTGACTTGTGAGACAACCTATACCATCGGTGTCACCATCGGCGGACTTGCCGGTAGTGGCTTGGTGTTACAAAACAATGGCGGTGACGATCTGCTGGTCAGTGACAATGTGGACTTTACCTTTGAGATGCCGCTGACTGACGGCAGCGACTATGCGGTCACGGTGCAAACCCAACCCAGTGAGCCCAACCAAATCTGTACCGTGAGTAATGGCGCAGGTACGGTCAATGGCGCAATGGTCACCAACATAACAGTGACTTGTGAGGCAGGCTATACCATCGGTGGCACCGTCAGCGGGCTTGCCGGTAGTGGCCTAGTGTTGCAAAACAACAGGGGAGACGATCTGCCGATCAGTGACGATGGTGATTTTATCTTTGTTACGGCACTGACCGATGGCAGTGATTATGCGGTTACCGTAAAAACCCAACCCGATGATCCGAACCAAATTTGTACCGTGAGTAATGGCGCAGGCGCCGTCAGTAGCGCAACGGCCACCAACATAACGGTCATCTGTATTGCGACGGAGTCCCACCAGATAAAGGTAACCGTCACGGGGCTTGTTGATGGTGATGAATTGGTGTTGCAAAACAATGGGGGTGACGATCTGCCCATCAGCGCCAATGGTGATTTTGACTTTGCGATACCAGTACCCAATGTCAGTGGGTATAGCGTCACGGTGCTGACCCCGCCAGAATCAGCGACTCAACGCTGTATTGTGGAAAATGGTGAGGGTTTTGTAGATGGCGAAGATGTCAATGTAACAGTGCACTGCCAATGGTTGCTTTTCATTCGAGCCAATAACGAATCAATCGGCGATATTGGCGAAGAGCTTTTTGCAACGAATGGCACGGAAGCCGGTACATCGCTGGTCAAGAATATCAATCCCAATACTAACTCGAACCCTCATAATCTTGTTGTCGCGGGTGGTGTGGCCTATTTTGTGGCAACGGATAGCGTAACTGGCAATGAGCTGTGGAAGACCGATGGTACTGAAACGAAGCTGGTGAAAGATATCCGGTTAGGATCAGAAGGGTCTTTCCCCTCGGAGCTCACGACCGTGGGCGACACGCTTTACTTCAGCGCTGATGACGGTGCCAGTGGCCGTAGACTGTGGAAGAGCGATGGCACTGAAGCGGGTACGGTGTCAGAAGGATATGCTGCTCCTAGTAACCCCACGACCATAGGCGATACACTCTACTACGTCGATAATTCTGGCTCCTCTCTGTGGAAGAAGGATGGTACCACTGGCGATACCGAGGTGGTAATACGCGTTTTGAGGGGCAACGAGCTCAGAGAGCTCACAGCTGTGGGCGATATGCTTTATTTCACGGTTTATGATGGTGAGGCTAGCGTTTGGGGTCTGTGGAAAAGCGATGGCACTGCAGCTGGCACTGTGAAGGTAAAAAGCATCCCGACTGGCTTGTCTAATGTCATTCCCTCTCGCCACCTCACGGCTGTGGGTGACCTGCTTTATTTCATTGCTTATGTTGATAAGACTAACGATTGGAATTTGTGGAAAAGCGATGGCTCTGCGGATGGTACTGTGGTGGTAAAAAACATCCGCACTGGCGTATCCGGTGCGACTCCCCCTCGCCACCTCACGGCCGTGGGTAACACACTGTACTTCAGCGCTTACGCGGAGTATGGCCGGGAACTGTGGAAGAGTGATGGCGCTGGCACTGCACCGATAAAAGACATTCAATTTAGGGAAAACGGTGCGTCTTTCGACCATCTCACAGCGGTGGGTAATACGCTGTATTTCAGTGTGGATGATGGCACTCATGGCAATGAATTGTGGAAAAGCGATGGCACTGGCGCGGTAATGGTAAAAGACATCCACTCTGGGGTATCCAGTGCTTTTCCCAATACGTTCACAGTGGTGGGTGACACACTCTATTTCAGTGCTAGTAACGGTAGCAATGGGAGAGAGCTGTGGAAGAGCGATGGCACCGAGGCTGGGACGACACTGGTGAAAGACATCCATTCCGGAGAAGGAGACAGCGTGCCGGATAACTTCGGTGTCATTAATGGTCTCGTTTATTTTGCGGCTTATGACGGCATAAATGGCAGAGAGCTATGGCGCAGTGACGGGACGGATAATGGTACTTATTTACTTGCAGACATTGGTAAAATTGAGAATGGGTCGGTCCCGGAGCAAATGTTAACAATCGGTGGAACCAGTTATTTCACTGCCAAGGATGGAACCAACAGAAACCGGGCATTATGGCGCAGTGATGGTACAACTGACGGTACTGTATTAGTCAAAAATATTGATATTGCTGCCAGCCCTCTTATTACGATAGGCAACACGTTTTACTTCAACGCTGATGATGGGATGACAGGTTATGAACTATGGAAGAGTGATGGTACTGAAGTGGGTACCGTACGGGTGAAAGATATCTGGCCCGGATCAGCCAGCGCTTCCCTGCGTAACCTCGTGACCATGGATAATACACTCTACTTCATTGCTGATGATGGAGACTTAGGTGATGAATTATGGAAGAGTGATGGCACTGAAGCGGGTACTGTACAGGTGAGAGATATCCGGTCTGGAGCATTAGGGGCTTCCCCTTCGGAACTCACCGTCGTGGGCAGTATGCTCTATTTTAGCGCTGGTGATGACATCAGTAGAGTATTATGGAAGAGCGATGGTACTGAAGCGGGTACTGTGCTGGTGAAAAACATCCTGTCTGGATCATCTTCCCCCGAAGGTCTCACCGCCGTGGGCAATATGCTCTACTTCACTGTCTATGATAATAGAATTGGTAGAGAATTATGGAAGAGCGATGGTACTGAAGCGGGTACTGTGCTGGTGAAAAACATCTGGTCTGGATCATCTTCCCCCGACGATCTCACCGCCGTGGGCAATACGCTCTACTACACTGCTGATGACAATGGTAGAGAATTATGGAAGAGCGATGGTACTGAAGCGGGTACTGTTCTGGTGAAAGACATCCGGCCTGGATCAAATGACTCTTTCCCCGACGATCTCACCGCCGTGGGCAATACGCTCTACTTCACTGCTGATGATGGCGACAATGGTAGAGAACTATGGAAGAGCGATGGCACTGAAGATGGTACCGTACTGGTAAGAGACATCAACCTTGTTAAAGGAGACAGCGCTAACCCTGATCACCTCATGGCCGTGGGTAAGATGCTCTATTTCAGTGCGGATAACGGTGCTAGTGGTAGAGAGCTGTGGAAAAGCGATGGCACCGAGGCCGGTACTGAAATGCTGAACTTGAACCCCGGTTTTGAGAAAGGTAGTGATCCTGTTCCCTTAAGTGTACTTGTGCCTTCAAATATGAATTAAGCACGAAAAACACACGACGAAAAAATCACCGAGTATTTAACGCAGAGATTGCAGAGACACAGAAGACACAGAGTTTCGCGTGTTTTCTCTGCGACCTCCGTTTTTATGACACGCCACGGGTTAGTGCCACGACAACATAGCTTGAACTGGCCCGACTTTTTTGGGTGTGTACAAGACCCTGGTGGAACCGCTACGCTTGTTCCACCGCACCCTGCGTACATGGCTGAAGTTGGATATTCATAACCCGGATTGGAGATAGACCAGAATCAGGGTAACGGTTTGTTTATTCCGTCTCTTCAAACACAAGATAAATCCGTAGGGTGGAAAAAGCGTAGCGGTTCCACCAAAAGGTCAAGGGAAGAACATCTATCCTTTCAACCGGCATTACCTTCTACTCAACCAAAAAGCGACAGCTATTGTTCGAGCAATCCTTAAGTGTGCGCCATATTTTTTCCATGGCAAGAGACTTAAAAATAGCCATGAAATCAATAAAGCCTAAATCTCAATCGCCATGGGTATATACAACAACAATAAAAAAATAGTGCTTTTCGATTCCGTTCACCCTCGAATAATCACCTTTTACTCCTACGTACCACCATTCATCAAATAGTGACTGACACTTTTTATTCTCTCGGATAATCTCTGTGCAAACCCGCTGGAATTGTAGCGGGATATTTCATTAGAGAATAGGAAGCCACATGATAATTCGCCTGACAAAAACCTTATCCACCCTGGGCCCTGGATTACTTTATGCCGGTGCCGCAGTGGGTGCATCACATCTAGTCATGTCCACCAAAGCAGGAGCAAACTATCAATATATTTTTCTATTGCTAATCCCCTTGATTCATCTCATCAAATATCCATTTTATAAATTTGGCCCTCAATATACGGCTTTGACTGGGCGTAATATCTTGCATGGTTATTATGATCTCGGGAAATGGGCATTGACGCTTTATATCATTATGACCGTGTTATCCATGTGCTTGATTCAGGCCGCTGTGACTATTGTTACCAGCTCAATCGCCATTTATTTTTTTGGTCTTCAAATACCCGCAGAATACATGCCTCACCTGCCTGCAATTATAATCCTTCTGACTGCTGCAATCATTCTGTATATTGGCCAGTACAGTGTGTTAGATAAAGTCATGAAAGCGGTGATTATTATTCTGACACTAACAACAATCAGCGCACTAACCGCTGTATTATTAATAACGCCTGATGGTGTTTATCCTGATGCGACACCAATTTTTAATCTTTATGAATACGCGGATATTATTTTCCTCGCGGCTTTTCTTGGCTGGATGCCTGCCCCTATGGACGTAAGCGTTTGGCATTCGGTCTGGTCCGAAGAAGCCAATCGAAATAATGAAACTCGTGCGCCCCTGCATAAAGCCATGCTGGATTTCCGCGTAGGTTTTTTTGGCACAGCCCTTTTAGCGATGGCCTTTTTATCGCTAGGCGCATTGGTCATGTTTGGCAGCGATGAACCACCATCAGCAAACGGTGCCCTATTTGCGGGACAGCTCATCAACATGTATACGGATTCGTTAGGTAGCTGGGCATATCCATTGATCGGTATAGCGGCGCTGGCCACTATGTTCAGTACCACACTGACGTGCCTGGATGCTTATCCCCGAACGCTGCAAGAGAGTTATCATATATGGAAAAACAACGGAAACCATGAGGCTCGACGAAACGCCTCACAATCTGTTTATCGCACTATATTGGTTGCAGCAGTGGTTGGTACCATCATCGTATTCCTAGTTATCAAAAATGTCTCGGGTTCCATGGGGTTGATCGTGACCATCGCCACTATTGTTTCCTTTATTTCAGCACCTGTTATCGCTTACATCAATTACCGGGTGATGCATGGCAATACTATTCAGCAATCCGACAGGCCCGGTGCTGCAATGACCCTATGGAGCCGTCTGGGAATAGCCGTTATGACCTTATTCAGCCTTGGATATCTAGGGTTGATTATAACGAGATGAAATGCTATCTACATTCAACACAAAGAGTAAATACAGCAATAACATAAAACAGGAGTTTACATTTTAATGGATACACCCACGCCAGGAAGCGACAATGAAAAAACCAGGGTACTTTATGGTGTTAAATATTTCGATTCAGAAACAAATGCAATAATAGAATCTCAACTCGATGATTTATATTTTTTCACAACATTTGTTGGCGCCCATAATATTACGATAGAAAAAGGTGATTCAATTTTTTATTTATCAAAAGACGAAACAACTGCATATATAAAATGTGGCCCTGCCAGCATAACAAGCAGCCACATTGCAACAATCATTCGTGGATACATGCCTGAAGAAAAATCATCAACAATAACCAAAAAAACCAGTTTACCTTATGTGAATGGTTGCTCAACAAAACAAATATTTCCACCAGAAAGACCCGGTGATCCAACATTGCAACTGTTGGATATTCCACCTTATTCCGCAGAACAGGCACATCATATTCATTCGACTGTCAGGGTGGTTTATGTATTATCTGGAACAGGCCGTAGCGTTGTTGGAATGGGGAAAAATTGCGTAACAGAAAAGTTATATCGTGGAAAATCAATCATTCTTCAAAAAATGTGTCCACATCACTTTGAAACTGATGGAGAGCACTTGATTGTTTTGCCTTTGCATGTGTTCAGTTCTTCTGGCGCACTGGAAAATAATCACCCCATGTTTCATGGAACACATTTAACAGGCTGAATTCACCTATCCCACAAGCATAAATCAAAATCGGAATGTATTTATGAATATGACAAGTAACTATGAAAACAAGGATAATTGTGTTTTCAGCGACTGCCCAGGGTTTTACCGGTCTGACAACAGGCAAAACAGGCACTTCAATCCTGTTTCAAAAGAAATGCTGAAAGACAAGTTAAATGTATTACTACCTCAATGCCTGATCAAGGATAAAAATATCCTGGATCTTGGGTCCTGTTTGGGCGCAGCGGGTCAATGGGCCCTGTATCACGGTGCATCGTCTTATACCGGAGTTGAACTACAAGAAAATTACGTAACACAATCACGAGAATTGTTAAAACCCTGGAAATCCCGTGCGCACATCTATCAACAAGACATCAGAAGTTTTCTGAAAGCTGAAAAAGAAAACACTTACGATATTATATTAATGTCTGGTGTTATTTATTTATTTGTTGACCCAAAAAACATTATTGATGAAATGTGCCGTGTCGCTAAAGAAGCTATCGTTATCGAAACAACTTACCCAAAAAGTATACGCCAGGGAAAATTATCACCGCATGCATTGATAACAGAATATTCTTACAAACAGGAGGTTAATCTTTCCACTGGCAATGAGTCCCTACTGGGAATATCTGCCACATCCTCTCTTCGCGCTCTGGATCTTATGTTTAATCTGAATGGTTTTGGCAAAAATGAACATAAACTAAATTTCCCAAAAAATAAAAATATGCTGAATTATACTGACGAAGGAATCTCTGAATCCAAAATACCCTTAAGGCTTGCTGTTTGTTATCTGAAAAAAAACACAAGGAAACTAAATACGCTTGAGAACAATCTTCCTGATAAAAAAGGATTCAGGCGCTCATGGGAAAATGACCCTCTTAGCAAAAAACGTACTGACGAGAGGGAAAAAATTGCAAAAGAATCTGACTGGGAAATCGGCTCGTGGAAATTTGATGGGAAGGTTGCAAAAAACTTTTCAACGATTGCCCGCCGGGAAATCCCAGATTATCAACGTGTTATTGATAAAACCATAGAAGTGGTTAAGAAATGCAACTTCAATAACCCTAAAATTATTGATGTTGGTAGTGCCACCGGAATAACACTGAAGTATTTCCACAATGAAGGATATCAAAACCTCTTTGGCGTGGATAATTCCCGTGAAATGCTTGACCGATCATTTAATAAAGCAACGCTGATATATTCCGAGTCATTCCCTATTGAACATGGGCCATTTGATGTCATTATTGCCAATTGGACATTACAATTTATTCGTCATCGGGAAAATTATTTATGGCAAATAAAATCATCACTCAACCCCGGTGGTATCTTTATATTAACCGAAAAACTAGTATCATCCCCATTGACCCATTCACTTTACGATGAATTTAAACGCAACAATGGAATGAGCCATCATGAAATTAAAACAAAGCATGAACAATTAAAAGGTGTGTTGACACCTCATTCTTTATCCTGGTACCTCGATACCTTCAGGGAAATGGAATTTAATTCTGTCGATATTATTAATGCTAACTCAGCATTTGTTACATTTTTAATACAACACAGTAGAGATTGATAAAAATCAGGAGAATAATGAATGTGGTTAGAAATTGAGATAAATCATTTTACAATAAAAAATCATGGGTTTATTGAAAGAAACCAGCCCAACAATACTATATACACTTCCCCCGGACTGGAAAAACTATCTTCGATACGTGATTTAATTGAAACAGAACAAGGTATTGCTATTGAAGTTGATAAAAATAAAAAACATATTACTTTCGGAAGAGATTACCTCGGCCAATACCCTTTATTATTCATGCAGGAAAATAATAAATTATTTTTAACCGATGATATTTTATATATTGACTGGTGGGCTGAAAAAAATGGCATCGACCTCACCTTATCTGAAGAAGCGTTAGCTTTATATTTTTCATTCGGTTATGTGCCACAAGACATGACCTTATTTCATGAAATAAAGTCATGTAAGAATATCACGCTTTATCATTATAAAAATGACAAAATTATCGAAGAAAATGTATTCACCCCAGTCGAAGAAATGGAAGCTGCCAGTATTAATGATGTCGAAAGATGCATATTTAATGAAGCATTAAAACTAAAAAATAGTCACGATAATTTTGACGTATGGTGCTCTGGTGGTATCGATTCATCTGCTATGGCTTATTGCTTTGGTCACAATAACAGTACCACTGAAATATTGACGCTGGGTTATGATGAAGCGACGATAGAAAAATTTGGTGATGGTGAAATTCAGTACGCTAGCGAAATATCTCAGCACTGCAAAACACCACTGAGGCATGCACAACTCTCAACTGATAACTTTATACTGTTACACGAACAACTCACCAATGGGCATATTGGGCCGGTTATCGACACCTGCGCGATTGCCAAATATGCTTTATCGCAAGCAACACGTAATACTGCAGTGACTGGAGAAGGTGGAGATCCCGTTTTTGGCGGCGTAAAAAATACCAATGTTTTATTTGCGCATAGCCAGCACCCTCAGTTGGCGCTGGGATGGATTTATGCGTATGCGCATCGCCGTTTTTTTAACCGGCTGGATGATATATTTATTCATGGCAAAGAATTGACGGATTACGTCGTTGAATACCTGAACAAAAAATTTAAGTTTTATCCTGGTGATCTTCTCCGGAAATTATTTTATCTCAATACCATTGAGAAACAAGGCGGTATGATTTTCCCGCAATCCTATTGTCCGGGGAAACGATACGGAATATCAATACACCATCCACTGACAAATTTGAGCGTGTATCAATCTGCATTCCATCTCAAGGATGAAAAGAGATACCTCTATCCCGATGGAAAATTGGTATTAAGCCAGCTATTCAGGGATAAAATACCGGAGAGTATCATAAAACGTAAGAAATCAGGTACTATTATTCCACTCCGAAACTTTATGGAAAAAATGCCAGCAAATTGCTTTGATGTTACAGCATTAAAATCATCCGGTTATTTTAATGAGGAAATACTCGGGAAAATTAATACTTATGCTGATGATGAGCCACAATTACTGACTTACGGATTCATTACGCTCAATAAATGGCTGCTAAACAGGAAAGGGGTAGACCATGAATGAAATATATCCATGCCGGATAATTATTACCAGCGATCAACAGCTGGCTCAATATTATAATGAAGACCCCAAAAATGCATTGGCAGCATCCTCCTGCATTACGGTTGAAGAAGGTTTTATTTTGCTTGAAGAAGAAAGAAAAATAGAAACGATTATACTAATCAATGGAGAAGGGGAAAATCTCATTCACTCTCTTGGGGAAAAGCTTAAATGGAATAAAAAAAATATGCCGAGTATTGTGCGCATTGAAACATCCGATAGCCATGAAGACACAACAAAAATAATCAATAATGCAGTTGCCAAATCATCCTTACTATCTTTAGGTTTAGTGATAGGGGCATGGTCAGTATCAGAAATAGAAATGAATATCGATTTAAACATCGATTTCGGTATTGGTACAGAAGGCGGGTGAATCGAAATCATTTAGAAATACCTGACTTGGAAGAGATTTCATGATTAAAATATTGAAGGAAAATTTTCTTTGGATAAAACGTGAGCTACAAGATGATGAAGTTATCGTATGGATAGGGCAATTTCCTTCATCATGCATCATTAAACCAACGTATGACATTAATAGCTTATGGTATTTTTTATTTAGCACTCTTATTTTGCAATTTTTTATCCCTTTAGCATACGCTATAATTTTATCTATATTATTTTTAATATTTCACTCCTCTCCAAAAATAAACGGAATATATATAATTACTAATTCAAGAGTGATTTTATTGCCTAACACTCAACTCAGAAAATTTATTTCGTATTACCCTCATCAATTAAGTAATTTTGAACAACAACAAAATGCGGATGGCTCAGGGCATATAATTTTTAGAACGGAACTTTGTGGGAGAAATCTCTACAACCCTCCCACCAACGAACCTGGCCTTATGAACATTAAAAATGTCGCGCGAGTTGGAGATTTATTAGAAAAACTAAATCAAAGCAGCCCTCAATACAACAGGCAGTACAATACTTAACCATTATTATCAAATGAAATAAAAAAATATGCCGAGCATTGTGCGCATTGAAACATCCGATAGCCATGAAGACACAACAAAAATAATCAATAATGCGGTTGCCAAATCATCCTTACTGTCTTTAGGTTTAGTGATAGAGGCATGGTCAGTATCAGAAATAGAAATGAATATCGATTTAAACATCGATTTCGGTATTGGTACAGAAGATGGGTGAATCGAAATCATTTAGAAACACCTGACTTGGAAGAGATTTCATGATTAAAATATTGAAGGGGAATTTTCTTTGGATAAAACGTGAGCTGCAAGATGATGAAGTTATTGTATGGATAGGACAATTTCCTTCACCATACAACAAACCAATATTTAAGCATTTGTGGCGTTTTTTATTTACAGCTGTTTTTTTTACGTTATTTTTTTCAGTGGGATTCGTTATATTTTTGTCTATCTTGTATTTATTGTTCAAATTTATTTTAAAAACAAACAGCATATATATAATCACTAATGCAAGGGCTATTTTGTTGAATGACATTCAAATACACAAATTTATTTCGTATTATCCCGATCAATTTGGAAGTCTTAAATGGCGACAAAGCTCTAATGGATCAGGAGACATAATTTTCAGCACAGCGTTTGGCCAAAAAAAATTCTGGCGCACATCTACAGAAGAGTTTGGTTTTATGAATGTTACAAATATAACAAGGATTGTGGGCTTATTGAAAAAATTAAATGAGAGTGATTATCAATATAACTAGAGCGCATCATGATTGATAAAATACTAAGCGCATAACCCTGACTTTTCTAAAGTGTCAGTAATTCATTTTTCCATCTGAAAGCAAAAAATGCCAAAAACAACAACAAAAACCAACCAACCCAGCCTTTTCGCGATCATCCTCCCCGGCATTCTCATTGCCGCCACCGGTGTCGGAGCCGGCGATTTGGCAACTGCCAGTTTTGCGGGAAGCCAACTGGGTTTGGCTGTTTTATGGGCTGTTGTCATCGGTTCTG
>Ga0316204_10007536_pt1 | contig 15820 bp, 12 predicted proteins | sample 6monrhotite_MG_2_FD_205661 | JGI IMG/M metagenome (GOLD analysis project Ga0316204, IMG submission 205661) | Microbial mat bacterial communities from mineral coupon in-situ incubated in ocean water Damariscotta River, Maine, United States -... | ecosystem: Environmental > Aquatic > Marine >... | reverse complement strand
AGCTTTTGTGATTGAAGAACGGGCAAAGACGGGCTGAAGATGACGACTGCATGGATGCAGGAGATAGGGCGACTCAGGAGATAAAGCCGAGATGCAAAAATCGGGACGTTATTGCGTGCACGCTCCTAAATGGCTACTCACTTGGAACAACCAGTATTCCCAATCCCAGGGATGCTGTGGCGGCCTATAAATTTGCAAGGCGCTAAAAGACCAATTAAAATATGTGCTGTCGCGTTTGAAGCTTGTGCTAATCGTAAGGCCATATTTTAACAGATGGAAAGGGCCTTTCCTGGAATTCCATTTGCCGGGCATGCCGATGAGGTGCCATGTCACTGCACAAACCAGGCGCAAGTTCAAATGTTAATGCAGGCGTTGATTGCACGAATGACAGACGTAGGGTTCGAATTGTATCCGGAAAAAACTTGGAGAAAACAGAGCAAGGAAAAAGAACCCTAAAACGTTTTACTGAATTAGATAAAACGTTTTAAAAAGCAAAAGGTTACCTTGATTTTAGTAAACTTAAAGAAAAAGGGAAAACCCTTTTCTAGGAACTTATAGAGTAAGCCGAGTAGGGAGGGTGCCACGCACCGCTTAACCAGGATTACTGGCACAAAAACAGTGTCCAGTGTTCAGTGATAAGGATAAGACATGAGTACCAATAAATATTTCGAGGATGAATTATCGACGTTGCGGGAAATGGGGGCTGAGTTTGCCCATGAAAATCCGCAGTTGGCCCGTTTTTTAGGCAGTGAGAGTTATGATCCGGATGTGGAGCGGTTATTAGAGGGATTTGCTTTCCTCACCAGCCGTTTGCGCCAAAAGCTCGATGATGAATTGCCTGAGCTAACCCATTCATTGATTGCCTTGTTATGGCCGCATTTCCTGCGGCCTATTCCGTCGATGTCCATTTTGCAGTGTCAGTTTAAGGCATCGTCTTATGTAACGGAAAATCGGCTGATTAAGCGCGGTGTCAGTGTTGATAGTGAAACAGTGGATGGAACCATTTGCCGGTTTCAAACCTGTTTTGAGGTGGATTTGATGCCTGTTTGCCTTGCCAAGGTGGATTATCAGCGCACTGATTCGGCTTATCAAATAAACATGCGCTTTGAATTGGAGGGCAGCGGTTCGTTTCTAACGTCAGGCCTTGAGAAAGTCCGGCTGTATTTGCATGCAGAGCCCCGTATTGCGCAACTGTTGTATTTATGGTTTTTGCGTTACCTCGATGGTGTTGTCGTGACGGTGGGGGATTCAGGGCAAGATCAACAGCAATTGCCCGCCAGCGTTGTTAAGGCCGTTGGGTTTGCCGATGATGAAGGGTTGTTGCCCTATCCTGAAAATACTTTTATGGGGTACCGCCTCTTGCAGGAGTATTTTAGTTTTCCGGAAAAATTTCAGTTTATTGATGTTACCCAATTGGCGTGGGTGCAACAATTTTCCATGGCGTCTCACTTTGAATTGCAGTTTAATTTTAATCGCCCGCTGGACGATGCCATACGGCCTGCTTTGGGTAACTTTCGCCTGTATTGCACGCCGGTGGTTAATCTGTTTGCGCAAGATGCCAACCCCATTCGGTTGGATCAACGTGAAGTGGAATACCGGGTGCGGGCGAATGCGAAAAACCCGAACCACTTTGAAACGTATTCCATTGATAATGTGCAGGGCTGGGTGCAGGGCACCGGCGAATTGCGCGACTATAAAGCATTTGAGTCCTTCGATTTTGAGGAGCCTCTGTCTAAGACAGACGAGGTGGATGATTCGGGCAACACCGGGGAAACAATCAATTCAGCGGAAGCAATTAATACAGGGGAATCAAGCAAAACAGAGAGTACCGTGTTTTACCGCGCACGGTATTATCCGGCCGCGATGGGTAACGGTGTGGATACGTATTTGTCGTTTGTTAATATTAATGACGAACCGGCAATACCACTGACCGAATCCATTGTGGTTGAATTAACCTGTACCAATGGTGCCATTGCCGGTAAGTTACAGGCGGGGGATATCGTCACGCCAGCGGACAATTGCCCGGGTTCCATTGCCGTTAACAACATTACACGGGTGACCCAGGCTATGCCGCCCCCCATGGGGCCTGATCTGCATTGGCGTTTAATTTCCAACATTGCCTTGAACTATACGTCGTTGACCAATCTTGATGCGTTGCGAACGGTACTGTCCACCTATAACTTCGCCGCTTTTTATGACCAACAGGTGCAACGTGCCAGTCAGCGGCGGCTGGAGGGAATGACTAGCATTGCGGCAGAGTCTACCAGTCTGCTGTTTGAGGGGTTGCCGATTCGTGGATTGCGTACCCGAATGGAACTGAAAGAAAGTAAATTTTCAGGCGAAGGGGATTTGTACCTGTTTTCCACGGTGATTAATGAATTTTTTTCGCGCTATGCCAATATGAACTCGTTTCACCAGCTCATTGTTAGGGGAAGCGAGCAGGGCGAGGTGTATCAGTGGCCCGCGAGGGTGGGGCGAAAGGTCATCAGTTAGTGAGTTAATTGGTGAGTACCATCGGTTTTAACCGGGATGAGCCCGTTGATTCGTTCATGCCAGGTTTAAGGCTAATCAGCAATGGTGGTCAAGGTGGTTTTGGCTTCTCCATACTGGATTCCGGTTTGTTTTGGCCGCAAGGTTTTGAGCACCTCCGCCATATCCTTGCCAATAATGACAAAGCCATTGTGCAGTGATTCGCCGGTGAGGGTTGGTAATGGTGCGCTGCTTGCAAATCCCCACAGGGTTTCCCTGCCGAAGGGTGGGCTGACGGTCAATCGAAACGCCTGTTCTCGATTGGGGACGGCTAAGAACAAGCCCGCTTCATAAAAATTATTGGATGCTAATTCGTTTGGTAATATCTGAATTAAATTACCGCTGGCGTCCTGATAGATGAGTGAGAGATAGGCGTCTTTGTCCAAACTGACCATGAATGAAATAACATCGCCTTGTTTAAAGGTTTGGTTGTCCCCCAGGTGGGTGGTGATTTCAAATTGTATGGGTTCATTTCGGGGCTGTTTTGTTTCGGCGAAACTCACTGTTGTGAACAGGATGCCGCTTAGCAACACGGCACTTATTATTCTTTCTATCATTCTTTTTATCATTTTTTTATAAGGAATTACTTATCTTTCCAGTGTTTAGCCTAAAAAACTAACCATACTAAATGCGGTGGTATACGGTATGCTGTTACGTATTGGTGATGTCGGCACATGCAGGTTTATCCCTTACAGTTTACCTGCAAGTATTCCCAAGTGTTGTAATATTTTCAAGCATTTGTAGGCGCGCCCGCAGGGGCGGCACGGGTTAGGGTAATTTGATGCGCTCATTATTAGATTTAGTTGCGAAGCAATCAGGGTGAAACATTCTTATTGGTTATCTAAGAATTGGTTGCCGATTGTTGCTGCGGTGGCGGTGTTATTGGGCCTTGGACTCTTTTTTTATAAAGCCAGTTGGCCCGGTAGTGGCGTTGCTGTAGCGGAATCCCCATCGGCCCTTGCCGATTCAGGTGGCACTGAGCCATCCGTCGTCCCTGCCACTGATGATGTGATCATCCCATTCCCTGATACGATTCATTATCCCGACCAAAACGCGGCAACGTTGCCGCCATCAGCGCAAAATAACCTCCCGTTTGATCCGCAATCAGGTGCTAGCACGGAAGCCGATGCGAATGTTATTGTGGATAATTACCTTGCGGCCTGGCGCTCTCAACGCAGAGATGAACTAAGCCCTTTATGGCTGCAGTTGAGTCAGTGTGAGGCCTGTCTTAAACAGTTGGCCGAGTTGTTAATCAGTAGCAATTTGGCGAAAGGCTTAACCCTGGAGCTGGCGATAAAAATGGTGGCGCTGGATTCCAGGGTGGTGTTGCCCGTGTTTAGTGCGCTGATCGATCCGGCTGAAAACCGCAGTACGGCCATTATCTTGTCTGAGAAATTGATCATAGATGGCAGGGCGGAATATGTTGCCCGTGTTTTTAATGCCATTCAGGTGGCTGAGCAGAAAGGGTATGAGGAATTTGCCCAGCAGTTGACCTGGGTGGTGTCCAAATTAAATAACCCCGAGGGGGTTGGCCCGGTGCTGGATATAATTACCGGCAGGGCCGCCGCGTCACCGGCTTATACCCGCCATGTGTCGCGGATTTTCAGTAAAACAGTGCTTAATATACCGGATAAGGCATTTATGTCCGATATTGTGAGCAATTATTACCTTGCGGCCAATGCGGCGGAAAAGGAGCAGTTATGGGAGGTGGTGAGTCATCACCCCGGTACCCTGGTGCAGCTTGCGGCGCAGGCAAATGCCGAGGGCCAGAGTTATAATGTGGAAAAATACGCTACGGCAATCACGCAACTGCCGGATGTGCGGGCCGTTGACGGGGTGATGAAATTGCAAGGCCGTATTAATCAGCCCCCTGGTTATTTTGTCGCATTGATGCAAGCGGTAGTGAAAAGAAATGATAATGCCAGGGCCTTGCATCGATTGGATGACTATCTGAGGCATCTGAATGTTGGCACTGAATCCCGCATCCTTGCCGCAGAAGGGTTGCTGGCGGCTAAGCATAACCCGCTTTCCCGCCAGATACTGGAGAAGGTGCTTAACCAGGCCAACTATGGTGATTCAGAGGTGTTGTCCTATATCAGTGGTCGTTTGTAGCCGTCGCATGTAACCATTGTAGGTAGCAGTCGAACATAACTGTCCCACACAACCATCGCACAAAACCCCAGGTTACTGTTGTCAATGGTTATGCAATCTGATATTTTTGTCCCCCTCGCGAATCAAGCCTGTTTTTGGTGATGATTAATCAATGTTTCGGTGATTGTTTGAGCAAACGCATGTTTGTTATTCCCCCTGGTTGCCAGTATAGGTTGCTAGCTCAGGTCGCCAACTCTGGTTGTAAGTGCGGGTCGCAAGCTTAGGTTACAAGCTTAGGTTACAAGTAAAGGTACTTGCTAATAACGCTGAATATCCTGGTGGCCGATTACCGTGTATGCATTAAAACGGCGGGTAACGAACACCAGCCAAACCCGGTGATGTTGACGGCGTTAGTGCGGTACGCACTGAGATACTCAATCGTTAGTAATATTTCCATCGACATATCGCTGCAATTTTGATCTCTGGGATACCAGTGATGGTGGTGCCTTAGTGCCTGCCCTAAAGTGCAACTAATGTGCGCTTGGTGTGCAAATAAGGGCAAATAAGGGAAGATAAGCGGTTGCATCGAAATCAAGGTGTTGCTCTATTCCCCGTTAAGATTTTATTACAGTATTTTTGTTTCAGGTCGTTAATTATCAAGTAGATAGCTTTTTAGAATTTGAGATAACATTTTTACTAAAGTTAATCCGTTATTCACCGATATTTTTTAATATCGAATAGCAAGTTAACTAACGTCAGGAATAGTTTGCGGGTAGAGCCGTGAATATTACCCGCGGTAGTGATGAGTTTTCCCACGAATGAACATGTTAATTTTTGATAACCGAACAGAAAGTTATACGATTATGAAAAATAGAATGGCATCAATGAGTAAGCAGAAGGTAAACCTATTGGTATGCATGGTTATGTTATGGGCGGCAGGGTCGAGTGCTAATGCTGGTAATACGGCAGATGGCGCCCTGTTGGTTGCCGGATTAACAGAGCAGGTTAAGGGCTGGTTTGGTTCAGATGATTCGGCTAAATCAACGGCCAAGCGCAAGGCATTATACAAGGAATGGGTGTTGCCGGATGTTGCACCGTCACCTAAAAACAACCGTATGGAAGCGAAAAAGGCGGAACTGGGTAAAATGCTGTTTTTTGATCCACGTTTAAGTGGTGATGGCAAAATGTCCTGTGCTACCTGCCACAACCCGCAATATGGCTGGTCAGACGGGTTTCCCACTGCACGTGGCGATAAAAATAAGGTACTTGCCAGAGCAACACCCACGGTTATCAACGTGGGGTTTAATAAAATTTTAATGTGGGATGGTCGCGAAGCAACGTTGGAAGACCAGGCGATGGGGCCTATTTTAAATCCTGAGGAAATGAACAACACCGTTAAAAAAATGCTGAGAACATTAAAAGGTATTCCTGAGTATGTCAGGGTATTTAAAGAAGCATTTTCCGGTTTACCGCCAACCGAAGGCGCATACCGGCGAGCAATGGCCATGTATCAGCGCACGATTGTTGCCAATGACTCTCGTTTTGATCATTGGGTGAGTGGTAAGGCAGATGAAATGAGCGCTGAAGAAAAAGAAGGCTTCCAAGTATTTACCGATCCGGAACGCGGTAACTGCGCGGTTTGTCATCGTCCACCTAATTTCACCGACGATGGCTTCCACAATATTGGCTTGGCATCATTTGGAAAAAAAGATCCTGATCTCGGCCGCTTCAATGAAAAGCCAGTCAGAATTACTAAAGGTGCTTTTAAAACGCCACCGCTGCGTAATATTACCCAGACTGCGCCTTATTTTCATGATGGATCAGCTCAAACATTACGGGATGTGGTTGAACACTATGCCTCAGGTGGTGCAGTGCGAACCAATTTGTCGCCAAACCTGAAACGCCTGAATTTATCAACTCAGGAGAAAGCGGCGCTAGTGAAATTTTTACAATCATTAACCAGTGAACTTGACCCGGACTTATTTAAAGTTAGATTGCCAAGATAGAGGACGCGTAGATTTATGAATGCAAACGTATTATTGTTGTTAGCCGCAAGCTTAGTTGTCTCATTTAATGTGAGCGCAAAAGAGCATTTCATTACTCAGAAGGATATAAAGTTTTCAACGCCGATCCAGGTGGTAAAACCCGGTGACGTTGTTACCTTCAAGAATATGGATACTGTGGTGCATAACCTGATAAGTCTTACCGAACCTATTAAGTTCAATTTTGATGACTTTCGGCCCGGCATGACACGTACCGTTGCCATGAGTGAGGTTGGGGTTGTGGATGTGGAGTGTTCGATACATCCCGGTATGAAAATGAGTATTTTTATCTGGGATAAACGTTAAACCACGATTTTCTATCCACACTGCATTGCGGTTGTGGCGCCTACAAGGACGTTGGCGACTACAGGCAACACAACGGATTAACCTCAGCTAAGGGGTGACATTAAATCCGAATACCAGACCGCCAATATCATGTTCTTGTTCTGAGTTATCGTCAAATTCATAGACATTATGCTGTGTCTTTAAGCTGATTGTGATGTTGGCTTTGTCGTTGATCTTATACAAACCCCCAATTTGAAACGCACTTCCCCGGCCATCGCCAATTTCGTCACCACTGGATTCTATGTTCAGCTTTACGAACCCTAATGAACCGAACAATATCCAGTGCTCATTGATGGGGTTAAACCCGGTTACACCGACGCCAAGCCCGGTGTAATTGACGGAATAACGTTCGCCTTTCCAGTCGTTGGTAATGCTTTTTAAGTCGACAAATAACGAAACCTGGGGCCAGAAATAATAACCAAACACCCAGTCAAACTCTCCGCGCTCGATGGTTACTTTGTCTAAACGCTCTGCGGGAGCGGCGTTGAATATTTTATCCGGTGCCCCGTCGTCGAAGTCAAATTCGCCACCTTGAAAGCTTAAGCCACTGTAGAATCGCGCTTTGCTGAGGCGCAGGTCCAGTCGCAGCTGCCCGCCCTTTGCGTCAAAGGAGGTGCCGCCGTTTTTATTGTCGCCTTCCCAGTTGGCTGGTTGAATGTTCGCGCCGATACTCATCTGGACCGGGGATTGCGCATAGGCGTTTGTTGCGCCGGCTGATGTGAGTAGAAGACAGATCGGTATCAGGTGTTTTTTCATAACGGCATGCTCTTTAATTGGCTTAATGATTACAGTGTGGGCAATGGTATGTAAATGCTTTTCTTCGGGGTAACGTCGGGTGGTACGGGTTTTTCTGGGGTTACGGTGATTTTTTTATCGGCGGCATTAGCGGGTTTAACCTGCACGGTTACATTCACCCTGTCTTCGGGGATGCCGTCGACTTCAACGGCAATATCCAGTTTTAAAAATATAAATTCCCCCAATTCATCGCCTGCGCCTTGTAAAACGCCGCTTTCAGGCACTTGAGGGGCATTGTTGGCAACGGCCTTTTCCACGTTTGCGGATAGTTCGCTGGCGGTAATCACCGGGCGATCGTTATGTAACAGTTCATTGAGTAAAAAGTAGGTAAAGGGGGAATGCCCGGAATTGGAATAGTTGTCATCAACATACTCTTCACCACCCGCGGCTATAATCTGTACGCTTTTTTTATCGGCCACTTTTTGATAATAGCGGTCCTGTCCGGTGGGCGGGGGTGCGCCACGGGGGCTGTTTCGTAACAAGGTACCGCTAAAGCAGGAGTCCGATATTAATAGGGTATGTTTGGCCCGGTTTGCGATGATGCTTAGTTCGTCGCGAATGGTTGAGTTTCTTAAATACGTGGTGTGATCTTCTCCCTGCGCATCAACCGGTATCCAGTAACCTTTGTTGGTTTCCATGTCGAGATAGCCGTGCCCGGCGTAATACACCAGTACACTGTCTTTTGGGTTGACCCGTTTGGTCAGGTCATTCAATGCATGCAGTATTGAGCGGCGTGTTGCGTTTTCCAATAAGGTGATGTCGCTGAAGCCATAGTGTTTTTTTAATAAGTCTGCGACTGCCTTTGCGTCGGAAATCGCCGTATTTAACGGTGGCCAGCGCCGGGTTTCGTCCTCGTACTGATTGTTGCCAACGATAAGCGCGCGATAGGTAATGCCGTTAAATGTGGTGGTTGGGGTTGGCTTTGTGGGTTGCAGGCTGATGCCTCTGGTCGCTGCCGAAGCGCCTGACATCACGCAAACGCCAAGCGTTGATAGGGCAACAGCCACCAGCCACCATTGGCGTATTTTGTTATTACTTGCACTGTTCATTATGATTGCCTTTCTTTACTGCATGGTGCGATTAATGTGTGTCGCTAATGATTGTGATGAATGTTTGCGATGAATGTTTGTAATTAATTTTTGTAATGAATGATTGTAACTAATGTTGGTAATATACAAAGCCACCGCGGGTGCTAAATTGTTGTTCGTCATGCGTGGTTCCTGAAAGCTGCCATTCGTAGCGCTGATTATTTTCTAATGCCATGCCTTTTTGTTCAATGTTGAGTTCAATGTTGAGTTCAAGTTGGGAGGGCTGTGTTGACCGGTTGAACAGTCGTTTTTTTTCATTGTTACTGTATTGATACAAGGTCAATGTATATTGTTTTGCGTTTTGTACTGATGGCCAGCTGAAATGTATTTCATCCGCCGCAATCGCGCTGATTTTCATGCCCTGATAGGGAATGTTCATTGTATTGGCTTCACCAAAAAAACCGATTGACGCATTGGGTAATACGCCTTTTTTAAAATGCATTACCGGATTGTCCTGATAGACCGCAATGCGGTTGGTTGCGGCGGGGGGAGTATTGAGTAGTGGCAGGATTATGATGGTTAGCAAAGCCGATAGTGCAATTGCAGCGGGGGCTGTGCGCCAGAGCGGCGTTTTTTTCTGCAGGTAAGCCTTAATATAACGGCCAAGGCGTTGCGACAATGAGACCCCGTTACCATTAATCTCCTCAGCCTTTGGGCGTGGGGCTGTTTCCGCCAAATGCCGCTGCATTGCGGTACTGTGGGTGGCATAGTGTAAGGCGGATTTTAACGCATCGTTGTTTTCCTTTAACTGTGCGCTAACCTGCTGTTGTGATGTTTCGTCCAGTTGATTGTTGATCAACCCCTCTATTTTTTGATCCAGCAGCGCATCGGCTTGCGCTGAGTCGACGTTGAATGCCATGCGGGGAATCGCGTTAACAATATCCTGTTGCAGGGTGCTCAGTCGGTCTACCTGGAAACGACAATCGCTGCAGTGTATTAAATGTTGTCTGACAGGACTAAATGCCTTGGCATTCGGCGAATCCGCATAGTCGATGAGTATTTCTATATCCGGGTGTTGGTTTGTCATCATGGTTAATCGTGCCGTGTTGCTGTTTTAATCGCGCTGATCGTTTGGTGTTCTATCCCGGCGATCGTTACGCTAACGATAATGAGACGCGGGATGTATCGTTGTTTGAATTATTTTTTTCGCACTATTTAAGCCCCGTGAATTCAGCCAGTTTTGCCAATGTTTTGCGGCGAAAATAATAAAGTTGCTGCCGGTCGGTTTTGTGCGCCGGTATCTTGCTGTTTAACGGTATATCCAGCTTTTTAAGTGCCGCCAATACATCGTTGGCATCCTGTTCCTCGATGATCATGGCCTCCAGCACAAATTGCTCAACAGCGTTTAATGACGCCCAGGCTTTTCCCAGTATTTGGGTGCGTTCTGTTTGTGTGATGTCGATGTCGTCAACGGCAATGTCCATTTCATCGGGCTGGTCCGGGTAACCCTCGTTGTCAGACTGGCTGGTGGCCAGTGATTGGGTGCGATCGGGGTTTAGTAAATGCAGGCGTTTACGTTGTGTCAGTGCCACGATGACTTTCTGGCACAGGGTGTCGGCGTGATGCTCGGAGATACTGAGTTTTTGAGCGATTAAGGTGGCGTTGTCGCCGCTGCGTAGCGCCAAAAATAATTTGGGCGCCAGGGGATCGATGTCTTTGATGTAGTCAGGAACGTTTATTCGTCGCCCAAAGCGCCAGTCTTTCCAGCGTTCATAAAATGGCCGGGAATTGGCAATGTGAAACAGGTAATTTTGTAGCAGGGCGCCGTTTTTTCCTTCATACCGGGTTAGTCGTTTGCTGTTAGTCAGGTCATCGAGCATCCATCCGTAACTGGCATTGCCCCATTCGCATAATAGCGCATCACTGGGGGCTGAGCCCCACGGTGTTTGCAGGCTGCAGCGATAACGGTATTGGTTTTCGGCGCAAAATCGTTTGCAAAACCGGTCTGTTTGATAGCTGATGATGGGGTGGGCGAGGCTATTGACTTTTTTACGGGCGGGTAACTCATCGTTGGCGGCGCCACGGGCCAGCTTAATGCTGGCTTCGACCGTATCATTGTTGTCGGGGGGAGCGGTGCTCGCTTGATGTACCAACGTCTCATTCCCCTTTTTTAATAATAAAAAGTTTGAATATAAAAAGCTTAAGCATAAAAACCTTATGCGGTAATGACTAATATTGCCTGATTTTATTGGCTGGCCTTGAAAATATAGGTCTTGTGCTGAATATTGGCAAAGTTTATGCCATACCGTCAATGTTTGCCGCAATGTTGCAAGGGGTAACGGGGGTAATTCATCGTTTGTGCTGAATGTAGTGCCCGTTGCGGTTATGACGCAATGTGGATTATACGGGATCATACAAAAACCAACCCGCAATTCGCCCGTTGAGTGTATGGAATGCTATTCCAAGATGATCATAGGCCAGATAGTCCCCGCTCATTAAGTGGATGCGCCGTGACGGCAATCCGAACCGTTTAATGGGTCGGTCAGCAGCGTCGTCGATTTGAATGTCCTGGTTGATGGTGTTTGCTACATTGCCAGTGGTTGATGTCGGTATCGCGTTGTTTGTTGATCGGTTTGCCGGTTTTTTTATTAATGGGTTGGCAATTTGGGTGGCGCTAATAATTCGGTCTTTGTTGTTGATGATCAGTTTGATGTTTTGCTCAATACGCAATACCTGATACCGGGTGCCTTCCAGCCATAAATCATCACTGACGATTGCTTGATTTTCCGGGCGGGTATATTGTTGTCCCAGCTGGTAATTGGCAACGTTGGCGGGGTAAGGGTCGTTTGTGCCCGGTTTTGTGGTGCCCATTTTATCAAGCACAACCTGAAATAAGAGCCCATCGCCGTTGCTTTTTGCCTGTTGAGCCAGCTTTTTCCAGGCTGTTTCGGCACCTGTTGGGTTGCCCATATGCTTAAGTATTGCGGCAAGATTGTGGGTCAGGGAATAGGCCAGTACATCGTCAGCAAACGTGGAATTGTTTGGTGTACCAATGGTGTTGCGAATGGCGTTGTTAAAGTGTGTCACCGCTGCTTCCTGCTTGCCTTCCCGTGCCATTGTCATTGCCAGCAATAAGGCAGTGCCGCCGTCATCCCCGAATTTTGGGATGTATTGCCCTTGAATGATGCCCCGTATCATAAAGGTATTTTCATCCAGCAAGTAACTCATTGCCAGTAGCAGATACGAATTACGGTGAGCGGGTTCCAGTCGAATCGCTTTTTCGAAATGGGATATGGCGGACTCAACATACTGGTGTCTTTGGTTTCTTAACTGCTGTATGGCACCACGCAAGTCCCCTCTTTTGGTTACTTTTGTGCCCTGGTTGCCTGGGGTGTAGAACACGTCGCCGTCAAGGAGTAGCGGATAATAAAAATTGATGGCACTGTTATCCAGTGATAAAAGTTCGTCTTGGATATCCAATGCCTGTCTTAAGTAAGTCAAGCCTAAATTTAAGTAAACCGCCCGGCTTGGATAATCTTTACCAAACGCGGAAAAATATTGTCTGGCTTTTGGGTAATGGCCAGCGACATAAGCGTGTACACCGAGTTCAAATAATGTGGCCTGGGTGGCGACGGTGACTAATTGCGCGCGTGCGCGTAAGGCGCGGGATTGTGCTTTGATGCAGGCGCTGTTGACACCGGCGGCATGCTTTTGTGCGCCGCAGGAAATGTTCCAGATGTTCTCGACCCAGGTGGTAAAGAAATCCTTCTGGTCAACGATCTGAAACGGGTCGTAGCCAACACTGGCCATTATGAGTAAGCCGGTATGGTCGGCCTGCGCTTCACGCTGTTCAAGGTCGTTAATATCGTCTGCATCAATGGTGAGGCTGTTGAGTATTTTCTGCTGCACCTGGGGGGCCTGGCTGCCCGCCAGGCGTAAAAACTTATGGTGCCACAGATCATCGGCGCGTTGATGGGCTAGCTCATGGCTTAATATAAATGCTAATAGATGTTGTGCTTTTTGTTTGCCAAAGCTAAGGCATACATCGATTGCGGAACGGCTAAGCAAAATATTTCCATCCGCCAGGGAGGCGGCCCAGGGGCCCCCGGATGATTGCACCACGTACAAATCCGGCGCAACGCGGGAGCCGTCCCAGGTACGCAACAGCACGCTGAATACCTGTTGTATAAGGGCGACGGCAGCATCATGTTCGGCCGCGATGGCATGTGGTTTCCAATAGGTGATTGACTGGGTGGGGTCCTGCGGGGGCGTTAAGGTTTGTGCCGAAAGCGGGAGAGTGAATAGCAATAGCAGCGCATGCACGGCTAGCATGTGCTTTGCGGGTGTTAATGCCTTTGTGAGCATCCGGTTTAACGTCATCATAATTTACAATCGTTGCTGTTTTATAAAGAGAGACACGGGCATCGATGCTATTTGAAATATTGTTGTAATATTTTCAGCTATTTTTAAAGTATTATTTGAATTAAAGGGCGAAAAATCATTAACACGATGATTTATATGAATAATTAAGGTTTTCGCCGCAGTGCTTATCGATGGTTGCACAGTAACGCCCACCTTGCGGGCTCCTGGCTTCAATGCGTGCATACTGACAGTTTATCGCAAATTGAGCGTACTGAAACAAAATTTTCAAATCATTGCCTGTGTCGCGTCTCATAACATTCAGCATCAATGTAATGTAAACCACGTTGATTTTTTAGCAACGTATAAAAATTTTACGATTGTTTAATTTAGGTGTTTAATTCAAATCGCAATCATTAACAACGCTGATTGCAGACATAAAGCACCAGCAGTAGGAGACCAACAATGCAACCACCGAGAATTTTTGAGTTCAACCCGGCAGCACGGCTACCAGTGAAACTGGTTAAAGTATTGGCTGTTTCGCTGCTTGTCGGGCTGGCAGCCTGTTCCAGCGGGGATGATGATAACGACGGACAAAACAGCCGTAAATCCATCACCCTGGACATGCAGATACCTAATAGCCTGACCGGCGCGTTAACCGCCGATTCATCCATGCCGATTGCATTGCAGGCAAATGCACAGGGTGTCGGTATGCCTTGTACGTTTGCCGGCGTGGATGATGAGGATGATCCGTTTCGCAATGGTTATGAAATGACAAAATTTATGGTCTCCGCGGTGGCCACATGGACTTGTATTACGGATACGCTAATTGATATCGCTGACAGTATTCCACATGACGGCAGTGTGCATGCGGCTGATAATCAGACCGATAATGATAATTACGAGGCCGATGAACCGACGCATTACAGTGTTACGGATGACTCTGACACGCAAACCACGGTTAGGCTCTATTATGGTTATGACCGGGACGTTCCGCCGCTGCCCTCACAAGACCCACAGTTCTATATTTCCTGGAATAAGGCGGCTAATGGTAATGTGGAAGGGCGGCTTGTGATCGATGGCACTCGGATCGATCCGGAGCATCGTGATATTGAAGATCCCACCCTGATGCGCCTGGATTTTAGTTATACAGACGCCGAAAAACTCGCCAATATGTATTTGCGGTTTGATGAGGGAAATGAATGGGCAGACGGTTTTCGTATTGAGGTGCGTAAAGATTTAACCGCCAGCGCCTTGGAGCAGGTTTTTACCGCACGGGGGTTAATGAATATGAAGGCTCAGTTTCTCCCGGTTGCCGATATTGATGAATTACCGGTGTTGCAAATGTTTACGGTATCCAATCGCCTGGGCGATGGTGCCGCCGTTGCTGAATTTGAAGATGTCTCCTTACCTCTGGACCTAAATGCGGATACGGGCAATCACCTGGGTAATTATCTGTTTGACAAAACAGACAAATATTTCTTCGATGCCGATCAAGGCAGCAATGAACCCTGGGACTGGATTCACAAATCATTTTCTTTCGCAGAATACCGTGGCGGCAGAACAACGCCCTTAACCGGTGGCACTGGCGAAGACCCGTTTGATCCTTCGCTGGATCAGATCGTCACTTTTTTGGGGTTACCGGATACTTATTTTACGGCAAATGAGTGCAATGTCGTGGGCGATAGTTGTGTCGAACTGTTGAATGCGGTTTTTGAAAATGACTTTGCCGGTCAAGAACCGAATCAAGGGGCTGACCCGGCTGACTGGCGTAGTAGCGCCATCGCAAATCCGGATTATCTGGGGTCTGTGTTCCCCAATGGCTCGGACTGGAGTGGCGCGTTTGATTTTGGCTTTACGCCATCCGCCAATAACGGGCAATAAGGTTTTTTTGAGGGAGCTTTTTCCTGGTAAGTATTATTTTGTGAAAAAAAGGGGAGGGCATTTGTTGCCCTCCCTTTTTTGGTGGTGTTGCCTTATCTGACTAATGGTGGTGAAGGTTTACGGTGCTGCTTTTGTGCCGCGTATTCTTCGATCATGTTAAATACGGTTAGCAGCGATAATAAGCTGCCGACAATTACCGCATTCACAGTGCTTGCTATGACAGCTGAATAACCGAATAACCATGGTGATATAATTAAAAATAACGCCAGTAGAAAATTTACCCATTCCTCCCAGGGCTGCTCGTCGGCGATGCCTAATTGGGCGACTAATAGCACAGCGGTGCCAACGCTGATGGCGCAGATGCTGGCGGGAATGACATGAAAATAACCCAGTACCAGTGGTGAAGCTAATAACCAAAAACCGAGCAGTACTTCGGCGGGGTCTTTCCAGCGGATAGGGGTGCGATCTTTTTTCATAAGCGTCTCTCCTTTCATTGAAACATTAAAAATTGAGGTGCTAGCAATTTAATCCCTGACAATCTAATCTCTAAACATTGAATCCCTAAAAATTGAAGTTCAAAAGACCTGCGGGTACTTGATGTCGCTCCATGCTGTCAATATCCGACAATGATAAAAAACGAGTTAACTGCTTTTTCCGTGGTTTGAGCGAGAGCAATTAGAACGACAAACTACGGCTGTCTTAAAGCAGTTAACCCTGATTACCACTATATCCGTCATTCGTTGATAA
>Ga0316204_10007535_pt1 | contig 15822 bp, 10 predicted proteins | sample 6monrhotite_MG_2_FD_205661 | JGI IMG/M metagenome (GOLD analysis project Ga0316204, IMG submission 205661) | Microbial mat bacterial communities from mineral coupon in-situ incubated in ocean water Damariscotta River, Maine, United States -... | ecosystem: Environmental > Aquatic > Marine >... | reverse complement strand
ATTTCATTCAAATAAGCACTACTCAACTCGAGCCCACTATTGGTGAACATCGATACATATAATGTAAAAGCACTAGATACACTATCAGCGCGGAAAACAACCCAACCGATCATGACAAGTAATAATGTGATACTCCACTTTACTAGATTAAGTCCATTACCTTTTACATTAAGGTTAAGCGCCTTTTCTGTCGCCAGGATGCCACCGTGCCATGCACCCCAGATGATAAAGGTCCAGTTTGCACCATGCCAGAGTCCACCTAATAACATCGTTAATAATAGATTTCGATAAGTCTTAAGCTTAGAACCACGATTACCGCCTAATGAAATATAAAGGTAATCACGCAACCATGAAGACAAACTGATATGCCAGCGTCGCCAAAACTCTGTTATCGACTGACTGACGTAAGGTTGATTGAAGTTTTCACAGAAGCGAAACCCCATCATTAAACCTAAACCAATAGCCATATCAGCGTAGCCAGAAAAATCAAAGTACAGTTGTGCGCTATAGGCAAAAACAGATAACCAGGCATCTGCAGTTGTTGGTGATTCCAACAAGAAACCTTTGTCAACAAGCGGGGCAATACTGTCTGCGATAAACACTTTTTTTACAAAGCCGAGCATGAAGCGCTGCAACCCTAAGGAAAACTTTTCCAGTGAATGATTGCGTTTAGTAAATTGATCGGCAATATCTTTATAACGTAATACAGGTCCCGCTATCAATTGTGGAAACAAAGCGATGAATGCAGCAAAGTCTATTAGGTTTTTTGTAGCAGGCGTGTCATGCCGGTAAACATCAATGATGTAACTGATTGCTTGAAAAATATAAAATGATATACCGATGGGTAATATCACGTGCGTTACTAACCAGGCATCTAATCCCAACTCAGACATAACCGCATTGACAGTGTCGACACCGAAGTTAGCATATTTAAAATAGGCCAGCGTTAACAGATTGCCACTAATTCCAATTGCTAATAAACGTTTCGCAGTGGCTGATTTGAAGTCAGCTTTCGCGATCTTTAAACCAAATAGGTAGTTCCATAGCGTGACAGCGATGAATAGACCTAAAAAGTCGACACGCCACCAGGCATAAAAACTATAACTGCCAATCAATATCGTCCATGACCGTTTATTTTCCGGCGTAAGGTAATACACCAGTAAAAATAGCGGTAGAAAGATAAAAAGGAAAAAGTTGGTTGAAAAGATCATCTCTTGTTTAGCCTTAGTAGGATTTAATCAGCGACGTCTTAATTCAATACCATATTCGAATCATCTACTGCTATTGCGCCACCGTAATAGTCGTCATTTGCGACTGTATAGAGACTCGTATCGTAGCTATCCATCGTTATGAGCAGATCATCCAGGGTCATCATGTTGTTCATATCTAATAAGTCATTAAGGTCGTTGTTGTTCATGTTGTTTCTCCAATTTTGTGATTAATGTTGCTGTTCGCTGCTGATAGCGCAAAGGCTATGCCAAACTCATTTTTATTATTTTAAATTCATTTAAAACAGTGACTTAGTTTCTTTAAATGTCTTTTTCAGCATAAATTAAATCGTGATATCCCAGGTGTTCTTGTGTTTATTCGCGACATGATTCGCAATTTGCGAAAAAACACTCGCAATTTGCAAATAAACTCTTCTGTATAAAGCCATAACTCGTCAAGAAATACTCTATCTATCTGTTTTTAATGGATTATTAAGAATTGGCATCCTACTTGCGCTATGCAGAGCAATCAGAACATTTACATAGAGAATTAAATGAAAATTACACGTGAAAAAGCATCGCAACGACTTCACCACCGGGTGCAAACACCCATAGAGGTGAGAGTAGACGGCTATGCCTATTCTGCTAGCGATTGGAGCATGGGTGGATTTCGTTTATCCAACTGGGATAGATTTGAAGAAGGCTTTAAAGTTACTGATGTATTTCCCTGCAATTTTAAGCTCCCCTTTCAGGGATTCGATATTGCTTTTGATATTCAGGTTCAAATGGTCCGAGATGATGTTTCTCACAAAACCGCATCATTTAAATTTATTGATTTATCAGAGAGACAAACTGAGCTACTGAATCATTTTGTCGAACAACTCATTCGTGGCGCGATGGTCCCCATCGGCGATACGATACTCCGGATTGATTCCCCGGTAACACCTGTTTCAACTAAACCTGATCCTAGTCCATTAGAAGAAGTCCCGACTAGTCGCTGGCCAATAAAATTAATCGGTATGTCTGCATTATATATCCTGGTTGGGCTTGGTTTATTTAGTTTCGTAGGGCTCACAGTATATGAAAACATACTGAGCCTAAAAGTAGATACAGCGATTACAGCAACGCCGGTTGAGCCATTAGTTTCACTTGTCGATGGTCGAATTAAAAAAGTAAATGTATCGCTTGACCAGCTGACTGCTAAAGGCGAGATATTAATAGAAATTGATTCGCCTGATCTTAAAAATTCTATTGATACAGAAAAAAACAAACTGGAATTAAAAAAACTACAACTAGAAGCATTACGTAAACGTTACCAACTGTCGATAGATATGAGTGGCAGTCAAACATCTAAAGAAGCACGTTTACTAGAGATTGAGATTGATCTCATGAAGCAAGAAATAACACTGGCAACCCAGACTGTTGTTAATCTCTATGAATATAAAGAAAAGCTGAGTATCGAGTCCCCGGATAACGGTCGTATTGTCAGCCTAATGCGGGACAGTGGCGCAATCGTAAAGAGTGGTGAGACGATTGGTTTGTTTGAACGTTCACAGTCTCCACGCATACATGCTTATGTTACTGAAACGGAAGCTTCCGGCTTAGTCATTGGGCAAACAGCAAACGTCCATATCCTCTCGTTGGATAGTCAGTGGCCTGCAAAGGTAGTTCAAATCAGACCTGACAAAGCATTCCTTAATCATGAAGGTTATCAATATCGTCCGGCAAGTGCGTCTGCGCGATCTGTCTTGGTAGAGTTAGAATTATTTTCAGCGAATAATTCAGGCGTATTAAATTCATTACGATCTGGTTTGCCTGTCATTGTTTTGTTCCCAGCATCAAAACTTAAGCGACATCTGCCACAGACATTTAAAGCCCTATGGCAAGATGAAGTAGATCAAGAAGACGGCGTAAAGCAAGCTCTTCCTGTCGAGAATGAAAATTCGACTCCGGCATTAATAATCTAGGTTATCTATCATGATTGTTAATAAAGATGCTTCTATTCGTGACTACCAAGCCATTATGAGTGGAGAGAAATCTGTCGACGTACCAAAGAAATGGAGTTTTCTTACCTTATATAAATTAACGCTTTATTTCGGTTTTTGTTTGCTTTTAATACTAACAATCCCCAGTTCCCTTTGGGACCCTGAGCTACGTAAAGTGACAATCACACTAGGTGCTTTAGGCATGTGGCGCTATTGCTGGTGGTTTACCCATGTCGTTCGTTCTGAAATTTATCAAAAAATAAAATTTCCCAAGATTCGTGACGCTTCTGAAAAACGTTGGCAGGAAGGTTGGCGTCCGCGTCATGTGCATTTCATGATGACGACCTTTATGGAACGTCGGGATACCACTGAGTTAGTGTTACAGAGCATTTGTCGTGAAGTCAGGGAATCAGGTATCCCAACGACACTGTGGCTCGGCTCCGGTGATATTTATGATGAAAACATCATCATGAACTATTTACGTCAGCATGCCGAAGACTTGCCACTTGAATTTGTCATGGTAAGACAAAATGTTTCAGGTAAACGCATGGCCATTGGTTTGGTATTGCGAGCAATGTCACGTCGCGGTATTCATAAAGACGACTTAATCGTATTTATGGATGGAGACGCAATTCTAGCACCAGGGATTCTTAGAAAGTGCTGTCCCTTATTTGAGTCGGATGAAGACCTTCAAGCGGTTACAACCGATGAAGAAGTACTGTGTTATGGACCAGCTTGGATGCAATCATGGTTAACCATGCGCTTTGCACAACGCCGAATAGCCATGCAATCGCATGCCATGTCAAACAAAGTATTAACACTGACCGGCAGGATGTCAGTATTTAGAGCACGACACCTGACTCAATATAAATTTATACGAATGCTTGAAGCCGATCATCTTAATCATTGGCTCTGGGGTAATTTCCGTTTCTTATCCGGTGATGATAAAAGCACCTGGTATTACATGCTGACACAAGATGCCAAGATGCTTTATGTCTCTGATGCTTTGGTCTATACCGTTGAAGAAGTTGAGGGTTCGGGTATTGAACGCATGACACAAAACTTCAGGCGTTGGTCAGGCAACATGCTACGCAACGGGACACGCGCACTTTTATTGGGCCCACGAAAAGTTGGCTTTTTCATATGGTGGTGTGTCATGGATCAGCGAATTGCTATGTGGACGATGTTATTTAGCCCTATTGTTGCTCTTAGTGTCATGTTCTTTCAGGACATGAGTTACATCTACGGTTACTTTATTTGGGTTGCTATTTCACGTATGGCCTTATCCCTTTTTCTTTATCGATATAGCACAACTGTGCATCTCGAATGGCCCTTTATTCTTTATTTCAATCAATTATTAAACGCTGGCGTCAAAGTGTACTGCCTGGCGCGTTTATCAAAACAACGCTGGACAAATCGTGGCAACCAATCTTCTGGAATGGGTGATTCTTTTGCTGATCAATTAAGAGATTGGATGGCATTTTGGATGACAAGCGTCTGGATGACGGCACTGGTCTTTAGTGTCTGGCTTTATTCGGGGATTATTTAATAAACATGAGAATTACTCTATCAGAATAATTCTATAACGATTTCATCTTTTGGTGGAAAACAGGGGGTTGTCCGAGAAATTATTTAGACAACTCATTTTTTATTTATAAATGTAGGAGACATATACATGACTGATGCAATTAAGCCTATCATCGGCACACTTGATGATGACGTATTGCAAGGCGGTAATGGCCATGAAGTATTCTCTGGTCGCGCAGGTGACGATCTGATCTATACCAATAATGGTCACGATCTAGCCTATGGCGGTTTGGGAAATGACACTATTTATGGATCATCGGGTAATGATGAACTCTGGGGAAGTGGCGGACCAAGTTATATCAACTTGGCGGCTGTCACAATCACAGAGGACTATCAAGGGCAGGTGATCTTTGAAGGTGAGTCGGCTGGTTATCGCAATTCATTAGGCAGTTATAAAGTGGATGAGAACGGCAATATCTATGACGTTCAATTTCATTTCGAAAATGCCAGTTTGCAAGGTTCAGGTGGCAATCTACAAGCAGGTCAAAGTTCAAGTTCACTAGACCTGACTGCAGGTGACCAACTTGGTTTTTTTATCGTTGCCAATGGCTATTCATACAATAATTCATACAACGGCATGGATTTTAACAGTGGCCAATTAGTATTCAAAAATGCGGATGGTAGCAACGCTAGCCTGACCTCTGTTAATCCAAAGCTTTGGTTTATTGACCAAAACGGCAATGAGGAACAAATTGTCTACAATACCTATCATACCGCTGCTGGTATTGATGGCAGTGATTACAGCCTTAATGCAGATGGTATTGCTCATACGGTTGGTTTGTTAAATACCGATGCAGGTAACATTACGCTTGGTTTTGAAGATTTGTATAACGGTGGTGATCGAGACTTTGATGATTCCGTCTTTACAATTGATATCGGCCAAGCCAATGCGCGAGTGTTGGATCCCAGTATTGACCAAGGTAATGGCAATGATGATGTTGAAGCCCAATTTCAATATGCCTACGATGAAAACGGCCAACTAGGACGTTATGACCTTGAAGGCAATCTCATTACTATTACTAATCAAAATGACAATCTTTACGGTGGTAACGGCAATGATGAGATTCATGGTCGTGCTGGGCATGATTATCTCTCAGGCGGTTCCGGGAACGATGAAATCTTTGGTGGTACTGGCAACGATACTATCTCTGGTGGAACAAATAATGATGTTATTGAAGCCGGTAGTGGTGATGATATTGTTAATGGTGATTCAGGTCATGACACCATCGAAGGTCAATCTGGTGCCGATACATTAAGAGGTGGCAGTGGTAATGATCATGTTGATGGTGGATCGGACAACGATACGCTTTATGGTGATTCTGGCAATGACCATCTCTATGGTCAGGGTGGAGCCGATACACTTTATGGTGGTGATGGTAACGACCAGATAGAAGGTGGCTCAGATAGCGATCAACTCTATGGTGGTACTGGCAACGATAACATTGATGGCGGTACGGGCAACGATACTATCTATGGTAATGAAGGTAATGACGTTATTGATGGTCGTTCCGGCAATGACATTATTTTTGCTGGTGATAAACACGATACTGTTCGTGGTGGCACCGGTAACGATACGATTGATGCGGGCAGCGGTAACGACAATATCTTTGGCGGTTCGGGTGATGACTACATAATCTCGGGCACTGGTAAGGACGTCGTCGATGGCGGATCCGGTATTGATACAGCGTCTTACTTATCAATCGAATCTGGTATCAACGTCGACATCCATCGTAAGAAAGTTACCGGTGGTGACTCTGACGTACTTAAGTCGATTGAAAATGTAATCGGTACTAACTACGACGATACCTTTCGCGGTAACCGCCTTGATAATGAACTGAATGGTGCGGGCGGTAATGATGTGCTTCGCGGTATGACAGGTCAGGATACCTTAACCGGTGGTAGTGGTAATGATACCTTCTTGTGGAAACAAAGTGATATTGATTCAGCAATTGATTCTATTCTTGATTTTTCATTGAATGAAGACTCATTAGAGTTTGATCTAAGCTCATCACTTGCCAGTCTTGATATCGATCAATGGCTTAACTTCACCACCGATGGTACCAACACCTCACTGAATGCTGATTTTGATGCGGACGGTGATTTCTCTAACGCCACAACCTTTGTTGAACTGGACAACGTTAGCATTAGTTCGCTAGCGGATCTTCAGATCGCAGTGGCATAACAGGAGATTACTGATGAGTATCTGGCAACAGTTACGCTCTTCAGTGCAACGGACGACCCAGCTGGTGCTGGGTCTGTCTATTGTCACTAATATTGCGATGCTTGCATTACCTTTATACAGTTTACAAATATTTGATCGGGTTTTGACCAGCTCAAGTATTGAAACTCTGTGGATGTTATTAATGGGTGTTGTCATTATTGGCGTAACCGGAATTTGTTTTGAACATCTACGCCGTAATGCTTTTTCACAGCTGAGTTTTTATCTCGAGGAAAATATCTTCCCCGTTTTAGCAGAACGCGTGAACCTGCCTGGTTTTAATGATAATAAGCGTGAATTACTTGAAGAATATAACTTCACACAAAAACAGATACAGAGTGCATCAGCATTAGTCTTTGTTGACGCATTATTAATGCCTTTATTTATTCTTATTACCTATTTTATACATCCGGTTTTAGGTCTTTTTACGATGGCAGTAAATGCGCTATTAATATTAATGGTCGTTATAAAATATAACTGGCAACTACCAAAACAAGCCAATATTCAATCAGAACGCAGTAATAAACAGGCAAAGATGCTATCAAACACGAGTGCGCTGGCCTGGTTGTCGATGACCGTGAATAATCAGCGTTGGTTTGCATCACAGAATCATGATTGGCAATCACATGTAAAAACTAATATCAAAAATGAACTCCCGGCAACAATCATTACCAATTTAAATCAATGTATCCGTTGGTTAGCACAAGCAGGTCTACCTACTCTCGGTGCAATGTTATTGCTCTCAAATGAGATAACTACAGGTGGCTTTATCGCAGGCCTGATTATTGGTGGAAAAACCTTTATGCCGGTAGAAGGATTAATCGCTAACCTCGATAGTTTCAGGAAAATGAAGGGCTTTTTTAAGAAAATCAAAGCAATTCTTGAACCTAGTCTTAATGATCAAACAGGCTATCAAGCGTCGCTCAGAGGTCAAGTAATAATCACCGAACTTGAACTGACTAATTCACAGCATTCATCTCATCCTTTTAATTTAACAGCACAGTCAGGCGGCACTGTCGCTATTATCGGTCCTGCTGGTGCAGGTCAAGATACGATTATCAGACAATTAATGGGCTACGAAAACATATCTAATGGCACTATCAGTATCGATGGCGTCCGTATCGAAGATTGGGATAAGCAGTCCCTTTATCAGTCAATTGGATTTGTTAGTGGTTCAATACAATTACCTGAAGTCTCAATCAATTCGTTAATCACCTCATTTGGACTTGTAGCAACAACAACAGCAATCGATGCTGCTAAACGAACGGGGTTAAATGCCAAATTGATTGAATGGGATCTCAGTTATGATGATATTTTTAAATCTGAAGCTGTCAATCCCACCGCGAACCAAACATTACGACAATTAATCGCTTTGACGGCCGCTATTGCCAAGAAACCGCAATTATTTGTGTTAGATAATCCTGAGACACACTTGGATATGGATTCATTAGGATTATTGAAAGAAATCCTATTAGCTGAAAAAGAAAAAGGTAAAACGGTCATTCTCACAACACAGAGTAAAGCATTACTCCAAATTGCTGAGCATATGGTGTTATTAAATAAGGCTCAAACTTTATTCAGTGGCAAACCTAATGACTACATATCAGGAACTAGTAATGTCAAAGAGAAAAATGGAGTCGGCAACGTAAAATTGTATCAGGCTGCAAATCAAGCAAGCATACTCAATCAATCAGGAGCGCAACAGTGAAACAAACTGATATATCTGTTATTTCTTTTAAAAGAAACATATTACTCACAATATTTTTTTTAATGCTCTCAATAATTTGCTTATATGCATGGGCTAGTCTTGCGCCACTAGAAAGTGCGTCAATCGCGCCAGGTTTTGTCCGTGCTGAAGGCCAGAACCAAAAAGTAGAACATTTATTTGGTGGTAAAGTTGAATCCATCAATATAAATAATGGTGATTTTGTTCAACAAGGCGATGTATTAATTGTTCTTGATAACAAAGAAATAAAAACAGGACTAACAGCACGGCTTAATGAGTATCTAACCGCATTAGCACAGCGTGATGTCGCTGTAGCAATGTTAAATGCAGATGCGAGTGTCACGTTTAACGAAGAAACAATCACACTTTCTAGAAAACTGAAGAAACAAGGCGTTCTGAATATTCAGGAAGCTAATTTTAAGACAACACGCCAAGTTCGCATTGAGAATGAACAACTATTACAGTCAACAATAAATCAAATAAGAAGCTCTATTACAACAGAAAACATTAAGCTGGCGTCATTAAATAAGCAGTTTGATTTATCATCAACCCAACTTGACTCATACAACAAGCTTGTTAACAAAAAACATATCGCGCGATTACAGATAATAGATTTAGAAAAGGAAATTAGTCAACTAAAAGGGAAGATAGAATCTGGCAAAAATTTAATCGTAGAAAAAAAACTCGCTGTTGGAGAAAATAATTTAAAAATATCACATTTATTATCTGAAGAAAAACAACATGCTGCTGTTATGTTGTCTGAAATTGAAGAATCTATCCCGACACTTCAAGCACATATAATAAGCATGGAACAAAGCATTGACGAATCACTTATTAAGGCACCAGTTGCTGGTAGAGTTACAGATTTAAAAATAAGCTCGGTTGGTGAAACAATAAAACCGGGTGAAGAATTAATGAAGATACTTCCTCATGAAGACAAACTTATTATCGAAGCTCGTTTAAATACTGCCGATATTGAAAGTATTCAGGAAGGTCAAATGGCACGAGTTCGATTAACGGCCTATAACTTTAGAACCACACCGATGCTAGAAGCTAATGTAGAAAAAATATCTTCAGATCGGATGCAAGATGAACTCGGTTACTTTTATCAGCTACAACTTGTTATAGATAAAACAGAACTAGCTCAATACCCAGAAATCACCTTGGCTGCTGGTATGCCAGCAGAGAGTATTATCATTATTGATAAGCGAACAGTGATGGATTACCTGCTAGAACCAATTAAAAGAGGCATAAGCCGAAGCTTAAGAGAATCATGATATTTGCTTATGTGCATATAAAATGAATATCTTTAAAATATTAAGTTCACTGCTCTGCCTCATTCACTTAAATTGCCTAGGTGCTGAGCTATATCGTTCTGATGAAGAATTAATAGATTATTTAGCGGTAACAAATGATAACCGGGAATTACATGTCCTCTATTCAATAGGGCCCATAGCTTTAAAAAAGGGCGATATAATCGATGTCCGTGTTCAAGCAGTAGTAAGTAGTGAATGCAAAGGTAATGTCGGTATTGGTAGGTATATTACTAGAACGAGAGGGACATTGATAACTCAAGGTAATCGAGTGACTAAGGGTGTAATGTCAAACTTGACTATAAACGATCACCATGCAGTATTGGTGCATTCCGGTATAGAACGAATTGAATACGCATCGCATGAGAACTACTACAATTTTGTCGTATTTGCACAGTCGACTCAATGTGAAAAAGAAATGCTAAAAGTTGAAGGCGTTGATAATGATGGTTTCGGAGAACTAATCGTATTAGTGCATTAATCCCAAGACTGTATTTTACGATAGATCGTTGAGGGGCTTACATCTAACATAGCTGCAGCTTTGGGTATATTTCCATCACAAATATCTATAGCCTTGTTAATAGCTTCTTTTTCGATAACCCACAGTGGTTTTATATCCATAATTGAAAATTCTTTCTCACTTTTTTCTTCTAAAGATTTTTCAACTAATGGCATGACTACCGCGTCATTACTAACGGCAACTTCCGGGTTGTCAGTAATAACTTCTGGCAGCATGGCAGCTGATATTTCAGTTCCTTTATTTAAGACAATCATATTTCTAATCGTGTTTTCTAACTGCCTTACATTACCAGGCCATTCATATTTCAGAAATGCCTTTTCGACTTCACTGTTAAATTGAGTAAATTGTTTGTTCTCTTCTTTGTTAAATAATTTCAAAAAATGCCTGGCAATTAAAATGACATCGTTATCTCTATTGCGCAGCGGTGGTAGGTTTATCGGAATCACATTTAAACGGTAGTATAAATCTTCACGGAAACGACCTTCTTTAACTTCATTTAATGGGTCACGATTTGTTGCACATACTATGCGAACATTGACTGTCTCCAGTGAATTGCTACCCACCCTTTGATATTGGCCTGTTTGTAAAAAACGTAACAACTTAGCTTGTAGATCGATATTCATTTCGCCAATTTCGTCAAGGAACAGAGTGCCGTGATCTGCTTTAGACACAGCGCCTTCCCTATCTTTGACGGCCCCTGTAAAAGAACCTTTAACATGACCAAATATTTCACTTTCTACTAGATCTTTAGGAATTGCCGCACAATTTAATGGCACAAAGGGACTTTTGTTACGGTCGCTTATTTTATGAATGGCCTCTGCACAAAGTTCTTTACCTGTGCCACTTTCGCCTAGAATGAATACGGTCGCCTTACTGGGTGCAGCATTCTCTATAATACTGTATACAGCCTGCATTGGGTTTGAACGACCGATAAATTTTTGAAACCGACTCCTGTTTAACTCTTCAAATTCTTCTACTATTCCAGTTAATCTATGATGTTCAATAGCATTGTTGATAGAAACCGTCAATCGTTCACCATCAAATGGCTTTGTCAAAAAATCAAATGCACCGTATTTCATCGCATCAACTACAACGTTAACATTGCCATGCCCAGTAATAATGATTACTTCACTGGGTATTTTTTCTAGATGTATTTTTTTAAGAATGTCTAATCCATCAACATCCGGCAGGTTTAAGTCAAGCAATACGAGATCAGGTAATTTTGACTCTATATACGCGAGTCCTTCTGTTCCATTATCAATATGTTCTATATGAATATTCTCATCATCGAGATAACGACAGATTAATTTTGCAACAGATTGATCATCTTCTATTAGTAAAACTTTGGGGGCTTTTGGCATATAAAAAACTATCCTGCCAGCACTTCTTCAATTGTTGCAACTAAATCGTCAACCTTCACAGGTTTAGCAATAAATTTTCTGCCGCCAATTGTCTTGCTTTCTTCCGGTATTTCATTTTTAGTAACGATCGCAGTCAAAAATACAATTTTGATGTGCTTAATCTCATCGTCTTGTAAAATTTGATCTGCAATTTCGTTTCCTTGAATATCTGGCATCATCACGTCTAGCAAAACTAAATCCGGCATAAATTCTTTAACGAGATCAATCGCTAACTTGCCATCATTCAGAGTTCGTGTGTCGAATTTATTTGTCTCATCAAGATTTAGTTTCAACATTTTAGTAAGATTTACTTCATCATCAATAATAAGCACTTTATATTTACTCATAATATATCCCATCAACCTTTAAAAAGTAGTTTAGCAATTGCACCACCGGTTTTAGCATTTTCGAATTTCAATGTGCCGCCATGAAGTCGAACGATATTCTGGCAGACTGTCAACCCCAAACCAGTACCTTTCCCGCTAGGTTTGGTCGTGAAAAATGGGTCAAAGAGCTTGCTTTGTTTTTCTTCATCTATTCCTGTACCAGTATCTTCTATACTTATAACAACTACTGTGTCATTAAGGTTGAATTTACCAGTAATTTCAAGCGATAAATCATCAATTGTACTCGGGAAAGTTCTTATTTTTAGTGTCTTAATATCTGAGTTTTCCATGGCATGTATTGCATTAATAACTAAATTTATAATCACTTGTCCTAGTTTTTGTTTGTCACCAGATATAGTAACTAGATCTTCATAATAATGCTTATTGATGTTGATATTGTTTTTCAATATTTCATGTTTGACGAGCATTAAAGAATCATCAATCAATTGATTAACATCTAGCGTTTCCAAAGACAGATCATTCGAGGCAGAAAAGTTGACTAATTCTTTAATAACAGAATCGGCTCTGCCTATCGCATCATCCATCTCATGGATAACTTCTTTAATATTCTCATTATCGAATGTCTTTTTATTCAAATAATCAACGCCCAATTGAATTACTGCCAATGGATTTTTAACCTCATGGGCAACACCAGCAGAAAGCGTACCTATTGTATCCAGTTTTTCAGCCTGAATTAATTGCATTTGAGTTTCGCGTAATGCTTCATTAGCAGTCTCAAGCTCCTCTTTGGCTGCATTATGTTCAAGATACCTACTCAAACGAACACAGACTATGCCCAGGATTCTCTCCTCGTACTTAAGAAACTGATTTTTTGTATCGGGGTAATTTTCTTCTAGGTAGAAAAGGATAATATACCCTTTTACTTTATCCTTTATTTTAATATCTTGCTTCAACTTCCACTTAGATTCTTTATAGTTTTTAGTTCTATATTCATGTCCATCATAATAAATCAGACAACAAACATTATCAGTAAACGTACACGCCGTAGTTATTAACACCAGCGTTTCTTTTAATATATGACTTATATTTTTATTGCCCTCCTCTATTAGTTTCGACAAGCCATAAAGGCAATTCAATTCATTTAAACGGGTTACCAAATCATGTGTTCTGGTTTCCAGCATTTCCTCAACATTTTCCTTTGCATTTAGTAATTCTTGCTCGATTTTCTTACGTTGAGTGATATCTCTTATAGCCGCAGTAAAAAACAAGTCATCATTTATCCGTGTTTCGGATATATGTATTTCAATTGGAAACACAGTGCCGCTAGCATGTAGTGCTTCCAATTCCAGATTTTGATTAATCACATTCTCTACACCTGTCGAAAGATATCGTTCTAACCCAGCTTTATGAGAATCGCGATATTTCTCCGGCATCATTTCTTCTAGTTTTTTTCCGACAACATTATCTTTAGAATGTCCCCATATTCTTTCAAATGCCGGATTAACCATAACAATATTGCTATCCTTGTTTATCGTTATAATCGCATCGCCTATTGTATTAAGTACAGAGGAAAGCCTCATCTGTATTGCGACCAACTGAATCTCTTTCTCCTTCCGTTGCCCAATACTTCGTTTTAATGCTCCAATTGTTTTACTCAACTCAATAATTTCACTTCTACTCTTATCGTCATCGTCATCAAACTCATCTTCTGCATCAGAATATTTTTCTAATTTATTACTGATTGAGTCAATAGGACCTATAACTAATAAATTAACGATTAGTATTATCAAAAGTGTTATTAAGCTGGTGATATAAAATGTGAATTTATTGAACTTTGACAGCTTTATTTTATTTGACGCCATATATTTTTCATGATTAATGGCAATAGAAATATCTTTGACTTCAGGGTTATCAGGAAACTCTATTTTGAAATATTTTAGTTGGTCCCAAAGGTAATCTTCGCTATCCCACTCATGCATTTGACTGCCATCTAGGTACGTAACACTGATCTTTTCAATAAAATCAATCTTACTTATATCCTTTAAGTTCTCTGAAGAAATATTTTTATGGAGTAACTGCGCAATGATATTGACAGTTCTTTTTGAGCTAACCGTAAATTGGTCTTTAAGGCTCAAATCGCTATAACTATTTAAAAAATAGTTTGATATCAGGGCCAATATTAAAAATACAAGACCTGAAACTAAAAGTAGTTTTATCCTGATTGGCAAAAAATAAAACCAGTCTTTTATTTTATTCTTTAGAATATCCATTAAGCTTCCATTTCTTGTTCACTGATTTATCTTGTAGTCAAACAGATTTGATTGACACTAAATAATACCCATAATTAGAAGATGAACTCCATCACTAAATCGTTATCTTTGTTGCAATATTATAGACCTACTTTTTCCATCACCTGAGAAACATGTGTCACAGTTTGAATATCCATGTCAGGTACAGCTACTTTCGGATTGTTTGCTATTGGGATCAGTGATTGTTTAAAACCATGTTTAGCAGCTTCATTTAATCTTTCCATGCCATTTTGAACAGGTCGGATCTCGCCAGACAAACCAACTTCGCCAAACATCACCATATTATTGGGAAGCGGTTTATTTTTGAAGCTCGAAATTATTGCCAGTAACAATGGTAAATCTACCGCTGTCTCGGCAATACGTACACCACCGACAACATTGATAAACACATCCTGATCACTCATGGATATACCAGCATGACGATGTAACACGGCTAGTAACATTGCCAGTCTATTTTGCTCTAACCCAAGTGCCACACGACGTGGATTGCCTAGGTGAGATTGATCAACTAACGCCTGCACTTCGACTAACATCGGTCGAGTTCCTTCACGTGTAACCATGATGGCACTACCTGGCACTTGATCGTCATGACGTGATAGAAATATTGCCGATGGATTGGAGACTTCTCTTAAGCCTTTATCGGTCATGGCAAAGATGCCTAATTCATTCACTGCGCCATAACGGTTTTTAACAGTACGGACGACACGATAACGGCTACTGCTATCACCCTCAAAGTAAAGCACCGTATCGACCATGTGCTCTAATACTCTTGGTCCAGCTAAGGCACCCTCTTTAGTAACATGACCAACCAAAAATAATGCGGTATCGGTTTGCTTTGCAAATCGAACTAATTGCGCAGCACATTCCCTTACTTGTGCGACTGATCCCGGCGCAGATTGCAACATATCACTATAGACAGTTTGAATTGAGTCTATAACGATCACTTTCGCCTTTTCTTTACTGGCAACATTCAAAATTCGTTCAAGATGATTCTCGGTTAAGATTCTTAGCGAGCCCAATGATAGTCCTAAGCGCTTACCACGTAGTCCCACCTGTTGAGCAGATTCTTCACCCGTGACATACAGACTTGGCACACCTGAGGCACTGTCCAAACAAGCCAATGTCTGCAATAACAAGGTTGATTTACCGATACCAGGATCACCACCAATTAATGTCACGGATCCATTAACAAGACCGCCACCCATGACA
>Ga0316204_10007534_pt1 | contig 15823 bp, 14 predicted proteins | sample 6monrhotite_MG_2_FD_205661 | JGI IMG/M metagenome (GOLD analysis project Ga0316204, IMG submission 205661) | Microbial mat bacterial communities from mineral coupon in-situ incubated in ocean water Damariscotta River, Maine, United States -... | ecosystem: Environmental > Aquatic > Marine >... | reverse complement strand
GCCTCTACAAATAACAGCCCCAGTAGCATAATCTGCGTATATTCATGCGACAGATAATGTCGCCTGGTCATATAGACACTGCTTTGTTCCAGGTTTGAGCCAAAACTCAAAACACGTTTGTCGCCACGCTGCGTAACCACAACTGGCCCAAAACTATCTTCTGTGCGAAATAACTCTTTCCCCATCGAGCTGCCTGTACAAGCCCCTGGTCTATGGGGGCCAGGTTGATTCGATTTCACAGCACTCCACACGAAGGGGAAGGAGCCATTATCGACGCCCTTTGATAACTTCATCCGCACCGCGCGCAATATAACGTAGCTGGCAAATGGCCTTTGCCGTTAACAGCTTTCTCTCAGCTGGAGAGCTGTCCAGGGCCTCAGCGCCGGCATTAAACACTAGTATCACCATTGCATCAGACTGTAATCTGGCATCTTCTGCGGGATAACCCTGCATTTGTTGAATATAATCCGCCAGCTCTACAACAAAATATTGAAGCTCTCGAGAAACGGCGCGACGAAACGCTAACGATGTACCTGTACGCTCATGCAACAGCAGCCTGAAGACGTAGGGGCTGTCATGAATAAACTCCATAAAAGTCTCGACAGATGTGCATATAACACTGCCTTTATCACGAATACGTTGACGAGCCTTACGCATTAACTGGCGTAAGGCCACGCCGCCTTCATCAACCAGGGTCAACCCCAGCTCTTCCATATCCGTAAAGTGACGATAGAATGAAGTAGGCGCAATGCCCGCCTCTCGGGTGACTTCGCGCAAACTCAGACTGGAAAAACTGCGTTCCTGACTCAGCAGATGGAATGCCGCATCAATAATTAAACGCCGTGTTTTCTCTTTTTGCTGTACCCGATTAACTCTCATATTATCTCTGCCTCAGGCTTAGCATATTATCAGTAGAAACTTTGTTTAGCTAACAATCGTCTTCATTTCATCATTTTTATACACTATTTCCTGTACTGATAAAATATTTCAGCGTACACTTGTACACATTATTTCTGAACCACGGATCCACCTATGCAAAAGCCCAAGCTTATCTGGCTTAATGTCATTGTCTTCGCTCTCACTGGCCTGATCACCCTGATAGGCGTGCCGGCTTACGCCCTAACCTACGGCTTCGATGGCTGGCAAATAGCCGCAATGATTATCGGCGTTGTATTCTGTGAAATATCCATCACGGCTGGCTATCACCGCTTATGGTCTCATCGAGCATACGAAGCACATTGGCTAACCCGCCTGTTCTTCGCCATTGGTGGCACATTTGCCACTCAAAACAGCATACTCCACTGGGCTTCAGACCACCGCATTCACCACCACCATGTAGACAACAATCTAAAAGATCCTTATTCCGCCAAAAAAGGCTTCTGGTACTCACATCTTGGCTGGATGCTGCGTGATTACCGAATCAACCCAAATACGGATTACAGTAACTGCCGCGATTTACAAAAAGACCCCATCGTGATGTTTCAGCACAGACATTATCTCGTGTTAGTCCTTGCTGCTAATTTTGGCATCCCATTACTATTGGGAATCTGGCACGGCGATATTTTGGGCATGCTATTACTTGCGGGTGTCGCACGCCTGGCGGTTGCACATCACTTCACTTTTTTCATTAATTCGCTGGCTCATATCTGGGGCAACCAACCCTACTCGGACAAAAACACCTCTAAAGACAATGGCTTTTTGGCCTTTTTAACCATGGGTGAGGGCTATCACAATTACCATCACAGCTTTCAACGTGACTACCGAAATGGCATTCTCTGGTGGCAATTCGACCCTACCAAATGGCTGATTCGTAGCCTGTCATATATGAAGCTTACTAAAAACCTGTATCGCACCCCACTTGAGCACATTGAAACTGCCCGCGCACAAATGTTACTCAGTAACACAACCAAAAAACTGTCTCTGCAACCTTGCTCAGACACCATGATTAAACAACTACAGGCAGAATACGAAACACTGCTTGGTAAAATTAATGAATTTTCTCAGGCAAAAAAGCAATGGATGGAAGCGCATAAAAACTCCATGATAGAGCGCTGCGACCTGGAAACATTAAAAGCCAGAGCAGAGACACTTAAGCAAAGCTTTTTACAGCAGAAAAGGGACTGGTTAATACTCAACGCGAGTTTTGCCTAACAAATACACACCAACAACGCTAAACCGGGAGAAGACTCCCGGCCTATTCAGGTCCTTTACCCTACTATTATTGCTTATCTAGCATATCTCCAGCAAAAATTTAGTCGCTATTGTTCTACATCAAAAACTTCTTCGCTAGATAGATTAACCTGAAGTCAAACAATGGGAGTTAATTATATGCTAGGTGAAAAACACGATCTTATTCATGAATTACCAGAACACAAAGATCGCATACATGAACTAAAAATGAACAATAAACACTTTGAAAAACTTTTTATCAAATATCATGACCTTGATCATCAGGTAAGACGAATTGAGGAAGGTATTGAAACACCCTCCGATGATTTTATTGAGGAACTTAAAAAAGAGCGCTTATTCCTTAAAGATGAACTTTTTGGAATGATTCAAACCGCATAACACAAGGGACAACAATATGCTCGATGCAACTATTTACAAAACAAAGCTTTTGTCTCTAAGAGATGAAATATCTGGTCGCATCAACGCTATTGAAAAAGACCTGCATCATGAGGAACACGCCATAGAAAAGGACTTCGCCGAACAGGCCACCCAACTTGAAAATGAAGAGGTATTAAACTCACTGGACAATGAAGCAAAGGCCACTGTTATGGAAATCAATAAGGCGTTACTGCGTATTGAAAATAATACCTATGGCAGGTGTACAGAGTGCGGTGAACCAATAAACGAACAACGTCTGGCCATCACACCCTATTCAAGCATGTGCGTCTCGTGCACGGAAAAAGACACCTAAGTGGTCAAATAGACATAATACTCATTAAGGCATCCTGCACGCATTAGACTCCATCAGGCCTCTACTGAAGTTGTACACGAACACTTAATTTTTAATACTTTTTCAGTTTTTTCATCTAAAATAGTACTAAAAACACAGAAACCTGTTTGCACACACCTATGCGTAAAAAAATATCAGTAAGTGAACTTCGTCTTGGCATGTTCATAGATAAACTGGATGGTAATTGGCTCCAACACCCTTTTTGGAAATCCTCATTCAAGCTAGAAAACCCTAAGAACATAGCAGCACTTAAAGAGTCCGCTGTTACTCACGTGTGGATAGACACTTCAAAAGGTCTGGATGTAGAGAAAAAAGAAACACGCAAAAATGAAGCCCCCACTATAGAAGAAGTCAGTACAACTGTCGAAGAAACAATAAAGACAGTCCCCCTGAAAGAAGAAATGGCCGCTGCAAAGGAAACCTTAGCTAAAGCCAAACAAGCCACCATGGAGATGCTACAAGAGGCACGCATGGGCAATTCCGTTTCAGCCAAAGATGTAGCCCCCATCGTAGATGAAATCTCACAGTCTGTATCGCGTAATTCTAATGCCATGCTCACTGTTACACGCATGAAGTCCAAAGATGACTACACCTATTTACACTCCGTCGCCGTCTGCGCTTTGATGATAGCACTAGGCAAACAAATCAATTATCAGGGTGACTATCATTCTTTAGGTATGGCAGGCCTGCTACACGATGTAGGAAAAATGGCTATTCCCGATGAGATTCTGAATAAACCCGGGAAGCTAACTGATGAGGAGTTCGATATTGTTAAGAACCACCCCGTCAGTGGCTGGGAAATACTTAAAAATTCCGATGATGTCGATGAAATAGCACTTGATGTATGCCTGCATCACCATGAGCGTGTTGATGGTAACGGCTACCCGGATAAATTATCAGGCGACAAATTATCACTGGTTGCTCGCATGGCTGCGGTATGTGATGTGTATGATGCAATCACATCTAATCGTTGTTACAAAGACGGCTGGGCACCTGCAGATGCATTAAAGAAAATGGCCGAATGGAAAGATGGGCACTTCGACGAACAGATATTTCAGGCATTTGTTAAAACAGTTGGCATATACCCGACTGGAACACTAGTAAAACTTAAATCAAACAGGCTTGCTGTCGTCATGGAGCAAAGCCATGGGACACTACTAAAGCCAGTTATAAAAATATTCTATTCCTGCAGCCATAAGGCTCCTATACCAAAAAAGGTAATTAACCTAAGCGCTTCTAATGAAGAAATAGAGAGCATTGAAGCTCCAGAAGATTGGGATCTGAAGCAGGAAGACCTGATAGGTACTCTAAGCACATAACACTCGTAATATTTAACTGAATAACACCTACAAAGAAGCTTGTTATAAAGTACTAAATGCAATTACACACCAAATATCTCAAAAAACACGCAAAAAGCTTATTATAATTAGTGATAACTGAGGCTCATTATATAGAACAACAATATGGCTACTTTTGATAAAAAACTGAATATCCCGCCAAAGCTTTCAGAACGCCTCATAGCGTGTAACAACTTACCTAGCCTTCCTGCCATTGTTGTTAAGATCATGGATGCCAGTCAGCAGCCTGACATAGGCATTGCTGATGTCGCCGACATTTTACAGGTCGACCCGGCCCTTTCAGCCAAACTATTAAAAGTTGCCAATTCACCCATGTATGCGAGACAGTGCGAAATAAGCAACTTGCGTGATGCACTTTCTTTGCTTGGTCTTGATTCCTCACTGGCAATTGCGCTGAGTTTTTCACTCGTAAGCTCATTACAAAGCAGCACAAATGCCACACATATTTACGATGCTTTCTGGCGACGCTCAATCCTGTCTGCATCTATTGCGCGAGAGTTAGGTGCTGCACTCAAACGATCAAACATAGAAGATTTTTTCTTAACCAGCCTGTTACAGGATATTGGCATACTGGCAGTTGATTCTATTGAGCCTGACGCCTTAACGGAAAATTGCAACAGCAGTCATCAGAGCAGAATTATTTGTGAACAAAAAAGATGGGGGCTTGATCATTCTGACATTGGCGCCTGGTTACTGCAGCTATGGCACTTTCCTGAAAGAATTTATAACGCTGTGCTGCACAGCCACGTTCTTTGCAACACCCCTCCAAAGTCAAATAGCGTACTATTTATTCAATGCATTAATCTTTCCAATAGGCTTAGTGATATCTGGCTCGATGAAGACAATAGAGAAACTCACTTAAAAGACACCTTCAACTCACTAAAGGAACTGTTTGATTTTAACCAGGAATCTTTTAATCAGCTAATTAATAAAATCGATACCCTATTACCAGAAATGTCACGTCTATTCGAAGTAGCTTTATTAGATAACAAAGAGCGTGAAGATGTTCTTAATGATGCACAACAGCTCTTAATGGAAAACAGCATTAACATCATTAAAAAAAATGATGAGTGCCAGGACCAAATTAAAACATTAACCGAACAGGCTCAAAATTGTGAGGACGCATCCAACAAAGACCACTTAACCGATGTATATAATCGCAAACGCATCGAAAGCCTATTAGATGAAGAGTTTTTTAAATCTAAGGCACAAAAGACACCTTTGTCTCTCGCATTTATTGATATAGACGACTTCAAACCTATCAATGATACATTCGGACATCTCGCTGGCGACAAAGTGTTACGCGAAATAGCCACGTTCTTTGCGCACAATATACGCAAGCAAGATATTATTGCGCGTTATGGCGGTGATGAATTTTTATTAATGCTCCCAAATACAAATACAGATGAAGCCTGTCAACTATTAAAACGCATCAGTCAGGAGCTTCAAGCACTACCTGGAACAGAGTTTGATAAAAACATATTAAAAGTTTCTACATCCATAGGCATGGCAACACATATGGAAAAGGTCAACTACGGTAGTCCTAAAGACCTCATCAATTCAGCAGATAAAGCACTCTACAGCTCTAAGCAATCGGGGAAAAATACAATTACCAGCCTTTAAGCTAAACCGTTAACGCCCCTGCCACTAAACCAATTGCCCCACCAAACACTCCGCCCCAAACAACCAGCCACCCCAGATGTTGCCTGATCATTTGCTGAATAATATCTTTAACCAACTCCGGCGTGAGCTCATTTAGGCGCTTCTCTACAATCGCTTCTACTTGCTTCCTGATATCTGACATAACATCTGGCTGCTCAAGCTCATCACGCAACAACTGTTGAAATTCTTCTTTCTGAGTCATTTCAATCAATGAAGTTTTCATGTTTTTTATAAAAGGCTCTTTAAGAGGCTCAAGCGCTTCCTGTCCTCCAAACATACCGAGCATACTACCAAATGAGGACGTCATTATTGTTTCAACTAAAGAGTCGAATGAGGGAGACAAATCAACTTTTTCAATCACCGGTGCCAGATGTAAATCATTACCGCTTGCATCACCCTTTAGAAATCGATCTATATTGTCTGCCGTGAAAAACTGCATCATCATTAAATTTTTAATACCTGCTTTGAAGTCCTCAAAACGCGCAGGTATAACGCCCGAACCATAAAGCCCAGGCACTTTTTCAAATAACATATGCACCGCCAGCCAATTAGTAATAGCTCCAGACAATGCAAATAGCCCCACACTTAAAACCACAGGTTGCTGAAGAAAATGCCCTATAACAACAACAATAATAGCAAGACCATTTGTAACTAAACTTTTATTCATACCCTACCTATATACAGACTTGAATGAACAAGCCATGATTGTAACCAATTTAAAGTGATTTTCTCTATAGAAACCTACTAAAGCAAATCACATATTAAATGATTTATATAACAACATCCCGCCACTAACCATTAACAACAAACTAATGATCTGATTAAATCGTTTCTGTTCAATTTTCAGGTGCAAACTATGTCCCGTATACATCCCTAAAAACAATACAGGCAACAGCATCAGCAGCATGCCAAGTACCTGCATCGTATACAGCCCACTAATTGCATAACCCAGAATACGCGCACCACCATCGACCAGAAAAATCATTGCAATCGTTGCACGAAATGGCCCCTTATCTAGTCGACGCATAGTGAGATAAACCACATAAAATGGCCCACCAGTACCAAACAGCGCCCCTACCATACCGCCAAAGCTACCCGAGATAATCGCCCACTTTCTACCTCCCTGAAAATCAGGCCGTGGTAATAAAGAATACACTGCATATATTAATACAAGTATTCCCAGCACCCTGATAAGAATCGTTTCATTCACATTTACCAGCAACCAGACAGCTATTGCAATTCCCATCAATGAAAAAGGGATTAACGGCAACATGTCACGCCACACCACCTGCTTTCGCAGATGCATACTTTGCATAACCGTACCGCTGTAACTAAGCAACCCTAGCAATGGCACTATCATCGTAATAGGTAAAAACAAGGCCAATAGGGGAATAGCCACCAGCCCAGAACCAAATCCAGAAAGGCCTTTTATCGTATACGACAGAAAGATAATAAATATAGAGAAAATTAACTGAACAGGTGTTAATTGAAGTGTATCTAAAAGCATAGGTGCCTGAACTTAATGTAGTGCTGCTCAGAACCCGGAAAATATGAACAACGTATATAACGAAGTAGCAAGCTTAAGAAATAATTTTCATAGTGTCCATCTATAAATAGATGCTATAAAAACGAGTAGAAGCCATACCCGTTATGATACGTCACGAAGTGTAAGCGCACTTTGTAACTCTTCGCCTTGCTGACGAACAGTTTCTAATATGCTCTTATTTTTGGCATTCGTTTCAATCCAGCTAAAAATAGATTGCCAATGTTTTTTGTCGCCTTCTACAGCTTTGTGATTAATTTCATGAACGCCCAGACCTGCACGCGTCACACGATTATAATTCTGTGTATCTCGCAACTGGGCTAATACGGGTATATTTAGTTTCTGTAAAAACGTTTCCAGCTCCTTAAAAGCTGTTGTGTTTCTTCGCACTTTATTGGTTACAATTGCCAGGCGTGCATTACTGCGATGAATTTTTAAATTAACTATGAGCTCACGTAAAAAATCACCCGTGGCACAAATATCCATCCAGGAAGGCAATACAGGGATTAATATATAATCCGCATCTTTTAATTGTTCGGCTAAATCCGCTCCTTTTAAACCGGGCGGTGTATCAACAATTAAACGAGAAATTTCGGGTGGAACACGTAAGTGCCAACTGCGGGTAACACCTTGCGCAGCATTTTTATGTGCCGCTACACCATGAATACTCGCCACTGTTTTTGGGCGCGCCTGCAACCAACGCATACTTGAGCCCTGCTCATCATAATCGTATAGTGCGGTCTTAAATCCCTTGGAGGCATACAAACTAGCCAAATTAGTAGAAATGGTACTTTTACCACAACCGCCTTTGGCATTAATAACAACCACACGAATCATAGTGCCATTACCCCTGAGCACCAGATTGCATCATTCAGTAAGATTTCTTTTTTCATTTATCTATTATCATTTAGTTATTTTTATAGCTTTTAGCAAAAAAAGACTGATTGCTAAAGCTGGAAGACATACTAATAAATAATGCAACACATAGCAAACCCTATTTAAACAATAACTTACCGATACTATTTAAAGTTAGCCAATCAAAGTAAAACACCCCTAAAAATATAAAGCAGACGCTGCTCTACCGTATTTTCATTAGCCTGCATGACAAGCACATATAAATTAACCTCTTATTACAGAATATTAACCTTATATTCAACTTACTCCCTCTGATGCTAATGACCTTAACGCTTAAAGTACGCTATGTTTTTTCATACCTCCCATTCATTTGGCGGCTAAGGCGCATTTACCTGGAAAAGGGATTTCTGGTATTTTCAATTGAAAACTGAACATCCTCATCCTCTTTTGCTGGAGGCTCTTCTTGAACTTCACTTACCTTAAATGATAACTGTGATCGGCGTTCAACAGAGATATTAGTGAGTTCATGCTTTGCGATAGAAGACTCGACTAATTCCAGATTAAAGGACCGCGTATAAGGCTTATTCATCTGAAAGTGCAGGTCACTTGTCGCGCGAATAAAGTAGACTTCATCAGGCTTCACGTCTAAAACAATGGTTTTATTTCCCTGATACCTTGCACCTAAGTCCAGACTAATAATATGTTGCCCTGGATTTATGCGGCTATAGTGATATGAGCCGCTTTCAAGCTCGGATATCATTTTTCCATTCAGCAACAACGCCGGGGACACCATAGCATTCGCCATAGCTGAGGAGCGATACACATAAACAATAGAACCTTTTTCAGAATTGGGCTGTATTGCTTCAAATACAACATGCTTTGGTGTGCATGCCGTAAGAAAAAGAAATAGAACGCTACTAAACAAAGCAGACTGCCGCATACTCTATAAACCCCGTCAGTAAAATTGAAAATACTTAAAGCATACAGCATTATCCCTTTAGTCATTAATAGCATGACTACAATTAAGTAATATACGGGCCGGGAAAATGATAAAGTGCATTCTTCCGTTCTCACTATAGCCTTTCCTGAATCAATTATCAGGCATTTAAAAACATGACTGAATACCAACGATTAATAGACAGCGACAAAAAAAATATTTGGCACCCATATTCGGCTCTCGGTAGCGACCAACCCATATTCCCTGTTGTCTCCGCAAAGGGCGTTAGACTTAAATTGGCTGATGGTAGAGAACTTATTGATGGCATGTCTTCATGGTGGTGTGCTATTCATGGCTACAATCACCCTCAACTAAATAAAGCCGTAAGTGATCAGCTCAAACACATGAGCCATGTCATGTTTGGTGGCTTAACCCATCCCCCCGCTGTTGAATTAGCAAAAACCTTAATTGATATAACACCTGATTCTCTAAAGACTGTTTTTTTTAGCGACTCTGGTTCTGTCGCTGTGGAAGTTGCCATGAAAATGGCTATTCAATATTGGCATGATAAGCAACAAGCTGAAAAGCAATCTTTTCTTAGTCTGCGTAGTGGCTATCATGGTGATACATTTGGCACAATGTCCATATGCGACCCTGTTACCGGAATGCACAGCCTGTTCAATAATGCACTCATCCAACAGTTTTTTATTGATGCGCCTACAAGTAAATTTTCAGCGCCATGTAACGACTCAGACCTCAAGAACTTAGAGGCCGCTCTTGCCGTACATCATCAGAAAATTGCCGCACTTATAGTGGAACCTGTCGTTCAGGGTGCTGGCGGTATGCGATTTTATTCCGCTGATTTTTTAAACCAGGCTCGCGCATTATGCGACCAATATAATGTACTTCTCGTATTCGATGAAATTGCGACTGGCTTTGGTCGTACAGGAAAACTGTTTGCCTGCGAGCATAGCAATATACAACCCGATATTATGTGCATAGGCAAGGCACTCACTGGCGGATACCTTAGTTTAGCGGCAACACTTACAAGCAAAGAAATATCACAAACCATATCAAACGGGAATCCGGGCGTGTTCATGCATGGCCCCACCTTTATGGGTAACCCGTTAGCGTGCTCAGCGGCTAATGCCAGTATTAAGCTATTACTAGAATCAAACTGGCAGGATAAAATATCCAATATAGAGTCATGGTTAAAGCATTCTCTTAAAAAGTGTGACTCACTTAATAATGTTGCTGATGTGCGCGTACTTGGTGCCATTGGCGTAGTAGAATGCAAACAGGCAGTGGATATGAAAACAATTCAAACTGCCTTTGTCGACAAAGGTGTATGGATTCGACCTTTTGGAAAACTCATTTATCTTATGCCCCCTTACATAATCGAAAAGGCAGACACAGAACACTTATGTAACGCTATTTACGAAGTACTTAATAATGAAGTCTAATACTTTTTTAACTTTACTCATCAGCATCACTATCATTGGTGGGTCTAGCTATTTTTTTACACAGAATAAAGAAACAGACTCTACAAAAGTATCCGCAGAAAACACTGTTCCCAAGCCCGCCTTATCAATCATCAAAGAAGCAAAAGCCCAATCCATTGATGTTTTTCAGGCAAGCATATTTGATTACTCGAATGTAAAAAACACAGCCGAAAAAAAACAGGTTTTCTTTGATGCCCTACGTCCAATCATTATTAGCCAGAATCAACAAATAAAAGACCAGCGACAAAAGATACTGCTCGCTCAACAAAAAAATGAAAATCAGGATTGGCTTCAGCCTCTTGCAGAAAAGTACAATGTAAGCTGGAGTAATGACAAGCCTAACTGGAAACAGCTGCTAACCCACATAGATACCATCCCTACAGAGCTAGTATTGGCTCAGGCTGCCAACGAATCTGCCTGGGGGCTTTCACGCTTTGCGCAAAGGGGAAATAATCTATTTGGCCAATGGTGTTTTAAAAAGGGCTGTGGAATTTCCCCTGATCAACGTGATAGCGGCGCCAGTCATGAAGTTAGAAAATTTTCCAGCATCAATGATTCCGTAGCAAGTTATATGCATAACTTAAATTCAGGTAGAGCATACAAAGACCTGAGAAATTTACGCGCCAATTTACGAGCAACCAGAAAATCTGTCAGCGGGCATACTTTAGCTACTGGTTTAACAAAATACTCAAGCCGCGGAAATGCCTACGTAAAAGAAATTCAATCTATGATTAAAACGAACAAACAGCTAATGCAGGGCATAACTAAAACCTAAATACACTTCCTTACACCTAAAAAAAAAGCCATGTTAATTAACATGGCTTTTTTATTTTTTCTTATAACTAAGTCTTACAAATTGCTTGAGTCACAAGTTTTCATCAATTTAGTGATTCTTACACCAAGAGTAATAAAAACGGCTACCGAGCCAACGATGCTCACAATTGTAAATGCTACTGTTGAATCAATCATACTAATCTCTCTACCAGCTTGTCTCAAAGGGGGATTCCTTACGGGGACGGCAATTTAAAAGATTTTTACATCTGATTCAACCCTATATTCAAAGGGGATTAGACCCTAATTCACACCTATACCAGTCTCATCACACATGTTTATGCTCTTCATAAATCCTCATTACCTTAGGCATAGCGGCTTCCAGCGCCTTTATCACCTCCGGATCAAAATGCTTGCCCGAATCCTCGTACATGGCTGCCAACGCCTTTTCTATTGGCCAGGCATCCTTGTAGGGCCGCTTTGAGGTTAGCGCATCAAACACATCCGCTGCAGCTACAATTCGAGCAGACAGGGGAATATTTTTCCCTTTTAAACGATTGGGATAACCACTACCATCATACTTTTCATGATGACTCTCCGCTATTTCAATCCCTACAGTAAATACACTATGCCCCAGATCATTCATCTGGCTCTCACAACGTTTTAAAACCGCCGCACCAATCTCCGGATGCTTCTGCATTTCTTCGCGCTCTTTGGCTGTTAACTTTCCTGGTTTTAATAAAATACTGTCTTCAATACCTACCTTGCCGATATCGTGCATAGGCGCAAAACGAAATACATCTCGTATATAGGTCGAATCAATTTGTTCACTATAAATTGATTCTCTGGACATTTGCTCTGCAATAATCGCCGAATATAGACTCATACGCATCAGATGATCTCCAGTTTCAGGGTCACGACTTTCTGCTAACTTAGCCAGCCCCTCAATTGTTGAAATTACCAAGCCTTCCATGCCAATCGTTTTATCCAGGCTATGGCTTAACTGTGTTGAAATATTACTCAGGACTTCAAGATGTTTTTGCTCATATGCATTTTCACGTTTGGCTGCTAATACAAGAATAACAATATCTTTACTGACACTTTCTAATGGAATTGCCAGTACCGATTGCATGTTACATTGCGCCAACTTTTCTAGCAGAACACCGTGTTGATTCGCAGAAAGCTGCGCTAGATTAACAGACCGTTGACTATCCACTGCTTTTTTTAAAAAAGTTTCTGCAGTAGAAAACTTCTCATTTTCATACAACTCGCACGTACAATCTGTATATTGTCTATCCAGTGTAAAACCATCAGTTTCAGGGGCGTAATGAATTAAACCGACCCAGTCAACATTTAATAAGAGCTGACACTCTTCATAAAAAAACTGTAGACTCTCATCAAGATTACTCGCTTGATGCACTCGATCTGTTAATCTAAATAAAGTTGATAAACGTTGAGTCAGGCTATTAAAGGATTCAGCTAAAACACCTATTTCATTTTTCGACTCGATGTCAATCTGATGGTTTAAATCACCATTCGCCACTCGCACAAAGCCTTTCCTCGTCCGATCTAATGGCCTAAATACTTTATATATAAAATTCATGAGAATTAGAATATTCAATCCAACAAATACTGTAATTGTTAAGCTGTTCATTTTTTTCACGTCATTCAATTTACCTTCCATCATCTGTTGAAAGGCCCGTGATAACTCCCTCGAGTTTTTCTGTATATTTTCTCCATTCGCCACGACGTATTCGGCAGCTGCTTCAAGTCGAGGCTGCGTACTATCATCCCCTAACGCTGCTATAAGACCCGTTTTAAACTTATACCAGGCCGCAGCAGTTATATCTAACTGATTTCTTGACTGCCCATCCCAGCTACAGGTAATTGCTTCTGATCTACCTGTTAATTCTGCTGATAAGCTACGCGCTTCAAATGCTTTAACAATAACATCGTAGCTACTGATATAACTTTTCAAATCTTTATGATACAGATTCAGGTCACGGTTATAACTATCATAATCTCGTGGTGCCACCGTTTTATAGTTCTGGCTTTGACTAAATAATGCCTGTGAAATTACCCGTAACTGCCCTGATAAATTTAAGATTGCATAATCATGCTTGCGTAGTTCAAGTGAATAAAGACTAAATCCCGCCATTGCAGACACCAGACACACCTGCACAACCAATACCGCTGCAAGATATATTTTTAACGACCGATACCATTTCATATCTAATAATTCCATATAGGTAACCAGAGACAGGTATAATCAGTATAGACAAAAAATGAATACCTATGATGATCCGGCATGATTTCCATGCATTTTAAAAAGTTTTACTAAATAAAAAGGCCTGTCTAAAATAGACAGGCCTTTTAAATATAACCAGATAAAACTATAAGGTTTATTCTACTGTTACTGATTTCGCCAAATTACGCGGCTGATCCACATCGGTTCCTTTACGCAAGGCAACAAAATATGAGAACAACTGCATCGGTATTGCATATAAAATCGGCGCTACCTCTGGCGACACCTCTGGCACAGTCATTACATGACAATTCTCACCAAGGTCACTCATATCCAATCGCTCATCTGCAAACACATAAACCTCTCCATTACGTGCCAATACTTCCTGCAAATTAGATTTCAACTTATCTTCCATACCATCTTTTGGAGCAACTGCAATGATTGGCATTTCAGGATCAACCAGAGCCAGTGGCCCATGCTTTAGCTCGCCTGCGGCATAAGCTTCTGCATGAATATATGAAATTTCTTTAAGCTTTAAGGCACCTTCCATTGCGATTGGGTATTGCACGCCTCGACCCAAAAAGATTGAATTCAAGGTGTCTTTAAATTCGTCGGACCAGTTTTCAATATGGTTGTTTTCCAGCACTTTTTCAATAATGGCTGGAAGCTGCTTTAAGTCATCAATCAGGCGTTTTTCATTGTCCTCAGTTAAGCCATGTCGACGACCTATAGCTAGCACCATCAACATCAAACCGACTAATTGAGTTGTGAAGGCTTTTGTTGATGCAACGCCAATTTCTGGCCCCGCACGTGTCATTAAAACTAATTTGGATTCTCTCACCAAAGAACTTTCTGGAACATTACAAATAGCCAGTGAGTGCTGTGTTTTATCCTGTAGGTTACGCAATGCCGCCAGTGTATCTGCCGTCTCACCTGACTGTGAAATAGTCACAATCAATGTATCGTCAGTAATTACTGGGTCGCGGTAACGAAATTCTGAAGCGACTTCAACATTGCATGGAATGCCTGCTAATGATTCCAACCAATAGCGCGCTACCATCCCCGCATGGAAAGACGTCCCACAGGCAATAATTTGTACGCGTTTAATCGCATCAAAAGTAGCTGCTGCTTCGGCCCCAAAGGCAGTGTCTAAAACCTTGCCCTCATATACACGACCTTCCATCACTTCAGCCAAAACTGCTGGCTGCTCATGAATTTCTTTCATCATGTAATGACGATATTCACCGCGACTTACCGCATCAACACTTAATTCTGATGTGCTGATTTCACGCTCAACCTGCTGATTATTTTTATCAAAAATCGTCAGGCTGTCTTTACGTATGTCAGCAATATCCCCTTCTTCTAAAAAGATAAATCGCTGGGTAACCGGCAATAATGCTGCAACGTCTGAAGCAATAAAATACTCGCCAAAACCCACACCAATAACCAGCGGACTACCACTACGAGCAGCAACTAATCGCCCAGGTTCTTCAATAGATACAACACCTAGTCCATAAGCACCTTCAAAGTCACCTACTGCCTTTTTTACAGACTGCAGTAAATCGGCACCGGTCTTTTTATACTGCTCAATTTGATGAACAACTGTTTCCGTGTCTGTCTCAGAAGTAAATGTATAACCATTGGCGATTTGCTGTTCACGAAGCACCGCATGATTTTCAATAATACCGTTATGAACAACGGCGACAGAGTTATTACAAATATGTGGATGTGCATTTGGCTCTGATGGTGCACCATGCGTTGCCCAACGAGTATGCGCTATTCCTGCAAACCCCTTTATGGGATTGCTATCGAGTGACTCTGCTAGATTTGCAACCTTACCAACCCGGCGAACACGATCCAGGCAACTCTGATCGTTAATTACCGCTATACCCGCCGAGTCATACCCCCTGTATTCCAAACGTCGTAAACCCTCTAATAAAATGGGTGTTACATTACGTTCTGCTACTGCGCCTACTATTCCGCACATACTG
>Ga0316204_10007533_pt1 | contig 15825 bp, 13 predicted proteins | sample 6monrhotite_MG_2_FD_205661 | JGI IMG/M metagenome (GOLD analysis project Ga0316204, IMG submission 205661) | Microbial mat bacterial communities from mineral coupon in-situ incubated in ocean water Damariscotta River, Maine, United States -... | ecosystem: Environmental > Aquatic > Marine >... | reverse complement strand
GCAACAAACCAGGTGCTGACAACGGCTAAAAGGAAAAAGGCAATAGAGGTGCTGAGTAATATGCCGAGATAAATCCGCCCCCCTTTTTTCGCATCTTCTGTCCCTGCGTGGGTTACTAACGGATAGGTCGACAGAGTTAAAACTTCGTAAAAGATAAACAGGGTGAACAGGTTGTCAGCAAAGGCAATGCCCATCACACTGCCAATGGCAATCGCAAAACAGGTATAGAAGCGAGTTTGATTCTCTTCCTCATGGCTGCGCATATAACCAATGGCATAAACAGTAGTGACAAGCCAGAGGAAGCTGGCAATCAAAGCGAAGAGCATGCCTAGCGGTTCAATGCTAAAGCTTATATTCAAGCCCGGTAATAGCTCCCACCATTGAACACTAATGGTTTCACCTTGTTGCAAAGCCTGATAAAGGCTTATAACAAAATAGAGAACAACCAAAGACGTGGCAATGGTGACGCCTTCACGAAGATTAGGGTTACGCCCGGTTGCCACAATGCCTATTGTGGCAACAATGGGTAGGATGATGCTGAGCTGAAGCATGGTTTCTAGAGACAGACTCATGGGCTTACTCCAAACAAAGTCTGCGAAGCGGCCTGTGCTACCTGTACGCTAAGACGTGTATCTATCCCGAAATAGATGTTAGCGAGTACCAGAGTCCAAATCGGTATAAGGAATGATAGCGGTGCTTCTTTTACAGTTTCTGAGCCGGCTAAAGCAGGTTTGAAATAGGCAGTTTCAACAATTCGCCACACGTAAACCACAGCGAGTAATGAGCCTAATAATATAAGTACAGCAACTGGCCACCAGCCATTTTCTAGTACAGCCAGAACCAGATACCACTTGCTTACAAAGCCGACGGTAAGTGGCACGCCAATTAAACTTAAACCACCGATTACAATCGCTGCCATGGTGACGGGCATTTGCCGACCCAGTCCCTGAAACTGACTTATTTGTGAGCTGCCGATACGGTAAACCACGGCAGCCAATGCTAAAAATAAAGCGCCTTTCATCAACGCGTGGTTAAACAGATGTAATAAGGTAGCGGTTAAGCCGGTCACCGTGCTCACACTGAAGCCCACTATCATATAACCAATCTGTGCGATGCTTGAGAAGGCAAATAGATGTTTGATATTGGTTTGGTAAATTGCTGCAGTCGAAGCCACAAATATACCCACTAAACCAAGCACCACAAAGAGTAGCTGCAGAGGTAAATGAGTGAAAGAGAAGGAGAGGCCGAAAATAGAAAAAGTAAAACGAATCAATAAATAAATGGCAACTTTTGTTGCGGTTGCCGCAAAGAAAGCAGTCACTATTGAAGGTGCATAAGCGTAAGCATTGGGTAGCCATAGATGCAAAGGGAACATAGCTAATTTCAGGCAGATACCTACGATTACAAAGGCAAAAGCAGTGAAGACCGTTCGTGTTTGCTCAACTTCAGGCAAACGTAATGAAAGGTCATACATATTTAGAGTGCCCGTCATCTGGTACATCAGGCCTATACCGATTAAAATAAACGTGGCACCAATCGTGCCCATAATTAAATATTGAAAAGACGCCCAAAGAGCACAGCGGTCTTTTCCTAGTGCGATTAAGGCATATGCAGATAAAGATGAAATTTCCAGGAAAACGAATACATTAAACGCATCACCAGTAGCAACAATGCCCAACATTGCAGCCAAAGACAGCAGATAAAGAGTGTAAAAAAGTGTGTGTTTATCGGCCGGGATTTCTTTACGTATACTGGTGTCAGCGGCAAACAACACAACCGTACTGATTGCAGAAATAATCAGTAACAGCAGAGCATTAAGTTGATCAATACGATATTCAATTCCCCAGGGCGCGTCCCAGCCACCCAGGTCGTAAATAATCGTACCCGAGCTCATAACCTGTTGTAATAACTGGCTGCTGATCAAAAAAGCTAAACCACTGACTATTAGAGCAAATAGCCATACGAGTCGAGGTCGAGCAAGGAATAGACACAGCGGTGCCGCCATAAGCGGCACGACGACTTGCAAAATCGGTAAATGGCTTAACAATCCAGATTATCCTTATTTTGAATTTCTTCTTCTTCAATGCTGCCGTAGGCTTCTTTAATTCGTACGGCCAGTGCTAAGCCCAAAGCGGTAGTGGCAATCCCTACGACGATAGCGGTAAGAATTAAAACATGGGGTAAGGGGTTTGAGTATTGTTCGATGCCTTCCGCCAAAATGGGAGCAGTGCCGCCATCGACTTTAGCCATGCTGATATAAAAGATAAATACGGAAGTTTGGAAAATAGATAAACCAACAATTTTTTTGATCAGGTTGCCGTGGGCGATAACGATGTAAAATCCGATCATCATCAAGACGACTACAACCCAGTAATTATAGAGCCCTATAATCATTACAAATCCTTATTTTCTTTGCTCGCAGAGTAATCTCTGCGATCAGCAAAATTAAAGAAAATTATCACCATAACCGATGCAACCGTGATACCTACACCCAGTTCAATTAATAGTATGCCCAGATGTTGGCCCGCAACCGGGTCAGCAGATAAAACACTGTAATCAAAGAACTCTTTTCCGTTTAATAGTGAAACAACACCTATGCTGCCGTAGAGTAATACACCCGTCGCGGCGAGTAATTGAATAAGAGACTGATTAATTACACGACGTGCCGTATTCATGCCAAACAACATTGCGTAGAGTAAAATAGCTGATGCAAAAATTACCCCCGCCTGAAATCCCCCTCCCGGTCCAAAATCACCATGAAACTGCACATAAAATGCAAACAGTAAAATAAAAGGAATCATCATTTTTGTAACAATACGCAGAATTAAGTGTTGCTCATGCATTGACTTGTTATATGAGTCGATTTTTTCATTATCTCTGGGGCGACGGACTACCGACAAAAGTGCCAGCACGCCCATGCCCGCAGTAAAGATAACCACGACTTCGCCAAACGTATCAAAGGCTCTGTAACTTGCAAGTACAGAAGTTACAATATTCGGCACACCAATTTCCTGCATAGAATCGTTAATGTATCGAGGTGCTACATGTTGGTGAATAGGGGCTTCGGCTGAGCCAAAATAAGGCATATCTAGCGTGCCGTAGATCAACAGGCTACCAGTGACAATCACTACCGCTAAAGCCAGTAGTGGTTTATGGCGTGTAGGGTGTTCTGTACGTCCGGTCATGGTAATGGCTACCAGCATTAACAAGGTTGAAATACCAGCACCAACAGCGGCTTCTGTAAAGGCGACATCCACGGCATCCATAGCAACAAAAAAACTCGCAGACAACAGACTATAAATACCTAACAGCATAACCACAGCTAATAAGTCTTTCATCCTGACAATTGCTATGGCAACGCCCACAAGAAAGGCCAACAAAACGATGTCGATCAGGGATTCGATGGCTTCACCTCATCATTGTTTGCATTGTCTGATTTTTGATTTTTTTCCGTTGCCAAATCATTGTGTATAGCTGCATTGGCTAATGCATGACTTGCCGTAGGGCTAATAAATAGCGTCATTAAAAGAATGATAACCAGTTTTACATCAACCAAAAAATCAGGATTGTGCAAGATTAGCCCAACTAGAATCATCGACGTAGCTAACGTCTCAGTTACACCTACAGCATGCATACGAGTATAAAAGTCTGGAAAGCGTAAAATGCCAACGCCTCCCGAAATGCATAAAAAGCTGCCAATCAGTAAAAGCACGGAGCTACTAATCTGTACCAAAGTATCCATTACTTTTCCTGATCTTCAGTTTGCTTAAGTGTGAAATGACCGGAGTATCTCAATACACCAATAACGCTGATAAAATTGATAAGCGCGTAAACGATAGCAATATCCAGAAATTCAGGCCGCCCCATTACAAAACCTAATAGTGAAATAAGCAGTACGGTTTTGGTACCAAACATATTGACAGCAAGTACACGGTCATAGAGTGTGGGGCCCATGACTGCTCGGATGGTCGCCATAATCATGACAACAAGAATAGCTAAGGTTGCTGCAATTAACATTAGTTTTCCAGTTGGGTGACCCGGCGATCCATTTCGCCGGCTTCTAAATCTTTAATCGAATCCTGTAATAAGGCATGAACCAAAAACTTATCATCTTCAAGATTGACTGTAACCGTACCTGGTGTAAGGGTAATAGAGTTTGCGTAGATAACTTTTCCGATTTCGGTTTTCTGGCTTGCAGTAATGGTTGAAAACCCTGGTGAGATAGACTTATTGCCAAGCCAGATATGTTTCACCACAATTAAATTTGAGATAAAGATTTCTTTTGCAAGCCATGCATAATAACCGGGTATTTTTAGTGTTAGGTGTATGGGCTGTGCTTCGTGATCAACCACATCCATACGGTGTGCAATATAAAGAATAACCGCAATGGATAGTGCGCCAAGCGATAACATAAGGGCGCTATAGTGTCCTGAATTAGCCAGCCAGAATATAGCTAAAGAAAGGGATAACATAATAGTATGTCGCATCAACACTCCGCCATCTGATATTTTTCTAAAAAGAGCTGAACGATTAAATTATATGAAAAATGTGGATGCACAGTATTTGCTTCACTCATTTAATATTTATACGTCTTTTTATTATTAGTTTAGTTATAAGTACGTTTAAAATTTTATTATTTGCATCTTTTAACGCTGTAAGTTTTTAAATGTTGTTGATTTGAGGCCGCTTTAATCAAACTGGCGTTTGTCTCATTTCAAGAACATGAAAAAAAAGATGTTTGCATGAATGTAGCTTACTTGGTAGATATTCGCAAATTTGCTAATTGTTGATGAATACATTAGCAAATTCGAATAGTATTGCCTGCGGTCGCCCTCGATAATATTTGAACACAATTTATACCGTGACTAGCTCACAGAAACAACTCAGGTATGGTTATTCAAGGGTACTTAAAAATACCGGAACAAAAAAGGCAATAGAGATTGGTATGAACGAAGAGAATAAAAAATCATTGAAATCTACAGTTAAAGGCGTATTTCACGCACGCTGGGAAAAGTCGTTTGACAAGATCCTCACGCCCTTTGAGGAGTTTATCCATCAGCAAACTACCAGTGGTTTATTGTTGATGGCGATGGCGGTACTTGCTTTGATACTGGCCAATGGGCCGCTGGCATCGGCTTATGCGCATTTCATGCATACGCCTATTGGTATCAACGCCGGTAGCTGGTCATTAGAAATGAGTCTGCACCACTTTATTAATGATGGTTTGATGGCGCTGTTCTTTTTCATAGTGGGTCTGGAACTGAAGCGAGAAATATTGGTGGGTGAGCTAGCTGATCTTCGCAATGCTGTGTTACCAATCGGTGCAGCCATTGGTGGTATGCTGGTGCCTGCGTTGATATATCTTGCCATTAATCCAGATGGTGATGCATCACGTGGCTGGGGTATTCCCATGGCCACTGATATTGCTTTTGCCATTGGTGCACTGGCATTGCTGGCGAGCAGAGTGCCAAAGGCTTTGATTACATTTTTGGTAGCGCTGGCGATTGTGGATGATCTGGGAGCTGTGTTAGTGATTGCGGTGTTTTACACTGACACTATTGCGCTCGTTCCACTGTCAGTAGCAGCTGGACTTTTTGGTGTGCTAGTGATGTTTAATCTGAGTGGTGTTCGTAAAACTATTCCTTATGTCATTGTCGCTGGTCTATTGTGGTATGCCTTGTTGCTATCTGGTGTGCATGCCACTCTGGCCGGTATTCTCGGGGCTTTATCCGTGCCCGCTATTCCAAAGTACAAACCTGAGCTTTTTAGTGAGCATGTCAAAGAACTGATGCAACGATTTGATGCCAGTCACCAACCCGGTAAAAGCATTATGACCAATGATAAATTACGTGCCGTGGTGCAAACGTTGGAAAATGGTGTGCATAGCGTTGAAGCACCACTGCAAAGATTAGAGCACGCATGGCACATGCCAGTGGCGTTTATAGTGATTCCTATATTTGCACTTGCCAATGCAGGTATTCCATTAACACTGGATTCATTGGATGAAACTTTGTCACATCCTGTCTTGCTTGGCGTTTCATTGGGCTTGATTTTGGGTAAATTCATTGGCATTGCCGGCGTCAGCTGGGTGCTGTTGAAACTGAATTTAGCTGTATTGCCAAAAGATACTCGCTTTACTCAAATCGCAGGTGTTTCACTACTAGCTGGAATCGGATTCACCATGTCCATTTTTGTCGCGGAACTGGGATTTGTAGGGCAGGCAGAAAATCTGTTGATGGCCAAGACGGGTATTCTTGCTGCATCCCTATTATCAGGTGTTGCGGGTTTTATTTGGCTCTATTTGGTGAGTAAACCAGTAAAGGGCAGTTAATAGGTGCTTGAGCGATAATTCAAACATATCATTTTCTCATGCTCTTTTGATTATTCTGCAGAGCTTAAGAGTCAGGGCTGGATTTAGTAGATTAGTGTGCTTCGCACAATCTATTTAAGGTTCTCACACTCGCTTAAAAGATAATGAGAGTGCTTAACACAACCTATTTACGTATCGTATATGCCGCAAATATGGTTCCGAGAATAGGGTTAATACGTTATTAAATAGCATTTTAACCCCAATAAAAGGGAAGGTGACGGGTTAAGCTGTAGTTAACTTTATTGATATAAGGCCTACTAGGCGGTCTGTTTGCTGTTGTTAGTTGCAACCTAATTGATGCCCGGCCAGTGTCTGCTTGTGATGATGGCCTCAACTGGTCTATATTCTTTCATTTTGTTGATGCATATTAGGTTTAATCAAATCTAAATCTTAAATTTCTACTATTATATAAGTTTAACTTCTGTAAATTTCAGGTGTGTTCATATTGTTCAGGCAAATTAGTTTATCTGCTTGTTTTATAGTGATGCTGTTGCATTCTGCAATCTCGTATGCAGATATTAATCTTAGTGGTTATGCGTCTATTGTTGCTGGTAAAGTCACTGAGGGCGATGAGTTTCTGGCTGATTATCCTAAAGCGGGTGTATACGACAGTGACTGGTCTTTTTCACCTGACACTTCTGTTGGCGTTCAGCTAACTGCTGATTTAAATGATGACCTTGAATTTGTTATTCAGGCTATTAGCAATGGTGCTTCGGATTATGATATTGATCTCGATTGGGCATATGTAAATTATCAATTGAATTCAGAGTTTAGTATTCAGGCTGGACGCAAACGTTTACCACTGTATTATTATTCTGAATTTTTTGATGTTGGATATGCATATTACTGGATAAGACCACCAGTGGATAACTACACATGGCAAATATCTCACTACAATGGATTGAGTCTGCAATATCAACCTTATCTTGGTGAATGGGATGCATTGTTTAATCTTTATACTGGAAGAGAGGATTCAGAAGACAACGAACTGTTAAGTTTTTTATCGGGTGCGCCGGTTGATGAAACCTGGAAAAACATGGTTGGTATTGTCGCAGAATTATCAAAAGACTGGGTGGAGTTTCGTGCAACTTTCATGCAGGGGCAGCTTGATCGTAAAGTCAATGGTATTGACACAGATGAGAATGTAAAACAGAAATTCTCAGGAGTGTCAGTTAACTTCTACTTTTATGACTTTATAATTTTATCTGAATTTAACCAGTATGATAGATCAGCGAGTGATATTCATGTGGATACACATATGCTTTCGCTTGGTTACCAGCTGGGTGATTACATACCACATATTACGCACTCTGCTTTGCTTCAGGAAGAAAATCTCGCGGGTGGCGATGAGGATCATAATACAACCAGTATTGGTCTAAGGTGGGATTACAATAAGACCACAGCAGTAAAAATTCAATATGATAAAGCAAAAGATAAAGGAGTAAATATTCCCGTATTAGGTGATTCAGAAACTATTTCACTTGGTATTGATGTTGTTTTCTAAGATGATTATTTTGAAAACAAATATCATAAATAGAATATTTAATTACCTGGCAACTGCAGTTCTGGCAGTTATGCTAAGCCATGTAGTTGTTAACATGTCATATGCTGAAGGAACTACGGGTGTGCTAGTAGCAGCAGAATCTTCTCCAATACAGAAAACGAATATCTTAGAAATAAGAAGGATGTACCTGGGTTTGCCTTCTTCTAAAAGCTTGGTAAAAAATACTGTCATCAATACATCGGACTCTACTGTATACAGAATGTTTTTAAAAAATGTTATGCATATGACCGATAAAGGATATCGAAGAAAAATTGTGAAAAGAATCTTTCGCCAGGGAGGAAAAAAAGTAAAAGAGATACAGGATATTACAGAGCTTGTTAATTATCTTGTAGAGAATCCTCATGATGTAAGTTTTATGCCTGAAGATATGGCTAAAAGTACAAAAGGGATTAAAGTGGTTCAGGTGTTATGGTAATCAAGCGCATTAAAAATAAAATATTCAGCATTACATCTTATATGATAGTAGCGGTCATGCTAATTCATATAGCTGTCATTCCATTCCTGTACAAGGCAATTACTAATGGTTATAAAAATAATACTCATGAACAGTTTATTGGGTATGCCACGGAAGTGGCAGGCTTGCTCTCTGATGTCCTCTCTACGAAATCACTACCGGATGATCGTGAAGATATTATTAATATTCTGGATACTTCTATATTGGGTGGCAATATTCAATTTATTGAAGTTGTTAATTCTAATGGAGAGGTTATTATCCCCAAAGATAGTGTTTTCTCGTTGACAGGTGCGTTTAGAGAAGATGATGGAGTGAATAAGAATTCTGATGATGTTTATTACTTGAGTGTACCGGTTTATTTTCAAGATGATAAAGAAAAAATATCAAGCTTAAGAATTGGTGTTGATGAATCTGCAGTTATTATAGACAATATTTTAATTAAGGAAAAAGTTGCATATGTGCTTGCAATTTATTTATTGTTTATTGTTTTTTTTATAGCCGCTATGACTCGAATTATTCATAAGCCATTATACCAGTTAAGGGATCGCTCCAGGGAAATAGCAAATGGCAATATAGAAGTACCTTTAGGAATAACATCAAGATTAACGGAAATACAGTACCTGGCTAATGATCTGGATGAGATGCGCCTCTCATTAGTTGGTCTTGCTGAACGTATGCAGTATAAAGCGGCTCATGATGATTTGACCAATTTACCTAATCGATATTTATTCAATGACCGCCTTGAACAGGCTATCGTGATATCCGCTCGAGATAAAAAGCAGTTTGCAATTCTGTTGCTTGATCTCGACCGATTTAAGGAGATAAATGACACTTTAGGGCATGGTGTTGGTGATGATGTGTTGAGAATAGTTGCATTAAGAATGCATGATAGTCTTCGTGAGTCTGATACGGTTGCACGTATTGGCGGTGATGAATTTAGTTTTATTTTAACAGGTGTAGGGCAAATACTTGCTGAGAAAATGGCGCGTAAGATTGTTGATGTCTTAAAACCTAAATTCGAAGCAGGTAATCATTTGTTGAAAGTTGGTGCCAGTATAGGTATTTCAATCTACCCTGATGATGGTTTAGATGCTGATCTATTAATGAGGCGAGCAGACGTTGCTATGTATAATGCCAAGCATAATAATTTATCCCTGGCATCTTATTATGAAGAAATGGATAGTGATCATTATGAAAAATTAATGCTGGCAAACGATCTAAAAAACAGCATTATAGATGGTCATTTTGAGCCCCTGTTTCAACCTAAAGTAGACCTGATTACAGGTAAGCCCTGTGGTTGCGAGATGCTATTGCGATGGCAGCATCCACAACTAGGCTTAATTTATCCTAATAAATTTATACCGCTTGCAGAACGTGAAAACTTAATTGGTGAATTAACAAGGTGGGTGGTTAATAAATATCTTAATAAGTTTTGTAAGTTGATGAAAATAAATTCAAATTTTCATGTGGCTATTAATATATCGCCTGTGGATTTACTTGATGATGCTTTATTAAATTCAATTAATGAAATAATTGATGAGAGTCACTTTCCAGAGGGCAATCTTTATATTGAAGTGACTGAAAATGCTATTATGAAAAATCCAATTAGATCGGCTGAAATACTAGGTATGTTTCATAGTGGTGGGATAATGGTATCAATTGATGATTTTGGTACTGGATATTCATCGTTGGCATATTTACAGAAATTCCCAATCAGTGAACTTAAAATTGATAAATCTTTTATTAGTGATCTAACAAAAGGTTCAGCAAATCACTCAATTGTTAAGGCAACTATTGCTATGGCGCATGATCTTGGTATTACTGTTGTTGCAGAAGGAGTAGAAGATAAGTCTGTTTTGAATTTACTTAAGTCATTGGGCTGTGATCGTGTACAAGGTTTTCTATATTGCCGCCCAGTCGAGTTTGACCAATTAGAGGAATGGCTCAAATCTTATTAAGATTCAGGATCTGAGAGAGAAATTTTTAACGAACTGGATCTGGTAATGGTTCATCATCAGGTTCTGCAGCAATTACAGTAACATTTTCAGATAAGCTAAATACGATACTATCATTGGTGCCCGGGTCATCAAGATCTGCCTGGCAGGTAAACGCCAGCGTGTAATCGCCTGCACTGACAAAACCAATAATATATTCATAGTCGCCACTTGAAGAGCTTAATTCAACTCTTGCTGATGTTACTGGTTCAGGGTTTTGATTGTCCATATCATCAGCAACAACATTGCTTCCCTCAAATAAATATACGGCATTACCCGTTGCTGGGTCAGCATCCGAACAATTTCCAGCAGTTAATAATGATAAGTCTATGCTGCCAGAAATGCTATTTGTGTCATCCAGATTAACCATTCTCAGGGTGGGGCGTAGTTTGTATTCTCCAGCACTTAAAACAACAGACTTCCTTAGATCGAAATCAATCATCAGGTTTAGTTCTTCGGTTTCGATCAACTCAAAACCAGTGTTTATTTTTAAACCGGTCTGACTACCACTGGGAATCCATAGCTCATGCACACTTCCATCATCAAGTCTAATGTAAGAGTCATTTACACTGTCATTACTAGCATTCACCTGTAGTCTTATCCAGTCATAACTGCCAGGGGGTATAACTTCATGGTTTATTAGATCAGTAGATAATGTGCCTTGGAGGCTGAGTAAGTTGATGTTTTTTACATTATCAAATGTAAAATCTATGGAATCACCACTGGATGGCTGGATTGTTACACCAGTGAATTGAATCCACACTTCTTGTGCGCTATCTATAACGGCATCAGTAATACTGAGTGATATAGTGCCGGGATAAGAGTCGTCTATAGAATCGTCTACAGAATCGCCGCGACCGCTTAATGTATTACTGGAATCGCCACCACCACATGAATAGAGTGCTAGAAGTACTGCACCGGTAGAGAAAGTTTTAACAATAAGTTTTCCAATAGATAACATAATTCTAATATTCAAGCCAAGTTAATCAATTAACAACGAGAAAATGTCCCTTAAAAATGGGAGCTTTCTATGTTGTATCAATATTGAGCTTTTATCATTTAATTCAACGCCATCACTGATGAGGGCTAATGATGTAAATATTAACGTTTCTGCTAAACGGAATATTGTTATTAGTCAATTATCACCGAATAATCAATTTTAGCAATCCTCCGTTCAGGTGAAATGAGTTGCTAATCTATTATTAATATACCTGTAGTGTAGCGATAGTTAGCACTTAAAAAAGCAAGTATGTACGAGTGAGGTTGGTTCAAAAATGGTGCCGAGAAGAGGATTTGAACCTTATACTGTAAAATAACAAAGTATTTCATAATCAATTTCTTTTGTGGTGTACAGGTTATCAAGTGTTATAGAAGTATAATTCTTTGTTACTGGATGATAGCAGCTTTCGACCCAAGGCCTTCTGTTGTGACAATAGATGTGAGAGGCAAAAAATCACAACTAAAGCGGTCATTGGTCAAATGTGTAACCAATATCATCTAATAGCTGCCAAAAGCAGGCATTTATATTTACACCCTTCCTTCAAACACCCTAAATACACATCTGCGAGGCTTGTCATGATATAGAGGTAGTCAACTAGATCCTTGAACGGTTACCCAGATTCATCAACCCTGATCGGTTAACACAGCATTGATAAATAAGGCTTCAAAAGCGGGTATCCGAGTGCCAGTGCGCCGCCCAAAAGGATCAAATTCAACTCGAGGACCCCACAGGCCACTATATCCTTGTGGATGATCACCATCTGGTTCCCACCACGGTTGCAGACCATCAGTTCGATCAATGATATGAGATGAAACAGGGAGTTCCCACATCTTCGTCTCCACTACTTCATCACCAAACCGCTCTTTCAACTCATCTACTAACATGGAAGGAGCTGCAATCGTGCCAAAATCAGGATCATCATCTTCGTCATTTATGCCAGGACCTACATCAGACACTTCACCTGGTCCAGTTGGCGGTGCTGGTTGACCGGGAATATTAGTAGGTCCAGGGTCTAAAACCCCTTCGACTGCTGCTGAAATTGCACCACCAAATGCGCCAATAGCTGCGCCAATGCCCGCACCGATCGGCCCACCAATTGCCCCTATACCAGCGCCTACACCAGCTCCACCTAATATTTTGCCCGATGCTATAGCCGCTTTTTTACCGGTTGATACAGCGTTTCCAATTCGCTCGCGTGCCTCTTCGATATCTTTGAATACATAGTCAATATTGTCAGCCAGGGTGCAAGTATTAATAAGTTCGACAGGTAGCGGCAATGTACTATCAAATTTAGGTGAAGCTTTCGTACCAGGCGAGGCATAAAAATTATGAGCACCACGCGCCACATACACGTGGGGATGCGTATCTGTTAAATTTGTCTCTCCAGCCGGCACTGATGCAGTGGCCATCAAAGAAAAACTACGACTATCTACAATACCGCTACCAATATTAACTAACACTCCACGTGCCCGTCGACTGAACCCTAATATTTCAGGTTCAGGAAAGTTACCGTCGCTGATGGTAAGTGGTGAGACTGGAGTTGGTGGCAAGCCCGTCGGTCCCCCTGGTATCGCAGGAGTACCAGGGTTTGGGATTAATAACACAAAAGATTGCCAATCGCCTTCATATGAACCATGCAGGTTTTTTGCAAAGAATCCGTTTTCGCGTTTAGCGCGAATTACCTCGCTATCAATCTCGCAATCAGTTAACTGCTCTTCATGATAGGCAAAGAAAAAACGGTATGAGAGTAACCAGTAACCACTGGGGTATAGTGCTCTTAAAGCGTTTTCGAATCCAGGCGGTATAGGCGTCCCACTATCACGAGGAATTGCACCAACTGTGTCTTGATCAAGCACATCAACATAATACGATGGGTTCTCTTCGAGAAATCCATCCATTTCGCGCAAATTTTCAGCCCCAATATTTGAAGAAACATCAGGCCCGCCTGTGCTCCAGCTAAGGTTTTGTATGAATAATTCTCGCTCCTCATTACTTACTTGATACTCTCGAAATCCATTTTCATTTTCACTGCCAATGAAAGTACGATTGATCACACCAATATCATCACTATCCAGGCTCAATTCCCCTTTCTTTATTAGAGGATCAACTGGAAAATCGATGCGGCCAGTGACACTTTTACAAGCTCCCCAGCTCTCGCGAGAACTACTGACAGGTTGATTACACCACATTGCACTCTCTGACATATACCGTGCGGGAGAAATAGGCTCATATTTTTCATCTCGATGAAAAAACATGATAGGTTCATAAACTGTGGCCAATTTTATCTTTTCTTCTTCAGTAAGCATCCCGCTCTCCTTTGTGTGTTGTTGCGCCACGATTTTCATTACTTTGGTCACATTCTTGATCAATATCTTCATGCTGTTCACATGACTTTATACATTCCTTGCCGCCAGGCACAGGAAACCCTATTAAATCATTAGTAAGATCAATAAGTGTCTCAATATAGCCACGCCATCCTGGATCACAGCTAGAGATATCTTCTGCCAGGCAATATAAATTACGGACTTTGGGGTTTGAAAAACAGGTGATTAATTTTGACAAGCTATCTTGTAGTACTCCTGGTGCGACACTCTCGATAAGAGAAATAAACTCTTTTATATATAAAGCCATGGCGGCTTGATCGATCTTATTCATGCACCAAAAACGCATATACTCTTCGCTCAAATTGTGTAATTCCTGACGCGTTTCTTCATCAGAAGTTGCGATGGCATGCTCTAGTGATCTTTGTAAATTTGCTGTGCATTCTAATAGTTCGCGTACCGCTGGCTTAGTATCCGGGTCATCAAACTGTGCAGCCAAACCTTTTAGCATCCCATGCCAGCACTTCTGTGCTTTAGCTGACATCTGACGACAAAAGAACTGGTTATACGGGAATTCGGGATCATCACGCCAGACCCGTAAGAAATCAATATTTCCGATTAATGTATATCTGTCATCATGAGGCCATGCGCCAACAGCGACAATGCCAGGTGCTAATAATCGAGGCACCCCATGATCAACATCTATTCGCTCACCAGCAAGCTCCCCATCAATATAGATCCGCATGGTAGCGATGCCATCGTGTATTGCTTTTATAGTCACATACTGATTTAGTGGCACTGCCCGACGTAGACCATCGGGACTAAAATTAGTATCAGTATTGACACCGACCCAGGTAAATGGAGGCGGGGGATTAGATGTTAGTGTATCAAATGGATCTATTGAACCGGATGGTACAGGTATAGCAGTGAATGAGTCTATCTCATTAAAAGGATCATCAATATCTGGTTCGTCCGGCGCGTAATATGTCATAGTTACTACGCCATCATGACGGATGAAAAGAGCAAGTGAGCGCTCTATTTCAATGAGATTCACTCTGTGCGGTAACTCTTTAATTAAAACACGGATTTCAACTTGCACAGCATTCAAGTGACTCCAACATGTTTGATAAGGAATATCTATTCTTGATGAAGGTGAGATAAATCCTACAGCTTGAATATTGCCAGGACCAAAGGAACCTGCAGTAGCTGTAGACAGTCCATGATTATTTTGGCCTGACTGGTCTATGGCTCGACCTTGAATATTAAATTGATATTCTAAAATCTGTTTAAGCATTGTACTTACCTCCATGTATAATGAGTATCTAGCTTTATGTTTCCATTAGTACTACGGTTGTCTAACTGTAAACATCTATATCAGAATATACTCCGAGAAAATAATCGATCCTGATTATTAAACCTATATTGACGATGGTGATAATATGTTAATGAATAACAAAGTATATAAATATCAGATAAATCGTAAAATAATGTAGGAATTTACTAACAGGAGATGATATCTCTAGACTAAATAAGTTGAAGCATCAGAAATTTAATATTGAGTATTCGTTGTGTGCCACCTTTTGTGTAGTGAGTTTCCTTACATAAACAATTGCTGAAGGCCAACCTTAGGGTGGTAACCGAAGTTAATATTAAAAAGTTGAATGACCGTATTCTGATAAGGCAGACATCAGAAATTATCGTTGAAATGCTGGATTCTTTTCATCGACGATTTGTCAGGCTCGAAAATGAATCCGGTAATTTTCTGGTAGTTGATAAAAGAAATTAATTTCAAAAGAATGGCCACCCCAATTTAATGCTATGGGAAGATGAAATACATCCTATATCGAGTGGCTTCAAAAACATCACGAATTATATTCGCAAAGTTGGCCAACAGAAAAATATGTGGAATTTATAAAGTCAATATAGAATCTAATGATATTGGTGATATGGTGATATGGTGATATTGGGGTCAGAGTAAAAATCGAAGTAAAGATGTCTGGATTAACTGAGCATAGTTGATTTGTTGGTTGCTACAGTTGTAAATATGGTGCCGAGAAGAGGACTTGAACCTCCACGAGCCAAAGCTCACTAGCACCTGAAGCTAGCGCGTCTACCAATTCCG
>Ga0316204_10007532_pt1 | contig 15825 bp, 18 predicted proteins | sample 6monrhotite_MG_2_FD_205661 | JGI IMG/M metagenome (GOLD analysis project Ga0316204, IMG submission 205661) | Microbial mat bacterial communities from mineral coupon in-situ incubated in ocean water Damariscotta River, Maine, United States -... | ecosystem: Environmental > Aquatic > Marine >... | reverse complement strand
AGCTTCGAAATGCAAATTGAGGTCGGCGAGGGTTTTAACGTACACCGAAGCCGAAACAGAAGCATCCGACTAAAGGCAAGGATGTGAAGAGCCTCCGGAGTCATCAGGCTGAGGCATGTAAGAAGAGGTACATACGAGAACTTGGGAAGCCTCATATATTGTCTTAAATTTTGGTGGGTAACATTGTTAGCGTTAGAGACACGTTAAGGTACAACTGGACACGGTACTGGGCGCAGATGATCACCACTAATACAAGTTTAAGATCTAATGGTTAGTACCGTAAAAGGGATATCATTGGCTATGAGGTGGCGGATCAAGCGTAGTACTCTGAGCACGGGAGAGCCGTGTACATGGGGAAGGGCTTGACGGAAGCACGTAGCCCTCAAAGGAAACTGATACCGAACATGTTGATTCGGAGATTGTCAGAAAACCTCACTGCGGGGAATAGTCATTTGATCAAAGTTAAGGTCAGTGCGGAAACGAGTGTAACCGAGGAGCCCCGTGAGGGAAAACTTCATGCGGGGATCTGCGCGGGGGGCACCGAGTGATCGGCGTTCCTACCATGACTGCAAGTTGTAGAGAGAACAACGATTGTGAGGGCGATGAGAGGAGTGATTGTTTTCAGTAGTGTGATAGGGATCTGGAAAGTTGTGCGAGCAACTCCGGAAATAATGGGTTTTGATAAAATAGAATTGAAAATTGGATGGAAGGCTCTAATCCAGAGCCTGGTCCAGATAACGCGTTCTGTAACTGCTGAGTTAAATATGATTTATTTTATGAGAACAAAAAATGAAATTTAGACAAACAATATTATTGTCAGTATTTTTGTTTGGTATTAATAACTTAATTGCTTGTGCCTCAGAAATTTTACCTACTCATAATGAAATTGTTATGTCAGAAGGCATGAAAATTACTGCTGAGACTGAGCATGGGGAAATCACTATAATTGCTGGTACCAGATTTTATCGTTCATACACTTGGGAAGGCGGAACAAGATCAGTGATAATGTTACCACGTAAAAAACGCTGGTTAGGTAGTTTAGGGCTATATTATCCTGGACAAGGAAATCATTGGAAGGAACACGATGAAATTACTCGAGGTGTGTTGGAGGAAGGCTATCAGAACTTTAGTTCTATAGATGAGGCATATGCATGGATAAGCAAGAAAGTACATTGGGGTGCTGTATATCGAGATGGTGGATTGCTTGTGAATTTTCATAAGTCTAAAGGGGCTGGTGGAACTCTTCATGTAGGGGTTTGGCAAGTTCTAATTAATGGAGAAAAACCCCAAAATTTGGCCGGCAGCAAAAATAATAAATTGATAACATGGTAGGCTAGCATTTAAAGGGTCATTTATATTAAGGAGTGATGTGATCAAGTTATTATCTGCGCCTGTATCGCCAAAAACTAAGGGGCCAGGTTTTGCTATTTTCGCTGGAAAATTTAATATTAAAAAGGCAAAAGTAAAACTTGTCCTCTTTTATTTTTATGTGTCATGGTCTGCTTCGCTCTCGTTTGATGTTCGTTTACATTTTAGGGTGCGAGGTGGACCATTCCATTAAGTCTTGCTTTTTGATATTCAATTCACTTGCGAAAATAGAAAAAAGAAAAACCTGGCTTCTTTCACTCTCATTATAGTTGCAGCCGTCTAATTCCGAGGAGGGACATTATGGGTTTCGACACCATTTCAGGTGCAATTATTTCTGCGTCTGTTAAGGAAGGCTTAAGCTTGTGCATATAAAATATACTGGCAATTAAGATAAATGGATCTAACTCAAACATCGGAGGCAATAAAATGTCCAAATTGATTTATAGCTTGTTTTTAGCCACATTATTTGTTTTTTCTGGAGCAAGTGCGTTAGCTGATAGCCCAATCATGCTTGATGTGGCTGACAGCCACTCTGTAGCGAACAAGGGGAAAATCAACTTATATCGTGTGCAGATTCAAGGGCTGGAATTTGGAAAAAATAAAGAAGCACTTGATGCTGAAGTATTAGTTACGCTTGATACTCAACCAGGCATGGTTTTTGGTTTGAGACTTCACTCTGATTCTCCACCCATTAATCAAGTGATGGCCGATACTTTGCGTGCAGCGTATTTAAACCAAACGCCAGTAACGCTACAACACCAAATCGCACCTGGGAAAAAACATGCCAAAATTCACGTCATCCAACTTGATTAAGTAGTAGAACATTTTCCATAAAGAGGGTGTATCAGTAGATACACCCTTCTTCATATGAGATGTTGAAGAGTCTCGAGTATTTAGCCCGAACATCAATGCCGTTACCTCTGCTGAAGTGGTAGAGCATAATGGCGTTGCCCCATCCATTGATGAAGTAAGCTGCACAAGGAGGCAATGTGGAAAGACCTGCACACCATTCCCGAGTTTTAGTATGGGACCTGCCTACCCGAGTATTTCACTGGTGTCTGTTAATATCATTTTCAGCGGCGTGGTTAACTGCAGAAAACGATAGATTTTTGTACCATCATGTGTTTGCCGGTTATAGCTTTTTTGGTCTGCTAATTTTTCGTTTGTTATGGGGAATGATAGGCACTTATTACGCGCGTTTCCGAAGCTTTTCCTATGATTGGCCTTCCGTAACGGCTTATTTGAAGGGGTTAATTACAGGGCAGGCCTCTCGCCATCTAGGCCACAATCCGGCGGGTAGCTGGGCAATTTTTGCTATGCTGGCTATGGGGCTGCTTATTTCCATCACCGGACTATTGGTATTGGGGGGCGAAGAAGGGCACGGTCCACTCAAATCTATTGTTAGTTTTGAAGTCGGTAATGTGAGTAAAGAATTACATGAGAGCTTAGCCAGCTTGATGTTGTTGGTAGTTGCTCTTCATCTGATCGGTGTCATAGTTGAGAGTTTTATTCATAAAGAAAATTTAATATGGGCGATGCTCAGTGGCAATAAACCCGCCGGCTTGGCTAATATTTCAGTACGTACCTATCCATTGATTGCGGTGTTAATGCTCGCTCTACTATCAGGTGCTGCTTTGGTGTATTTTTATGGTTATATCACCCAAACCGAAGAACAGCCTTTTCTGGCGTTTAAACATGATTCGCTACCCACAAATACCACTTGGAGTAGCGAGTGCGGCGACTGCCACTTGGCATTTCATCCCACCTTGTTACCGGCACGCTCCTGGCGGCGCATTTTGGATGAACAAACAGATCATTTCGGTGATGATTTGTTTTTGGAAACTGAGGTTTTAGAAGAAATACGTGATTTTCTGATCCAGAATGCTGCTGAGTCCGGTCTTACTGAAGCGGGCCATAAAATAAATGCTTCAGTACCAAAAAATACCACCCCAATACGCATTAGCGAGACAGTCTATTGGAAGAAAAAACATGAGGACATAGCTGAGCGTTATTGGCAGTCGAAAAAAGTTGGTAGCAAGGCTAATTGTAATGCCTGCCATCTTGATGCCAGTGAAGGCTGGTTTGAAGATTCAAATATGAAATTACCGAAACTATAATGGAGTGTAATTATGAACCATAAAGTTATTGTAGGTATTATTCTTAGTTTTTTCTTTAGCTTTGCGCAAGCCAGTGTCATTGATAATATGTTGCAACAATATACGGCCGAAGGTGGGAAAAACTTCAGCGCCGCTCGTGGAGAACAAATGTGGAAAACCGATTACCCAGACCGGGATAAACCTGGCGCGGTTCGCAATTGCTCTACCTGTCATGGTGATGATCTGAAAATACCAGGCAAACATGCTAAAACTGGTAAAACCATAGACCCATTTTCCGTCAAGGTAAACAGCGAACGTTTCACTGATCCAAAATTCATAGAAAAATGGTTTAAACGTAATTGTAAGTGGGTGTTGAACCGCGTCTGTACCTCGCAAGAAAAAGGTGATTTTTTAATGTATTTACGGAATCAATAAACGACAGGAGCATATACGAATGAAAAAATATTTTATACTATTAGTGCTGCTATTTCCTTGGTTTGAGGCTCAGGCAAGTAGCGAGCAGATGCCGTCAGTTGATAATCAACTGTATAAAGAGGAATGTAGTGCCTGCCACATGGCTTATCAACCGGGCTTTTTACCCGCGCGTTCTTGGGAAAAACTCATGAGTAGCCTTGATGATCATTTTGGTGAAAATGCTGAGCTGGATGATGATGCGCGTAAGACTATTACAGGTTATTTAACCAATAATGCCGCTGATCATTCTTCAGCTAAACTGGCTAAGAAATTTCTAAAACGCATTTCTAATGATGATATGCCATTACGTATTTCCAAACTGAATTATTTCATCAAAGAGCATGACGAAATTAAACCCCACATGGTTACCGATAACCCCAAGGTTAAAAGTTTTAGCCGTTGCGAAACCTGCCATCGTCAAGCCGACGAGGGTTCTTATGCTGAAAAGGAAATTGATATCCCAGATTTTGGTAAATGGGAAGATTAAAAAAATTAAGAAGCCCGGTCTTGCCTTTTGATGTTTTCGCAAGTGAGTTGAATATTAAAAAATCAAAAGGTAAGATCTCGCTCTTTAAGGTGGAAATACAATCAATGGGGTAAGATCACCTCTAAACAAGTTTGTGTCATTTGCCAGAACCACTTCTCCGAAATGGAAAACAACAAGCGCGTACTGGGTAAAGATAACGTGAAAAAGTTAACTGATATTTTGGACTGTGATTACCGGAAGATGCTGTAAAGCCAGACAAAGTAGAGTGAGGTATCGTCGAACTGATGTGGTCAAATAAAGTTGTTTGTTTACCGAAAAATTTTGGTTTGTTGCCTTGTCTGGCAAAAACATAGTTTCTAATTGCTGCAAATTTTTATGGGGATGGAGTTGAACAAGGTTTTTGTTTGATTTGTATCTTATTTTTATTCGCACCTCTTAGTCTGTAACTTCTTTTCGTAGTGCCTTTGTTTTTCCCCGTCGCGTCTTATTGTCCATTCGCCGTTTCTGGGAGTTTTTGCTGGGTTTGGTGGGGCGTCGTGTTTTAGGTATTATCGCCACGTTTTTAATCAAGGCTTGCAGGCGCTCAAGAGCGGCATCGCGGTTTTGTTCCTGGGTGCGAAATTGCTGGGCTTTGATAACAACAATGCCTTCTTTGTTGATGCGCCGGTCTTTTTTGCTCAATAAGCGCTGTTTGTAAAAGTCGGGCAGGGAAGATGCATTGATATTAAAGCGCAGGTGAATCGCCGAGGAAACCTTGTTGACGTTTTGGCCCCCAGCCCCCTGTGCGCGGATTGCTGACAGCTCGATTTCAGTATCAGGGATGGAAACGTTGTGGGAAATTTTCAGCATGGTGGGTTTATTCTTTGCTCGACCCGTATACGGTCAGTCAATCACAGAGGTTATCAATTGCTCGTCAGGTAAACCAGCAGCTTGCAGTTTTTCACTGGCGTATCTGACGTGGGCCTCGGGGCCGGCTATGTATACGTCTACTGTTTCCAGATTGTTATTTTTTTCCAGCAAGTGCTCGACGGCATCTGTGTTGATTACGGGGTGGTAATTGAAATTCTCCAGTGCATCGTCCCATGAACGGCATAGGTTATTCATGTATAAATTCTCTTTTTTATCTACGCTCCAAAATAAATCCATGGTCGCAAGTATTTCCAAGGCCATGGCGTGTTCGATAAGGCTTTTGATAGGGGCAAATCCGGCGCCGTAGGCAAGATAAAGTTGCGAACGTTTGGATGTTTCATTGAACAGGAAGTGTCCGTGGGGACCGGTTACTGTGAGAATGTCACCCTTTTTACTGTTGTTGATTAATGCTTGGGCAAAGGGTTTGTCTGGAGGGCATGGAATATGAAACAACAGATTGCGATCATCGCAGGGACAACTGGCAATAGGGAAGTCCATGCTGGTTTTATTGTCGAGCGATAGGGCAGCTGATTGTCCAGCAAAGAAACGTAACCGCTGAGTGCGGGGTGTCTGTACATGCACGATCAATATGCTGTCTATGGGACGTTCGATATTTTTTATTTTGGTGGCAATTTTTTGTGTGGGGATGTCATTTTCACTACGGGCTTCCAGAGCTTCCAGTGTCACATCGCTTACCGCTGTGCAGGAGCACATCAGGACGTAATCCCTGTTTTTTTCGGCTTCACTGAGTACGTAGTCGTGGTGTTGGGTCTTTTTTACTTTACCGCTGATAATGCGTGCTTTGCACAGTCCACAGTTGCCATTAGCGCAGCCATAGTTGAGTGCCAGTCCGGCACGTACACCGGCATCCAGAATGGAGTCGTTGCCTTCTAACCAGAATTCGTGATTGCTGGGTTGTATTTTGATATGTGCAGCCATAATGCGCAGTACCGTGTCGTTGACGAATAGGTTTTTGTGTAGGTCATCGGGGATGGGGGGTTCAGCCAGTGTGTCTTTTACCCAGTGTAATAATCCATGCACTTCTTTTTTGTTGGGAGACTCGTCAGCATCGTGTAGACGGGTGGTGATTTGCTCCAGCACAGTTTGATACTGTGCCAGATGGGCGCGGGTGGCGGCAAGTTCCTGCCCTAATTCAGATACCCGGTCGGCCAGTACATCGGGGCTGGGTAACAGGTGGTCACGCAAACGGTTGGCGAAGGCGTGTTTTTTGATGTGTTGCACACGTTCATATTCTGAATCGTGTTGGAGTTCTGTTGTGGGATACAGTGCAATCAGGTCATCAGTGCTGATCTTTCCTTCGAAGGTGGTGATACCTTCGTCACGAATCTTGCGTTGCAGGCTGCCTCGGGAAACGCCTGCCAAGCGTGCTGCACGGAAGATAGAAAGCAATTGGGGTGTGTTCATGCGACCTCAATTTTTAGTAACCCTGTAAAAATGATGGTTAATATCCTCTAGTAAAAAGCATCATTAATAGAGAATGGTTAAAAATTAGACGCCCGCTGGGAGGAAAGCAAGCCATTGTATGGTCTGTCAGGGGCAGATTGCATGCCGTTTATTTTGATAAAACCTGATGGCTGTTGGTGGCGCAGGAAAGTGTAAACAGGGAAAAACACATACGGTTGTAGGATTTCAGGGTGAGCATGGCGGAGAGGGCAAAAAGTGTCCCATAAATGATTAATGTCACGGGTCCGCTATCGTGTGGTATTTCATCTGGTGAGTGCGTGAAATTCTCAAAGGCAATGACTTCAATGGCGACAATGAATAAGGCTGTGGAGATGGCGCGTGAGGTGCGCCATACATGCACATGGTCTGTTAGTTGGTCAGATGTACCGTTAGCGGAGTAGACGTGAATATAGGAAAGCAAAAAAGTTTGCAGGTGCCTATAACGGGAACGCAACATAAAACGCCGATAGTGGAAACGAGGGTCGAGCTGGCGGGTGTATTTGGTTTTCTTCGAGATATTTTTATCGTCAAACTCTTCCTGGAAACGCTGATAGTCTTTGGCAACAGCGGTTGAGCATTTTTGTGCCATGTTGCTTAACCAGTCGATATTGCGCGAGATGTGCCCGCCAAAAATACGCATTTCCTGCATGAAAAATATCGAACCGATCATGTCCAGCACCAGACCGGTGACAAAAATACCGATTAACCCGAAAATAGTCAGCAAAGAACCTGCCGCACTTTTCAGGATCGGCGATTGTCCATTGTCAGTGCCGATAAAGGCACCTAACATATCCAAAAATTGCTCACCTGCGGCTTCGCCGGTACCAATGGTGAAGAGTAGAATCTGGCAGATCCAGAATACCGCACCAGTCATGCCAAACTCAGAAAAACGAGCGCCAAAATTCATTTGTGGATTACCGGCTTTTGAATGGTTTCAATGATTATCCAAAATTAATCCGTTAAATCTACTGCGAGCGCCTAAGGCACAGAACCTAAAGCCTTTTTCAGAACATATTGAACTCACCGTATGGGTGATACGCTTTCGTCCAAAATAACCTGAAAAAGACTTTATCTTCTGCACCTTAGTCGCTCTCGCTACGGTTTAACGGATTAATTTAGGATTATTCAGCGGGCGGGAGTTTACCAGAACCAGCCCCAGATACCTGCGATGATACAACCTGCCAGAGTACCTGCTCCTGGCGCGACAGCGGTGCCGATGGCTGCACCCGCTGCGCAACCTTTGGCGGCACCTTTGCCATTGCTGGGGGGAGGTGTTGCCGTTTCAGGAGATGGAGAAACTTGTTCAGTATTTTGTCCAGTGTCAGATTCTGATGTGTTTCCAGCATAAGTTGAAAGAGACATTCCCATCATGATTATGGCGCTGAATAAAACTAGCATCGTTTTTTTTTGATTTTCTTTCATCATCCCCCCCTGTAATGGTGATGCGATATGGGTTGATTCAAGCAAACGGGTTATATTGTTTACCTTTTGAATCTTATTTTGCTCCGAGTTTATCAGAGTTTTCCTGCTCGATCGATTAATGGTAACGGCAATAATGCCGATTGGGCACTTGGCCGTACACGGGTTTACTGAGTTTTTTAGCTCGGTATACTCCTAGTGATTGGAATTTAGATGTTGATTTTGTAAAAATTCTTTAACGTACAGTGCTATGAAAAAGTTTTATCCACTACTGATGAATTGCAGCATGTCCACCGAACGGCTATGCGATCAAATGCAAGTGTGGTCAAAAAAGGCAGATAACAACCAGCAATGATTGTGAACGACTGAGTCTGCATGGAGCCATCAATGCAGAGACCCACGAACTCATCGTCATCGAATTAGACATGATTAATGCCGAATCAGCCGGTCGTCTGACTGAGATATTGAATTAAAAATATCCGTTGATGCGTGAAATTATTTTTATTTTAGAAAATGTAAAATATCATTACTTGAGAAAAATACAAAACAACTTGAGAGATCATTCCCGGATAAGAATGGTTTTGTACAATCAATATCACGAAGACATCAAGGCATTAGAAATGCCTGCATAACGTTTTTTAAAATATCAGACAATACACCGACCAAATTATTTTTTTAAATAGTCGATGGATTTGAAATCAATTACACCTAAATTTCAAATGCCACGGGTATAGTAAGTATTGCGCATTATGTTTGATCTTGATGAAAATATTGCTATCCTTTTTAGCGTTATTACTTTGAGAGAGGGATCGCCATGCAACGCATTAGTATATTTGTTCTTTTATTATTATTTATTTCGTTGAATGCTCAGGGAGCAAATTCCAGCTTACCAGTAGCATGTCAGGAAAATAGCCAATGTGATAAAGTGGTCGAATATTGCGCTAAACAAACAGGCCAATGTGGTCATATTAGCTCCGGTAAATGTATGTTAAAGCCGGGGATTTGTACAACAGAATATGATCCAGTATGTGGATGCGATGATGAAACCTATAGTAACTCATGTGGTGCTGCATCAGCGGGTGTAAATGTTGCTTACCTCGGTGAATGCAGTGTTTTCAACGAGCCGACTGCTAATGGTAAAAAGATAAAACCTAAAACGGATAACTACTTAATTGCAAAGGCTCGCAATGAAGTAAGGACCTGTATTGAGAGTGCAAAAGAGCCAGGGTGGGATATAGTAAGCAGTGTGCATACAGTGTCTTCCTGTTTTGCTGGTGGATTTGTTACTGATGTGAATTTTTCGAAGCAAGTTCACTGCCCACCCAATGAACCTCGATGTTTTACTAGCGCACCGACTACGCTTGTTGCAACAGTTCAGTTTGGTTGTGACGATTCGGTGGTAAGTAGTCAATGTTTTATAAATCAATGTATGGAAGATAGCGACTGTGATAATGGTAAGTGGTGTCGTGAAACTGAGCAAAATAATAGCATTTGCGTTGACTTGGTTGGTGAAGGTGACCGTTGCGGAGGATTCGTGTTGCCATCTTTTCGAGAGAGATGTGAGCTGGGTTTAATATGTGTTCCTACAGAACCAACAGGTGATGTGCCAGGTATATGTGCCACATGTAACTATAATGGTACCGCCAAATTTTTGAGCGATACATTTGTCGCGGACGATGGTTGTAATACCTGCACTTGTCTCGACAATGGCATTGTTAGTTGTACCGAAATGGCCTGTTTATCTCAATAAAGGTAACGCTTAGCGTACATATAACGTTGCCATGCCTGAAAGCTGCGCTCAATGAGCGCAGCTTATTTATTGGATAGGCGGAAGGTACAGGCCCCACAGTATTCCCGAAGAAAGCAAAAATACTTACTTTTCCAATTGCAGTGATCCTTGGAGTCTCCGCAACCTTTAATTGCAAGAAGTCTTAAGGAAATTAGAAAGCACCGTCTCCTTAACCATCGACCCAATCGTTACCCCATAAGGCTAGAGACTGCTAATACTGCTCCAACTAGGCCATCTCATCAATAATGCCGATTGAGCACGGGTCTGCACAGATATTTTGCGGATATTCTGCCACTGGACGATATTGTTTACCGATTGATTCACAAGAGTGTTTGTATCATGGCAATAAAACACAATCGGCGAAAATTTGCGCGTTACGGTGTGGGTAGTTTAGGAGTGAGCCTATATCGCACGGGCTTACTAAGTTTTTTTTTGGGTCGGATAGATGTACGAGCCATCGATTTTAATGCTGCCGGTCTGGCATTTCGTTATTCACGCCCGTTGAGCCCGGGACAGCCCCTGTTGATGGACCTAGTCACGGATCAACATCGTGTATCTCGTGTGGTGGTAGTGGTGCGTTGCATCACACGCATGGAAAATCACTTTCGCTGCGGTGTTGAGTTTGATTATGACGCCAATGAGTATATGCGTTCAGATGTCGTCAAAGAGACATTAAAAAATATTGAGAGACTCCTGAATGAGGTGGTGATTCTCGCTGCCGAATAATATCATTTGGTATGCTGGGACTCTACCGAGTCCAGGCGTGCTGGTACGTACCACGCCAGCAATAATACCAATCACCAGTGCTGGGCTCCTCACTCAATTGGCGAGGACCATCGACCATTTTCTAGCAAACCAGGGCCGATGGAGCAGCTGCGAGAGCATGCTATTGCCTAGCGCACTGCTATGAGACCACATGCTGGGCGCAAAGTATTCACCTTGTAAACCCAGCTCACCTGCGACCCGGAAGATCAGTTTGGAGACTCGCTCGGCAAAGTCGCCGGTTTTTCGCTGTGTGCCTGTGTGCTACATCGCCAGAAAGAGCTGTTCGGCTGGCGCCGGAAATATCAATTATTCCAGTCAAGTTGATGCGACTCTGATCTGACGGAGCGGCAGAGGTTCTGTTGGCTTGAAGGTAAACATCGGGCAGATATGGGCGAAAAGCCGAGAAACGTTCTGGCGCAGGTAGTGGAATTCAACGCAGATTGTATCGTGATCAGGGCGGCTATTTAGCGGTAGTGGATTCTTGGGTAAAGGGTGTTTATATTCCCTATATTCAACGCCGGTACATACGAGTAGTTATGAAAAAATTTATACCGAAACCTGATAAAAAAATTAGTACTATGTGATATCGATAAAAAGGGGTTTCTAATGGCTAAGAAAAAAATTGTCTTAGTATTTGTACACGGCTGGAGCGTGACCAATACGAATACTTATGGTGCGTTGCCGGAAAGACTATATGCAGAAGCGATCATTGCGGGAATGGACGTATCGGTCAAAGAGATATTTTTAGGTCGTTATATCAGCTTTCACGATGAAGTTCGTGTGCCAGATATCTCTCAGGCTTTCGATGTTGCGGTACGAGATCAACTCTCAATTTTAATAAAAAATAATATCCGTTTTGTTTGTATTACTCATTCGACCGGTGGACCAGTGGTGAGGGACTGGTGGCAACGATATTATATTAATAACACTAGGAGTGGTGTTTGCCCGATGAGTCATTTAATTATGCTCGCACCAGCCAATTACGGTTCGGCTTTAGCCCAATTGGGGAAAGGCCGACTAAGTCGAATGAAATCCTGGTTTGGTGGTGTGGAGCCGGGACAAGGTGTATTAGACTGGTTAGAGCTTGGTAGTGATGGTGCCTGGCAATTAAATACTGACTGGATCGCCAATGATGGAAAAGCGATTGGGGCAAAAGGTGTTTTTCCGTTTGTTTTAACCGGTCAAAGTATCGATCATTCGATTTACGACAATCTTAATACCTATACCGGTGAAAGTGGGTCAGACGGAGTGATCCGGGTTGCTGCTGCAAATTTACAAGGACGACATCTTAAATTGGAACAACAGATACCGATCAAAAAAACCCGTCGGAAAAAGAATGAATCATTTTGGAATGCCCCAAAATTAGAACTTAAAGAATTAAAAGAATCACCAACCACAGCATTAAAGGTCATCACGGCAAAATCTCATTCCGGCAATAAAATGGGTATCATGAAAAGTGTTAGAAAATCTGCTAGCGATAAAAAAAGTCAGGAAACCATCGAAGCCATTTTAAATTGTATTCGAGTGAAGACTAAACCCGAATATAACAAGCTCGTTTCACTATTTGCCAAACAAACCAAACAGGTTCAGATCAAACAGAAATTAGAAACACTGAAAAATTTACTGCTTCCAAACACTTATTTTATTCGTGATAGATATTCCATGGTGATCTTTAGGGTTCGTGATCAGGAAGGTCATGCAGTTAAGGATTTTGACCTAATTCTAACTGCGGGTACTAAAAGTAACCCTAATTTATTGCCGCAAGGTTTTTTCGCCGATAAACAACGAAATAGGGTCAGCCCGGAAACGATCACCTATTTTTTTAATCATGATATTATGATGGGCACCGAAAAAGTCGTCGACAGAAAAGGTAAAACGATTCGTGAAGCTACAAAAGGGGCTGAAAGATTAGGTTTTAAGATTTTGCCGCGGCCTGACAAAGGTTTTGTTCATTATTTACCCTGTGAAGTGAATGCATCAGCGGAACTTTTAGAAAACACTCTTAAACCAAATTCAACCACCTTGGTGGATATTTGCTTGCAACGGTTGGTTTACAAAAATGTTATGCGTTTAGATAAAGGCACTAAAACGAACAAATTTAATAAAACCGAACCAGGCGATGAATTAGTTTAGTTTTCCTCGATTCGAAGTTGTAGTAATGGTCCAGAATTTTTACCTGTTACAAGGTAAGCTTTTTACCAAAAAAACCACCGATTTTGTACAGCCAAACATCCAGCAATAGACTGTATATACCCGTAGCGATTGAGATTTAGGTTTTATTGCACGCCCTCTTTATTCAATGAGGTGGTGATTCTCGCTGCCGAATAACATCATTCGGCACGCAGAGCTTCCACTGGGTCCAGGCGTGCCGCCCGTCGGGCCGGTACCACGCCAGCAATAATGCCAATCACCAGTGCCAGTGCTTCCGCAATGAGCACATATTCCCAGGGCGTGTGTACTGGCAGTTCGGGCAGGGCCACCGTGAGCAATTGTGCGCCACCGATGCCCAGCAGCAGCCCGGTTAGCCCACCAATGCCGGCCAGCACGATGGCTTCCCCTAGAAACAATGTCTGTACCTGCCCACTTTCCGCACCCAGTGCGCGCAGCAGGCCGATTTCACCAGTACGCTCCGAGATAGCAATGGTCATGATGGTGAAAATACCAATGCCCCCCACCACCAGTGAAATACTGCCCAGTGCAGCCACCGCGAAGGTCAGCACGTTGAGCACATTGCCCAGTACGTCCATCATTTGTTGTTGGGTGGTGATGGTGAAATCTTCACGACCGTGGCGGTTAATGAGGATGCGTTTAATGCCCGCCACCACATCGTCCACATTGGCACCTTCTTCGTAGAGCAGGTCAATCTCCATCAGGCTGTCGCGGTTGAATAATGACAAGGCGCGCGCTGCGGGAATGTACACTGTGTCATCCAGGTCCATACCCAATACCTGACCTTTGCTTTCCATCACACCGATGATGCGGTAGCGCTCACCACCCACACGAATGTGTTCACCCAGCGGATTACTGGTACCAAACATTTCGTTGCGCAGACTGCTACCCAGTACTGCAAAGGCGCGCGGTGAGCGCGGGTCATCATGGGGTAGAAACTGGCCCAGTTGCACACGCATGGAGAAGGCCTCGGGCATGTCAGCTCCCATGCCAAACACCGTAGTCCGTCGGTGTTTGTTGCCGACCTTTACCTCCGCATTGCCTTGGGTAGCGGCTACCACGGTACGGGTATGGGGCACACGCCGCAGCGCTTCGGCATCGTCGATGCTTAGCGGTCGCACGGTGCCCATGACACCCACTGGCGTGCCCATTGTGGTGGCTTTGCCAGGGTTGATGCCGATTAGTGTGGTGCCGAACTGGGTGAATTCGTTGAGCACAAAACGGTGAATACCTTCACCGATGGAGGTGAGTAATACTACGGCACCGATGCCCACGGCGATGCCGAGAATGGTTAGACCGCTGCGCAGGCGATGGGCCGCGATGGAGGAGGTGGTGAGCTGGATGAGATCTTTGCTGAGCATGGTATTTTCTAAAACCATCTATACGAAGGATAGCTACCACCAATGGATTTAACCATAATTTCATAGACCATTTTAAATGCATCCTTGGAATTTGACATTACAATGATACTAATGTTTTCTTTTGGATAACTAACAACAAAGTGTCTAAAGCCACGTTTGCTACCCCAATGCCAAAAAGACATATGGGGCGTGGTTTTTTGCAAGCCCCAACCCAAACCCCATTCGATCTCGTTTGTAACGTGAACATTGGGTTCTAATAATAATGTTGATGTGCTGTTTTTAGTTTGGAAGTTGTTCACAATATGATTAACAAACTTTGTATAGTCAACAATAGAGGTATATAAACTCCATGCTGAAAAACCTGTAGAAGTTTGATTGTGGGTTTCGTATTCATTCATGCCTTTATCATAGTCCAGCGATATTTTATTTTTATAATTTTCCCGCCAAATATAGCTTGAGTTATGCATTTTTAGTGGGGTGAATACAATTTCATTGGCCAATTGATTGAGGGTTTTTTGGGTAATGTTTTCTACAATTTTTTGTAAGTAAACATAACCATGGCCTGAATACATGAAGTTGCTACCCGGTTCAAAATCTAATGCTAGCTTTGAATTGTCGTGACCAAAATTAGGAAGTCCAGAAGAATGGGACAATATCATTCTAGCGGTGATTTTGTCTGACCTGATATCCTTAGGAACGATACGTTTATTAAAATAGTTAATTAATGGTTTATCTAAATTTATTTTTCCATTCTGTGCCAAATGTACCACTATGTAAGCAAAAACAGGTTTTCCTAGTGATGCTGCTCGAAATATTGTGTCTTTATCATTTTTCTGATTTTTATCGACATTACGATATCCGTAAGATTTCATTATGACCGTTTTACTATCCTGAATGATTGCGACAGAAAGTCCTGCAACATTATTTTCTTCCATGAGATCAGGTACGTTGTTATCTAAATATGATGAAGTAGTTGCAGGAGATGTGTTGATGAGTAAGGGGCCGTCACGAAGGCAACCTGTTAACATTAATGTAAAAATAAGCAATAATATTTTTTTCATAGTAAAGAAACTTGTTTTGTGTAGAGTGGACAGTATCCATCCTACAAAATTTACCGCCGTGCTAACGCCTGCACCGGGTCCAGTTGTGCCGCTCGTCGTGCGGGCAACAGTGAAAATAACAACCCTGTACCCAATGCCACGCCGATGGCCGCTACGAAGGCCCACCACGGCGCGCCCAGTGGTAAGGCTGGATAAAAATAGCCAATGACACTACTGCCAAGCTGGCCTATCAGCAGGCCCAGTCCGGCTCCCATGCTTGATAATAAGGTGGCTTCGGCCATGATCAGCAGGATGATTTGTCGCCGTGGCGCGCCCAGCGCCTTCAGCAGACCAATCTCTGTGGTACGTTGTGATACCGCTACCAGCATCACATTCATGATTAAAATCCCGGCGACGGCCAGACTGATGGCGGCGATACCGGCCACGGTGAGAGTCAGTGCCTTGAGGATTTTGTCGAAGGTGG
>Ga0316204_10007531_pt1 | contig 15827 bp, 10 predicted proteins | sample 6monrhotite_MG_2_FD_205661 | JGI IMG/M metagenome (GOLD analysis project Ga0316204, IMG submission 205661) | Microbial mat bacterial communities from mineral coupon in-situ incubated in ocean water Damariscotta River, Maine, United States -... | ecosystem: Environmental > Aquatic > Marine >... | reverse complement strand
TTTTTTTCGGTCATCACATATTCAGAAATCATGCGGCGGGCTTCACGGATGTAGAGTTGATGCGGCCAGTGCTCGGTCTCCTTGAATTCATCCTTGGCCAATCCCCATGTTTGAAATTCCCGGCGAATCGCTGCGGGCACGCGGGGATTGTTGGCCAGCGTCCACATCAGGCCTTGTTGATAGGCAAGATGCGCTTGAATGATCTCCGCTCGGCGCTGGTAGTTTCCTTCGGGATAGTCGTAATTTGCGCCGATGTAGTCGGTTGAAATCGCATAATTGTTATTCACGTCGGTCTTGCGATTGGGCATCGGCGTCGGATGCCAGGGGACGCGATGATCGCCCGCCTCGAAATTGCGCAACAGCAACTCATAATCCAACGGATCGTACCCTTTCGGCTTGGTCCACGGCACGCGGTTTTCTGGAATATCTGTGGTGCACATTCGGAAACAATACGTCTGCACCCCACGATCCCCCGCCCCTTCCTTACCGGGACCGTCGCTGCGAATTCCCGGCAACAATCCACTAGTAGGGTCTCCCGGTTTGATGTAGGGATCGACCGGTTTGACGAATTGGTGATAGACCGCATTGCGCGTCTGCACGCCGTTGATTGTCTCACCGTAGGTGGTATTGCTTTCGCGTCCCACGTGATAGGCGACGCCGGCCATGGCCAAGAGGTCACCTTCATAGGTTGCATCAATGAACACGTCAGCGGCAACCCGCAGGCCGCTTTCCATTACGATTGTGTCAATGCGCGCGCCGGTTTTGTTCACGCCGTTTTGCAGATCCAACCGCTCTTCGAATAGCACGGGAATCTTGTATTCCGCCAGCCAATCACGAAACGTTTGCTCGGCGACATGCGGCTCAAACGTCCACATTTCGGTATCAGTCCCTTTGCGACGACTGCGAAACGATTCTCGCTTTTGCCAATTCCAAGCCTCCGGCTGTGCGTAATACGTCCCCAGTTTGCGATAGAATTTTCGTGACAATCCGCCGATGGCCGCCTTATTGCCGATGTCGGTCGCTCCCAGTCCGCCGGCGGTCAATCCGCCCAGGTGCCGGCCCGGCTCAATGAGCAACACCGACTTGCCCATCCGCGCCGCCTGCACCGCCGCAACGACACCTCCCGACGTTCCGCCATAGACGACAACATCGTACTTCTCCACCGGTACGTCCGCTGGCGCGTTCGCCCCGATGAGCAATGTCGCAGCGAACAGCAATCCAACGACTCCAAGACCAATTTTCATTTCGCGTCTCTTTCCGTGTTTTTTCTGTGTAAATCCGTGGCTAATTTTTTGTTGTCGGCAGGGGCCACGTTAGTATTTGGCCATCGGCAATCAGTCGTTTTTTCAATTTTGCATAGTCGACTTGTCCAACGGACACTTCGTCGTCGATGGCGATGCAGGCGGCGGTTGCTGCGGATTGGCTGGTGACCATCAATACTGGTTCCATGCGAATACTGCTGAAGGCGGTGTGGCTGGCGGAGAGTGCGAAGGTAACCAACAGGTTATTGCATTCCGCTGCTTTGGGGATGATCGCAGCATAGCCGATCTGGTACGGCCCGAAACCACCGCGGCCGGTGGCGGTCTTGCCTTCGCGAGCGACGACGCCATCTTTGACGATCCGGCGAATCTCGTGCGTGTCGGTCCCGTATGATCCCAGTCCGATCGGTTGCGGGGCGATCTCTCGCCCGAAGGTGTGATGTTCGGTCATCACAAAATCACTGACCATGCGACGGCCTTCACGAATGTAAATCTGATGCGGCCAGCCGCCGTTGTCGGTAAATTCGTCACGGGGCAAACCGAACCGCCGCATGTCGTCGCGAACTTTCTTCGGCACACGCGGATCGTTTGCCAGAAAAAAGAGCAGTCCGCGGTGATAGTTTTCGATCTGCTTAGCGATCACTGCCCGCTCGTCATAACTTGCTTCAGGCCACCCCCAATTGTTGCCGGGCAGGTTGCCGCCGAATGTGGCTGTATTGAAATCCCATTTGTCGTTGGGAAGTGGGTCATGCTTGCTAAACCAGCGGAGGTCCATGTCGTCGCCGTTCGCCAGACAAGCTTCGACAAACCGCGCCACCAACTCATACTGTTTGGCATCGTAGTCTGGCGGCGGTTCGATCGGCAGTCGGTCGGCGGCGGTTGTCAGGCAGAGCCGAAAACAATACGCCTGGATACCGGGCGCCGGGTCTCCCGGCACGCCCGGTTCACCTGCTTGCACTAAAGGTAACAGCCCGCTTGAAGGGTCGCCGGGGACAATGTAGGGATCGAGTGGAAAATCACGGTCCCACGCGCCTTGCCCGCCCGCAACACGTCCATTGGCACCGGGCACTTTATGGTTCAAGCGCGGTTTGTATCCGCGGCTATAGTAGATCCCATTGAATTTTTCACCGTACTTGGCGTTCCCTTCACGCTGCAGCGTATATTCCACGCCTGCGGCGGCCATCAGGTCGCCTTCGTAGGTCGTATCTAAGAAAACCTTCCCACCGACCGCGCTGCCATCCTCGAAGATCAGTTCGTCAATCCGCGTGCCGCTTTTGCGCACTTCTTTGAGTCCCAGATTACGCAGAACAGTCACTCCGGCTTCCCGCGTCATGTCATCGAAGACGAGTTCGGCGACGTGCGGCTCGATCGAATAGGCCCCTCCGGTGGCGGGGCCTGAACCTCTCTTAAACGGTTGATCCCAGTTGAGTTCTTTCCCATAACGGGCAACCAGTCGGGTGAAATACTCACGGGTCACGCCACCGATACTCCGTGGATCACCGATGTCCACGGCGCTCAGCCCCCCAGAGGTCATGCCGCCTAGATGCGCGCCCGGTTCGATCAACGCGACGGACTTGCCCATCCGCGCCGCCTGCACCGCCGCCATCACGCCCCCCGATGTCCCACCATAGACGACGACATCGTATCGCACCGGCGGGGCTTCTGCTGCAAAGAGCGCAGTGGCAACCAGCAACAAACCGAAGAAACAGCCGCAGAGTTTCATGGTGCGAGCTTTCCTCAAGGCGAATCGAGAAATTGTGCAAACGCGCCCATACATTCCGCGTTTGCTTCCGATCACATTGTATCAGCCGTACATTGAGCGCGGCTACCAAGGAGGGGGAATGACGTGTGCGAGCGGCGCATTTCGCCATGGAGACCGGCGGCAAAGTACGATCGGCCAGAATCGGGAAGCCTGTCGCGCAAGCTTGACTTATGGCAGCCATCAGTTTGCGGAACCAAAGACGTTTGCTGCGCCATACTCATTGGCGGCGTCTTTTGTCCTACGCGAGGAAGGTGCGTCGCGACGCTCCCTACGGTCTTCAGTCTCTGGGCTAAGGCTTCATCAACACCAGGTGGCTGGTGGATTTCCCGTTGGTTTGGCGGCGGACTTTTAGCACCAGTGGTTCTGTCGCACCCGTTTTTAGAGCCGTCTGAAAGGCGTCGACCGAATCGACCGACTTACGGGATACTTCTTCGATGACGTCATACAACTGCAGGTCAGCTGCGGCCAACGGGCCATCGGCATCGACGTTGAGGACCAGCAAACCGGCCGTCCCCATGCCATAGCCCAATTGGTCGGCCAACGAATCGTCCAGCGGCTGCAGCGACAATCCGAGGTCAACTTTGGGCGATTCTTTGTTGGGGATCACAGGAGTCGACATTTCGGCGCTACGTTGTGAGCGGTCCAGGTCGACCACCTTTAACTCCGCACGCACCCGTTTGCCATCGCGAAAAACGACAAGATTCACTGAGGTGCCAATTTCCTTCAGGCTGATCAAATTGATCAGGTGATTGAGGTCATGCACGTCGACGTTATCCACGCTAAGGATCACGTCCTCGCGTTGCAAATTGGCGTCTGAGGCGGGTGTATTGGGATAGACGATCAACACATGCGCGCCGCGGACACGGTCCAATTTCAGCTTGCGGGCGACGTCGATATCGAAATCCTCATTCAGCCGGACACCGATGTAGGCGCGACGGACTTGTCCATATTCCAACAGATGCCTCACCACGCGGCGGACTAAGCTGCTGGGAATGCTGAAGCCGATCCCCTCGTTTCCGCCGCTGCTAGAGGCTATCGCCGTATTGATCCCCACGATTTCGCCGCGGAGATTCACCAACGGGCCGCCGCTATTGCCGGGATTGATAGCAGCGTCGGTTTGCAGAAAGTTTTGATTCAAAATCCGGGATTCTTTGCCAAGATTCAATGACCGTCGCGACTTCGCGCTGACAATACCGAACGTCACCGACTGGCTGAGTCCAAACGGGCTTCCCAAAGCCAATACCATGTGCCCGATATCCAATACCTCGCTATTCCCCCAACGCGCGGCTTGCAGGTTGTCGGCCTCCACCTTCATGACGGCAATATCAGACCGCTCATCACTCCAGACTTGCAAGGGCTGCAATTCGCGACCGTCGTAGAGTCGGATGTGAATTTCGTTGCGAGGCGTTCCGCGAATCACGTGCAGGTTGGTGACCACAAATGTCCCACGCGCCTTGGTCGTGTCATTGCGGATAATGACACCCGATCCGGTTTCTTCGACGGTCCGCCCGCTCACGTGCCGCACACATTGAATGTGCACCACACTGGGCATCGTCAACCTGGAGACCTCGGCGATCCGCTCGCTGCCCTGTAGGATCGGACTATCGGTTTGGCTCAGTTTTGCGTAAGTCTCATCAGCCGTCAGATAAATCGGCGATTTGGCCTGCAGCGAATTCGATGGTGCCCAACCGTTGAAAGAGGCACCCACAATGATGCCGCTCAACAGGCAACCGATGCTCGCGATGATACAGGTGGATCGTTTCATAATATCTCGTCCGAACTCTAACCGGAAAAGTGACCGCGTTGTTTTCTGAACTGTTCTTCGGCGTGCTGCGCGAGTCGCAAACGACGTGACGAACATTCATGCACAACAGATCGAAAAGGCGTCTCACTTGGCGAACAAAACGTCGCCGCTGACAGACAAGCTTTATTCAAACACCGATGTCGCACTAAAGTCACATGCAGGTTTCATAACAACTGCAGTATACATTCTGACGTGCGACGGGCGAGAATAACAGAGGAATCTTGCAGAGACTACCACGATCTACGCGACAATGGACGTTATTACCAAGGTAATCTGCGAGCGACGGTAACATATCCACGACCGGCATAGTCGCCCGTTTCGCCAAAAACACGCAGCAACTCATTGCCGTTTGAGTCACGATCAAATCAGTCCATTCATCGTGCAGCCTCGTTACTGCTTCGCTAGCGTGCATGCTCCACAACGATTGACAGATTCACGGTGATTCGCAAAACCCGCCCAATCGATAGCTTTCCACGATACATTCATCCGAGCTGCATTTATTTTAGTAAGCGTGAACAATCCACGATATTGCGTCCGGTACTCACCAAACGCGAGCGCAGAATCTCCACGAAATGCAGAACCGGTTCGCCGTATCATTTCAAATCTAAGTCGCTGATCGACAAATCACGATCTTTGCTGGAACCCTCGAGTTCAAACACGGATTCCCAATCGGCGTCGAAATCATCGAAATCGGTACCGAGCAATTCACGTTTGCGTTGACACTCAATACACAACGGCGTGTACGGCAATGCTTTGAGGCGTGCGACGGGAATCTTCACTTCGCAATCCTCACACATCCCATAGCGTCCCAAGCGAATAAGCTTGATCGCGGTTTCGATTTGAGTCAATTCGCGACTCTCCAACGCCGCCAGTTGGGAATCGATCTCTTTCTTCGATCCCTCCGAAGCTTCGTCACAGATGTCGCCCGGCGACGACGAGGGCCCAAGCGAACTGAGATCCTCGGCTAACTTTTCGCGGAGGTCATCCCGTTTCTGCATCAAATTTTCGTGCAATCTTAGTAGTGCATCTTTGCGAGTCATCTTTGGTCTCTCCTCATGTGGAGAACAAGGTAGCGCGGATACGTTCCTACTATGCATACGTCCGGCCACCCCAAAACGTTAGTTTCACGTCCAAGGTGTATTTCTTCGCAAACTATAGCTCCGATTTATGCAGCAGCGGGGACCGACGGGAAACAATTTGAAACGCGTGCTATGTTGCGCGGGTGCGCATGGCGAAGCGTCAACCATCGCGCGCACGTAAGCGCATTGATAGCAATAAGTTGCGACTAACACTCGCCGCATGAACTGCTGAGCGTTGAAAACCGCAATCAAATCCGTACGATCGGAATCGCTAATACATAGCGAACAGGACACATCCAGAAAAAACGGCCCAATGTAGCGCAATTGGTCGTCAGCGGGAAACCTGTTTCACCAGCCGACGGATGCCCCCCATCACGGTCTCTTCCACCGACGGCGTGAAAGGGGTCGGCGTGAGTTGATGCACAATCCCCGTCCGCCCCTCATACCCCCCCTCGAGCAACACACGTTGCGAAGGCAAATACGCGAACACATCGGTGCAATAACCGGCCACCCATACCATCGGTCCGGCGAATTCCAACTTTGATGTGCGGGAGTAGTCCACAACTGTTTCGCCGCTGATGGCGACGAATAGCAACTGATCGCCAAACCGCGCCACGGTCAATGGACAGGGCTGTTCGGTCATCACTTTCCCGTGGGTATCAAGTTCGTTGAGCAGGTATTTTGCCTTGCGCTGCTTGTAGGCATTTTCGGAGTTCGCCTCGCGTTCGAGTTGCGCTCGCGGCGGCAGCGGCTCTAAAGCCAACTGCACAGTTTCATGCGCCACCCGCAAGGGTCCGTGTACTTCGATCGGCTCGGCTTGAATGGCTCGTTCCACAGCGTCAGCAAGTTCCCGTCCGTGTTTCCGACAATGCTCCAGCCCTTTGGGACCATGGCGGGGATAGGGATTTTGATCTCCGCCGCAACCCATCATGAACAATCCAATCGCCCCGGGATGCGCCGCTTCGACATCGTATTGAGCGAATCCCGCATAATCGCCGCAATACTTGTAAAAATCGAGCGTCGTATTGTGACAAGCATAGCCGAACAACACAGCCCGCAACTTGCCATCCGGGGCAACAACTTGCATGACCGGCACGTCATCGTCGGTTACACCCTCGTCGTTCCGGCGATTGACGAAGCCATCGTCGGTCGGAAATCGTCGGGATTTGCCAAAACTCGCGGTCGATTGACTGACCAAAATTTTCGCCGGGCTAAGGTCGTCAAGCGCCTGGCCCACAAGCGTCGTCAGCTTGGGAACCAATTGCTGTTCGATGTAATCCACAATCGCCGCTTCGGATTCATTCGAAAGGCTATAAAACACGGGGCGCTCGGCGGCGATTTCCGGTGCGCAGTGTGTATGCGACACATTGATGATCAGATTGGCTTGCGGAAGCTGATGTTGTTTTTCGATCGCCGCGGCGACCGGACGCACGATCCCGTAATGCATGGAACCCAAGTCGCACGTCACCAACACCAACCGCGTCCCATCGCCCGATTCAAAGGCCAACGCCTTGGCGTACAAATCGTGCACCTTCCCTTGGGCCGGTTTATCGCGACTGCCATAGCCCGACAACCATGTCGGCGACTCGGGGGTTATCACGATCTTGGAAACGCCCACGTTCCACTCGGCCGCTTCGGCAGACCAAGTTGCCGTGCCAAGTATCAACATCCCCAACATCAATGAACGATACATCGCGTATTCCTTACAGTCTCATGGGTGAGAGTTCCGATTGCTTTACCATTTTTCCAGTACCCAGTTTTTCCAGCACAACAGTGGCGATCGCCACTGGTCGTCTACGTTCCTAGTCGCGCCGTCGGATTGGAGCGCAGATTGGGATGCGGGGCGTGTGGGTAGTCCACGGGTTGATAACTGATCGTTAACTCGGGCGTCTGCAGCCGTTGATGATCCTGGGCAAGCGAAGTTAATGCCCGGTCAAGAATTCCGCTGGCCAGTAACGTCCGCTCAACAGGGTAACTAGGACGGCCGGTGTGCATCATCCGTTCGATCCCCTTGAGCAAATACGCAAAGTGCGGATGCCGGGGTTCTAGCCGTTCTTCGAAATTCGTTGCTAGCGGTTTGGCGTGCCCCTTGAGTTTGACTGCTGCGGAAATCCCGCCAAGATAGTCGGGCAACATGAACACCGCGCCGAGTAAACCGTCCGTGTATTGAAACAGGAACAACGCCGCGCGCTCGCTGTCGCGCAGTTTGGGAGTCGCTTGTTTCGCCATGACCTGCATTGCGGCCTCCAGCACCTCTTTTGACACCGTGCCGTCATCGACCGCCTGCCACATCGCCGGCCCCTGCAGGCATTGCACCCACTCGACACCCACTCCGCCCCCGCGTCGGCGTTCGACCAACGACTGCAAACAGTCTAAGGTGTGGCTGCCGTAGATATCATTTCCTGAATACCCGACGGCAACGGCTGCCTCGATTTCGCAATCCATGGGAATGGAAATATCCGGACGACGATAACTGACCGGCAACGACGAACCGGCCATGAACGGGATTTTCATTTGGCGGGCGCGATCGTACATCCACTTCGCATCGTCCCATTGCGGCCCTAGATGTTTGTCGTTGAAGACCGGAACGACACGATCGTATTTTTCGAACGTATCGCTGATCTCCTTGAAGAATCGCCGACGAGGATAGAGGTGCTGTCCTTTGTCGTTCCAAGGATAATTACCATGTTCGCCAATACTAATTACACCATCGACCGCGATTTCATCGCCGCCGGTGGTGACCGCTTGCTCGATCGTATCGAAGATCGGAATGTTGTATTTCTCGGCCATGGGCCGCGCAAGGTCCCCAGCGGGAAATTGATCGACATACATCCCGGCAAGCTTCAGCGCCGGCCCCGGACCGCCGTCCTGCTTCCAACCTTCCAGGATTTTTCCGATCAGTACATCGGCGTGCAGTCCTTTGCTATAGGCGGTGAGGACCGCGACGACCGATTTGGGTGGGATTTGCTCGGCAGAATTCGCCGTGGCAGTACCGTAGCTCAGACTCCCGCCCATTGTTCCTGCGGCTAAGGCTTTGAGGCAATCGCGCCGCGTGATTCGTCCGTTGTTCGTCATCCCGATCCTCGCCGATAGTTTTGCAGTAAGCTATAGGTCTCGTGCGACTTCCAAATCTCCCCGGCAAAATAGACGGGTTCGAAAGGTACCTGCATTCTAAACAGCGAAGCTGCGGAATTCATACCGTCACTGCGAAACGGAAGCATCCTCCGCGCATGCAGAGAGGCCGCCCAATTTGACCCGGGCGGCCTCTATTTATGATGAACAGCTTTTGGCTGGTTATTGTCGCGGTCAGTCGCGTTCTAGAAACGAATGTTGAATACCGGACGCGGCGGTGCCATGAACCTGCTGCGAAACTTACGCAATCGATATTCATTGAAAACCGGGGTCGGCACCATCTGCAGGTCCTCTTGCAAGTGATGCATCGTCGCACTGATGCGGCGTAACGCTCGACGCAGGTGTCGGGTTTCCGATCGTCCTAAGGTGTACGTGTCGCCGTGGTAACCGTGTCGGCCACGGTATCTGGCGATATGGTCCATCTCATCGACAAGTCCTTCGACGTGGTGGTAGATTTTGTCCAGTTGAGCCAAGTCCAAGATAATGTGACGCCGAGCAGACGTGTGGTGCGCAACAGTGTGAATGTGACGGGCCAGTCGTTTCATTTTGCGAGCATCATTGGCTAAGTGGTGATAACTTGGCGTCGAACGGAAGTGATGCTCAATTTCTTCCCCGAATTCGGCTGTTTCACGCTGCAGTTGGGCTGCCAAATCATCGATATGCAAATCGGAAGCAGCACTAGCCGTCCCGGTGAATAGGCCCAAGGTCGCGATTGCAAAGGCGAAGGTAAGAGTTGTTTTCATTTTCAGAGCCTCCTGGGCAAGTGGATATTCAAGGGATTAGATTCGTTCGCATCCGATGATGGGTAAATGCACTTCGCATGCCAACCTGAGCGCCACGCAAAATAATTCGCCGTAAACCACTACACAGATAAACCTTACAGATCGCGCCAATTTTCGCAGTCCCTAGATTGATTGAGCGACCCCCAGCCGAAGTGTCCACTTTTCGACACACGCAGAGTCATATTGAATCCACCCCGCCCGGCGAGGCATTTGTGGAATTTGGGTTTGCAAGAACGTTCCACGTCCGGCAAAATCTAAGTTGTGCACGGGAACCATCTATTTGTCGATCTTGCCGCTAAGGAATCTGTGATGCGCTTTGCATGGGGAGTGGTGATCGTCGTAGCCGTGTCCTGCTCAGCCAGTCCATGCATGGCACAACGTGGTGGGCCATCGCCTGAACGGTTCTTTCGCTATCTCGACAACGATGGAGATGGCACAATTCGAGGCAGCGAATGGGATCGCATTCCGCGGATGCGGGGCATGTTGGAAGACATGGAGATCGACCCCGAACGCGGAGTACAATTGGAGGAATTTGAAAGCCTCTCCGGCGAGATGATGCAACGTATGCGCGACCGGGGAGGATTCGGTGGCCGCAGACGGCGCGATGATCGCACTGATGACGAGGAACGTGAGCGCGGCGATTCCAGGCGTGGCTCGGAGGAATCAGAGTCGGGACGCAGGAGTCGTGATTTTGGACGTCGCGGAAGCTCACGTTCCGGCGGGCCGTCGCGTGATAGCGAGTCGAATGACGGGGACTCGGAGCGGCGTGATTTTGGCCGTCGTCGCACTGACAATGGCGATTCCAACGAAGAAAATCGACCGTTACGGGGCACTCGACGTCGGCGAAGACAGGACCGCAACGAGACGAAACGAAGCAATCGCCGACAAGATTCCGGGGACGATGAAAGACCGCGCGTGACCCTGACTCTTCCAGCCGAGTATGCCTCCCGAGACCAAAACCGCGACGGCCAACTGGGATTGTATGAATGGCCGCAAACGGATTTTTCGGCATTCGCTAGCTTAGACCACAATGGCGATGGCTTTTTGACGCCACGGGAATTGCAACGGTCCGACCGGCCGGCAAGCAATGTCTCGGCCGTGAGCGTCGCAGCCCCACAGGTCCGCTCAAGCCGAGCCGTTACAAAGCCGGTGAGTGCATCGAGTTCGGACCAAGACGGTTCGAAATATCAAAAGGCAGCAGAATTTGCGTTTCGCGCGCTGGATCGCGACAAGGACGGTGTGGTGGCAGCCGAAGAATGGAAACGAAGCCGGTCAACACGACCGCTGTTTGAAAAGGGAGGCGTGGACATCTCGCTAACCATGTCTCGCGAAGACTTTATCGCAAATTACGTCCGTTTGCGGTCGAAATAACGCCTTCCCAATGCCTCGCCCGACTTGGCCCAGAAACCGCTGCGTCTCGCGACCACGATGTGGTTTTATCGCCTGAGAATAGCCGAATCGAAAAAAATTCGATGATACGGTGCCTATTCGCGGTTTTTGCCGACCGGATTACCCTGTTGCGGTGTTGAATCTTGATGACGCCCAAGAATAATCCGAAAATGCGTCATAAGTTATTCGGAGGCAACGAAGTAGGTCGCACGGCCATCCGCCCCCACTTGTGCCTGCTTTAACGCTCCCGGTAAAATTCTAGTAGTGAATTTCAGAAGTTCCGAGCAATACGCTGAGAGGCGGCAGCCGTCGTCCGACTCGCCCTTTGATCGAAGGCAATATTTTAGATGCGCGAATTTTTAACACGACTCATGGTCCTCTTGTTGCTGGCGATGTTCCAGGTGCTGGCGTCCCAACCGGCCGAGGCACAGGAGCGCGGGGGACGACGCGGGCGTGGAATGGGTCGCGGAGGCATGGGAGGCGGTAGGAGCGGGCTACTCGGCGCACTGTCGCGGGAAGAAGCCCAGACCGAAATCAACCTCACGGCCAAGCAATCCGAACAGTTCGAATCGCTTCAAGAAAAAGTGAGCGAACAAAGTCGGGAGCTGTTCGCCGGCATGCGTGACGCCGCGCCCGAAGAGCGACTAGAACTCATTGAGAAAGCGCGGGCCGAAGGGCAAAAACTACAAGCAACAGCCGAAGCCGAGTTGAAGACCATTCTGACGGCCGATCAGTCTGCGCGGTTGCAACAAGTCTCCTGGCAAATTCAGGGGGCGCGGGCGTTGGATGACGAGGAAGTGAATTCTCAACTGAAATTAACGGCGGAACAACTCGAGCAGATTTCGGCTATTGTCGAGGAAGCCAACGAATCGCGCCGCGGCTCATTTGGTGGACGGCGGCGCGGCAATGGCGGGGACCGTCCCAGCCGTGAAGAACAGCGTGCCGAGTTGGACTCGAAATTAGTGGCCGTCCTGACAACGGAGCAGAAACAACAGTGGACGGCGATGCTTGGCCCTGCTGTCGAGGGTTTGAACAAACCTCGCAGGCGAAGCGGTAACTCGAATAGGGACCGATCCAAGAAGAAGTCGGAGAAAAAGAAACGTCCTCAGACAGAGGCCGCGATCTCATCAAACCTCGCGCCTACGGACGGGACGGTCGTGGCCGATCTATCCGCTGCACCGACGATACCGGAAGTGAAGGAATCGGCCCAGCCCGAAGACGACGCGAATTTGCTGTCGTTTAATTTCCGATACGCGCCGTGGGAAATGGTGCTGCGGCGGTTCGCCGAAGAAGCGCAATTGAACTTACAGATGGATGTCGTCCCGCCGGGGACACTCAACTATTTTGACAAGGGGCGTTATACGCCCACCCAAGCACTGGACGTGTTGAATGGATACCTGTTGCAAAAAGGGTATTTGCTCGTCAGGCGGGATCGCTTTCTGGTGGTCGTTAACATCGATGACGGTATTCCGCCGAACCTGGTGCCGCAAGTGACTGTCGAAGAGTTGCAAAACCGAGGAAACAACGAATTGGTCTCAATCGTGGTCTCCCTGCCGGGGACCGATACGGCCACGGTATCCGAAGAAGTCACCGCTATGCTGGGGCCGCAAGGCAAAGTGGTCCCCATGGCCAACCTGTCGCGGTTGGTCATCACCGATACGGGTGGAAATCTGCGACGCATCCACCGTTTGTTGGTGGGGGACAATGACGGGCCCAAGAAATCCCAGAAGTTCCGCGCATTTCCATTGAAGTACGTCTCTGCGGTGGATGCGGATAAGATCGTGCGAGATTTGTTTGGTTTGCCTGCACGGGGATCGGCCAATAATGTCAGTGCGACAAGTTCGTCGAACTCCGCAAGCGATCGTTACAGCCGCTTTCGTAGCTCCCGTGATCGCGGCGGGCGAGACGAACGTAGAGGATCCTCCCGAACGCCTCCGGCGCCGGCATCAACGACGACTGGCGATGCGGTCCGCTTGGCAATTGACGAACGGACCAATAGCCTGTTGGTCACCGCATCACCTGAGAATTTGATGATCGTCGAAGAAGCGCTGCAATCGGTCGACGTCGGAGAAGGTCCGGGGGGGGTTGCGATAGGCGGCAGCTCGAACCGGCCACAATTGGAAGTGTACGAAGTCCAATCGGCCGATCCGCGTGAAGTTACCAAAACACTCGATGCGCTGTTACCGGGCGTTGTAGTGAATGAAGACGGCCGGGCGCGTCGCATTCACATTCTGGCCACACCGGACGAACATCGGCAAATTCGCGCGATCATCGATCAACTCGATGGGGCAGGAAGCGGGCAAGGCGTAACGGTTGTCAATTTGACTCAATTGGACCCCTTGGCGGCAGCTGGAACGTTGCGGTCGCTGTTCGAGGGGGATGGGAGCAACGTCCCGACAATTGAACCTGATATTGCCGGTCGCCGACTCCTGGTGCGCGGGACGACCGAGCAATTGGCACAAATCAAAACGTTGTTAGCACAATTAGGCGAGGATGGAACACGGCAAGCCGGTATTGATGCACCGGATCGCGGGCCGATCCGCACCATTTCTCTCGGCGGCCGAGACAGCGGGGAATTGATCAAGCTTTTGCAACAGGTTTGGGGACCATCTAGCAAGAACCCAATTCGTGTGGTTGTTCCCTCTGCAGTCGCACCGACGATGCGTTCAGAATCGCCTGAGCAATCGAAACGCAAGCCGGTGCAACCGGTCGATGTGGAACCGGCAGTATTGCGTCAGGAAAGTTCTGAGGCCGACACCGAGGCCGCCGTTGATGAATCGTTGGAAAACGAAGTGACCTCGTCCGAGAGCAATTTGGACGACGAATTGGACGAGGACCTAGACGCCTTTTTCGACGATCTGGAAGAAGGCGTGGATGCCGACATCAATGATAATGTCGCTGTCGCGCCGACCGTGGAAGAATCAACAACACAAACGGGCGCACCGATTGTGATCGCGCCCAACGGTGGGAATTTGATCATCGCCTCCGAGGATGCCGACGCCCTCAATCGCGTGGAGAATCTGATCGAGGCTTTAGCCCGCGCAGCACCTCGAAAACGGCAGTGGACAGTGTTCTACCTTCGCTCATCGGATGCATTAGAAACGGCCAGTACATTGGGAGAGTTGTTCCCGACAGGCTCGGTCGCAGCGCCAGCCTCCGGTGGGGGGACGAGTCTGGTGGGGTCGCTTTCGTCACTGGGTGGAAGCTTGATGGATATGTCCGGTCTTTCGTCCCTGGGAGCGGGAACCGAATCGTTGAGAATCATTCCTGAACCACGGCTGAACGCTCTGTTTGTCAGTGGGCCGGCTGCGCAAATTGATGAAATTGAAAATGTCCTTAAAATTCTTGATGGGGGCGACTTGCCCGAATCGTTGCGGGAACGCCTGCCTCGACGGATCGCTTTAGAACATGCCGACGTGAATGAGGTGGCCGCAATTGTGCGTGAAGTCTACAAGGACTACATGGAACAACCGAATCGCGGAAGTCGAGGAGGAGGAGGTGGAAATCCCCTGGCCATGATGCTCGGCGGCGGCCAACAACAAGCCCCTGCGCCGGGGACCGGCATCAAATTGACACTGGGTGTTGATGCCCGCACCAATACATTGATTGTCGCTGCCAGCAATGCGTTGTTTGAACAGGTGGCAGAAATGGTGGAATCGATCGATCAATCGGCCGCAGATGCGCAGCAAACGGTGCGAGTGGTCACGATCGACGCCGACAGTGCACCGTTGATTGAGCAATCATTGGGATCGTTGTTTGGGAAGATCAAAGTCAGTACGACCGCCGGCGGCGCTCGCCCGTCAAAGTCCGCGGAACCAGCGAAAAACTCGTCGTCGGGATCAGCCGAAGAGCAGCGTAGCAACGAAATTCGCCAGTTTTTTGAGCGGCGGATGCGGGAACGCATGCAGGGTGGGGGCAATAGTGGGGGACGTGGTCGCGGCCGGCGTTCTGAAAGAAGCGGAAACGGGGGCGGTTTTTCTGGCGCACGTGGCCAACGAAGTCGTTAGAATATATTGATCCGGCCGACGAATTCCAAACAAAAGTCGCCGTTCAGGACATCTTATTCTTGTGGGCGACCTCGCCTAGGGCGGTTAATGTCTGCCGTCATAATGCGTTCTCATTCCTCAGTTGAAGTTGAAAGTCATTCATACCGTCATTCTTCTGCGGCCTTGTCAGTGTTTCGGCGTTCTCTGCTCCGCCGCAATCCAGGCTGGTGATCGCGTCGCGGAATAGTTTCCCTAGACAATCACATAGCGACGTTACGGCGGAAGACCGCTCAATGTCGTCCAAAGAACGGGGCTTGAGTCGCCACCATGGATATAGGAAACATTCTAGTCGGACACGGATTGCTCAGCGACAGCCAACTCGAAACCGCCACGGCACAGGGGGCGGGCCAGCGCGTGGACCGCGTCGCTGTCGAGATGGGATTTGTTAGTGAAGAAGATGCGCTCAAAGCGTTCGGCGACGAGCTGGGCATGCGATTTGTTGACCTTAAAAAAGTCGAGGTCGATCCCGAATTTTTGGCCGAGTTTCCCGCACGCGAAATTTTTCGGCACACCGTCCTGCCGTTGGAACGCGAAAATGGGCACGTGTTGGTCGCCACCAGCGATCCGTTCGACC
>Ga0316204_10007530_pt1 | contig 15829 bp, 13 predicted proteins | sample 6monrhotite_MG_2_FD_205661 | JGI IMG/M metagenome (GOLD analysis project Ga0316204, IMG submission 205661) | Microbial mat bacterial communities from mineral coupon in-situ incubated in ocean water Damariscotta River, Maine, United States -... | ecosystem: Environmental > Aquatic > Marine >... | reverse complement strand
CTTTTATTCTTCTATACTCAAGCATCACTAGAAACTATTTAAATTAGCTAACAGCGTGCTGTGTTGTACGCCTGGGAATATTGATGAGTGAAAGAGTATTTCGTTTGATTCTGGGTATTGGTTTGTTAACCATCTTAATGCTTGATATGCCTGAATTAATATATGCTTATATAGGGTTGTTACTGTTTGAAGGGGTGACTAACTGGCGTATACCTATCCTTATCTCAAAAGTTAGGTATGGTGCCGATTATATGACCGCTGTGAATGCTTGCGGAGGCGTGAAAACGAGCTTTGAAGCAGAGAGAGTGTTGCGTCTTCTTGTGGTGCTATTACTTGTATTAAGTTACATCATGTTTTACGAAGTTCTCTGGTTTTTTCCCTGGTTTATTGGTGTGATGTTATTGCTGGCAGGTTTAACTAATATTTGCCCAATGGTTATGGCTTTGCGATGGATTGGTTTTAAATGAATAGCGATAAAATTATTGTTGCAGATGACTGGACTAGTAACTGGCAGGCCAACATAGCAGTAAAAATCACAGCCATAGTATTATGGGGTGTGATTGTTGTTACTTTTATTACACTGGTTGCCATTGTTCTGAGTCACGAAAAAGAACTGAAAGCTGATTTTTTTAGTGCAACGAAAGAATTTAGGGATGAAATGAATGTGCATATTGCAGACATGAAGTCTCCTGATATTAATAAAATTGTAAAATTTTTAGAAACAGAAATGCAATTTCATTCTTTCGATTCTATTGAGGCTGATCTATCAGGTAAGGTTTATTCTTTTGGTAAAATACATGATGATTTAGACTTTACAAGCTTACAACTGAGTTTACCTAATTCACTAGAAAAAAATAATAATGGTGAATTGAGGTTTTACTATCAGCCTTTCCGATCAAAATCAATTGATGAAACTAAAAATTTAATAATTGGTGTGGCGGTTGCTATATCTTTATTTGGCCTGTTTTTGACGTGGGTAATTCATCATGTTTTGTCGAAGCCATTTCAGGTATTAATTGATGCTACTAAAAAGGTAAGTACAGGAGATCTTGAAACTCGGGTTGATATTTTTAGTCAAGACGAGTTTGGACATCTGGCTCAGTTTTTTAATGAAATGTTAATTCGCATTAATAAACATCAGAATGAGCTGCTAGCAATAAATGAAGATTTAAAAAGGGAAAACTCTGAGAGAGTTGATGCTGAAAGATCATTGGTTCTATATCGAGACCATTTGGAAAAAACAGTAGAAGAGCGCACAATAGATTTAGCTATAGCACGCGATCAGGCTTTGAAGGCCAGTAAGACAAAGAGTTCGTTTCTTGCAAATATGAGTCACGAGATTAGAACGCCTCTTACGGCGATTATTGGTTTTGGCGAATCCTTATTAGATGAGAAACAAACTGAAAGTGATAAGTTTGATTCTGTTCAAGCAGTTATTCGTAATGGGCGGCACTTACTAACAATTATCAACGATATTCTGGATATGTCGAAAATGGAAGCGGATAAGTTAGATATTGAAACGATATCTATGTCACCATTTCATTTACTTGATGATATATATTCATTGGCCAGCATGCAGGCATGTGATAAGAATTTAATATTCGAAGTGAATTATGAATTTCCATTGCCGAAATTAATATGCAGCGATCCCACGCGTTTGAAACAAATTTTACTTAATTTATCCGCTAATGCCATAAAATTTACATCCGAAGGGTCTGTGGGGATCTATGTTAGTTGTGATAAGGCTGCGCAGAAGATGACGTTTGTTGTTAAGGATAGTGGTATAGGATTAAGCTCTGCAGCACAAGAACGTTTGTTTAAGGCGTTTAGTCAAGCGGATTCATCAACAACTCGTGAGTTTGGGGGAACAGGCTTAGGATTGTTTATTAGTAAAGAGTTAGCGCAGTTGTTAGGTGGCGATATAAAAATTGAAAGTGAAGAAGGTGTGGGCAGTAAATTTATTGTTTCTATTAGCACTGGGCCTCTCGATGAGATTGAATTTATTGATGATTTAAGCTCTGTAGAGGAATCTCGTCCGTCACCTGTTATGGAACATAGTCAGGGATCATTACATGGCAGTGTATTGCTTGCTGAGGACAACCCGGATAATCAGCGTTTAATCATGATGTATTTACGCCGTGCTGGTGACCTTGATGTTACTGTTGTTGAAAACGGTAGCCTGGCGGTTGAGCATGCTTTGTCAAACGAATATGATTTAATACTAATGGATATGCAGATGCCGGTTATGGGTGGATTAGAGGCTGTCCAAATATTGCGTGGTACCGGCTATAGTCATCCTATTATCGCACTCACCGCGAATGCAATGAAAGAAGAACAGAAAAGTTATGTAGAGGCAGGATGTGATGGCTTTTTAACTAAGCCTATTGACCAGCAAATGTTTTTCTCTGTTTTATCGGAAAGATTAAAAAATAAGATAGATTCAGATCAAAGTCTAGAAGATATGTCAGAAGATTTTCAGGATGAGTTTCAAAAACTTGTCCGTCGTTTTGTTGAACGTTTACCAGCTCAACGTATAGAGCTAGAAGAAGCAATCAAGCATAAACAGTGGGAAATAGTCAGTAACATAGTTCATAATTTAAAAGGTATGGGCGGGGGGTTTGGTTATCCAGATATTACACGTCTGGCAGAGCCTCTGGAAAAGCTATTAAAAGCTGGGGAATTTAGTGATTTCAACATATCGTATTCAAAATTGTTGGCTGAGATCGACCGAGCTTGCAGTGAAGCAGGTTTAAGCTAGTTAAACTTTGTGTTTAAAGAGTATTAATAGTATTTAATAAAGGTACATAGATGGCATCCCTTCCAACGACCGATGGACTTTTCAATTCTAAATTATCTGTTTTGGTGGCAGATGATCAGTTAGTTATGCGTGATTTATTAACAGCATTATTACGTAACTTAAAAATTCATAAAATAGATAGTGCAGCAGATGGGACGCAGGCCATAGATCAATTTCGTAAGACGCAACACGACATTGTGTTTCTCGATATTGACATGCCGGAAACAGATGGTTTAGGCGCTTTAAAGAAAATGATTGAGATTAAACCTGATGCATTCATTGTTATGGTTAGTGGTAACAGTTCTATAGATAACGTAAAGGCGGCTTTGCAGCTAGGTTCTAAAGGATTTATTGTTAAGCCATATTCGACATCTAAAATTAATGACATGATAAATAAGCATAGAAAAAATGTTATAGAATAATCCTTTAAATTATAATTATCTGGCTAGATCATTCAGTACCTTTCTGAAATGTTTCTGTGAGTTATTTGTGATAAGAAAAATCACTTCTACTTCCATATTCCTTCAGAAAACATATCAAATAAAGAAGCAATAAATTGAGCATCCTCAGTGAGCATAGCTTAGATTCTACTTCGTTAGTGTATTATTTAACCTGCCTGTATGACTAGATCGCGATTGCTATAGGTGAGCGAACGGAAGTATCTCGGGATGTCTGTGCTTATTTATTAATTTATCATGAGAAATAGATAGTTGTTAGATTGGATAATCATAAGCGACTGACCAGTTTAATGATTTTGGGCTAAGATGATTGCGTTTATCGTTAGTGTTGCTAATAGCCTATAGAAACGAACTAATTCCGATTCGCGTCTGAAAATAAACCGAGCTAAATTCAACGAAGGTTACATAATCCCCAGCGCATGATATGCCTTTGAAATTCCTAGATCGTTAATATCTCTGTCTTGCCTACAACTAGTAATTGTTTGGAATTAGTTGTTAATTCCTTAAAGTCGCTAAGAATGAAATTAGCAGTTTCGGCATTGATACAGAGTGTTTTTGCTGTGGCTCTAATTTTATAGTTCGATTATTTGTTTTTAATCATACAAAATGATGTTATTGCTTGCTTTATTCAACATAATGAGCTGCTTTGATCTATTATGATAATTATGGGGGCTAATATTTTTGTCTCTTTTCTACATATTCATATAATGAGTTTGTTTATGATAAAGCCTTGTAAAATATGTAATTTTATTGTTTTTATATTCACGCTTATGACGGGCGATAGTATTGCGGAAACTACATCGGTTCAACCAGTACTCAGAGTGGCCGGTTGGGATGTCTATGCAGACCCTGAAAGTCGTAACAAAACAATCGGTTATAAAAGCTTTGAAGAACAGACGGGTTATACCATTGAATTCACTCCCTTAACTAATCTCGATGAGATCATTCACTTTGCCGAAACGAGTAAAAATGTGGATGTTTTTATTATTTCTAATGAAGGTATCGAAACACTCTACAAGATGAATCTGGTAAAGGGGCTAGATCTGCAAAGCATACCAAATTATCAGGATCTGCATCACCAATTACGTTACAACAGATGGAGTCAATTTGCAGGTCAAGTGTATGCTGTTCCCTGGGCCTGGGGGCCTACAGGTCTTTTATATGATAGTGAACAAGTGCCAGAGCCTGGCAGCTGGAATGTTTTCTGGGATCCAAAGTATAAAGGTAAAGTATCCCTCTGGGATGATGTTTCAATGATATGGACGGCTGCTCTGGCATTGGGCTATACAAATGTTTACAACCTGACATCATCACAGCTTGAAGATGTAAAGAATAAACTTATGCAGCTTAATAATCATGTATATGCATATTACAGTGGTGAACTGGAAGAAATAAAATTTTTAGTCTCTGGTAAGGTCACGATAGCTAATAGCTGGTTTGACCCATCTGCACGACTGATCAAACATAACAAACAGTTCAAGATGGTGATTCCAAAAGAAGGAGCTGTCGGTATGTTTGATAGTTATCTAATAAGTTCAAATTGTAAATTAAATGAGATATCACACAGTTACATTAATCATCAGATTAGTCCAGAAATTCAACTTCAGTTAAGTCGATTAAGTGGGTTGGCTCCATCAAATATAGAAACTCTTACATTAATGACGCAAGATGAAATAAAAGCCTTACATCTAGATGATCAAAATTATTTTAAGAAAATGATCTTATGGGATGATATGCCAAGAAAACATTTATATGACGCGCTTTTAAAAGAAGTGCGCAATGATTTTAAGAGCAAAAAACAAAAGAAAAAATAATATTAATTATGAAGTCATATACTCAAGCAATCGGTTACGTTGTGATTACAGTTTTTTTAACGCTGATTGTTGTGGGTTATTTTTTATTTTACACGATGTATTCATCATTGGCGACCCAGTATGAAGAACAGTTCAATATAGCCTCTGAATCTAAAATAAATATTTTTAAAGAGCGTGTTGATTTTTATTCAGAAAGATTCAAGTCATATGCGCAACTCCCTTCATTTAAAACCATGCGATTTCACTCGCTTACATTGAATGATTTAGCCGTCGAAGAAAGTAAGCGCCATCTTGAGCTATTTTTCTTTGATATGATAAAAAATAATCATTATATTGAACGCATTCGTTTTCTTGATAATGATGGCGCTGAAATTATCAATGTTGATCATAATACTATTCATTATAATTTAAGCAATATTACATTTTTTAAAAATGTAGCCCATGTTCTTACGCAGGATCTTAAGCCCGATGAAATTCATATGGATATTATTAGAGATGATTTCGGTGTTTTTGAGTCATTGGTTTGGTGGCTCCCAGTATATGTATCCTCTACGCAGCGTATGGGGTATCTAGCCTTCAATGTAAGTGCAAGTTTACTTCACAAAGAAATAATTGATATTTCAGATCCAGGTTTGAATTATGTTGTAATTACAAGGGGGAATGATGATTTTCTTAAGGATGATTACCAGTTAATTTCAGAACCACTACCAGATAATATTAAGCTTCAAGATAATTTATGGATAGTTTCAGAGCCTCTGGAGATGGAAGGTCTGAATTTGGAAATGCGTATTATTGGCGATGCAGATCTTTATACTAAAGGGATTTCTACAATTCTCTTTGGTATTAATTTTGTCCTTGTTCCAGTTTCAGTTGTTATTTTGATTCTACTTTTATACATGTTTAGAAAAAAAATAGATTCTGACAATAAAATACATCATCTTGCGTATTATGACAGTTTAACTGGTTTGGTTAATCGACATCAGTTTGATAATGCACTGAATGTGGCTTTAAGTGATACGCATAAGCATCATTCACATCATGCCTTATTATATCTGGATCTGGATCAGTTTAAGGTGGTTAACGATACCTGTGGGCATTTGGCCGGTGATAAATTGCTTGAGGAATTAGCGATACATCTCAAACATTTTATTCGTGAGAGCGATATGTTCGCCAGACTAGGAGGTGATGAGTTTGCCTTATTATTAAATTCATGTCCCGAGGAGAAGGCCATTGCTATTGCTAATAAGATACTCTCCGCCGTTTCCGATTTCCATTTTGTCTGGGAAGACAGGTCTTTTACTGTTGGTGTAAGTATTGGCGTTGTATATATTACAGATCCTGATGAAACTGCAAGTAATGTTTTGCGTAAATCTGATCTTGCCTGTTATATGGCAAAAGAGTTAGGTCGAAATCGTATACATGTTTATACAGGTGACGACCAAAGCCTTGAAGAAAGGCATGGTGAAATGCAGTGGGTCTCGAGAATTCACCAAGCTATTGCCGGTGATCTTTTTTTTCTTGTCGCTCAACGTATTCTACCTTTAGATAATGACTCTGAACCAGTAAAACGATATGAGGTGTTGATTCGATTAAATGAAAATAACAGTACAATTCCTCCGGGAGCATTTATTCCTGCGGCTGAACGTTATGGTATTATGTCGAATATTGATAAATGGGTAGTTGATAAAACATTTTCATTTATGAAGAGGCTTTATAGTTCGCCATTAGAAGAAAATAAAAATACTGTTTTTTCTATCAACCTTTCTGGTTTATCCCTGGGTGAAAAAGATTTCTTCAAGTTTATACAAGATAAGTTTTTAGAATATAAAATACCACCTGAAAATATTTGTTTTGAAATAACCGAAACTGCTGCTATTAGTAATTTGTCTGTTGCCTTGGATTTTATGAATAGTGTAAAGGCTTTGGGCTGTAATCTTGCGCTGGATGATTTTGGTTCAGGTTTGTGTTCATTTTCCTATCTTAAATCAATACCAGTTGATTATTTAAAAATTGATGGTTCCTTTGTTACTCGTATGCTGGATGATCCACTGAATATGGCTATAGTAATGGCTATTAAGCAGATTAGTCTAGCAACTAATACTAAAGTTATAGCTGAGTTTGTAGTGAATGATGAAATAAAACAAAAACTGCAGGAGATGGGTGTTAATTATGCGCAGGGGTATGGCATAGAAAAACCAGTTATGATTAATCATCTGATTAAGCTTGCAGATATAAATTCAATTAATCAGTCTGCCAGTTAAATTATATTTAGATTCTTGTGTATAAAGAATTGTCTATGAAAACTTTATCAATTTTATATGTTTTATCATTTTATGAATTACCAAATGAAACATTGAATTTACTGTTAAGAGCGTAGGAGTAGGGCAAGAATATAACTGGTAAGCGAATGTCTAGCTGCTCGGAAGATCTAATTTTATGTGTCATCTAAAAAACACTGATATCTGCGCCTGAATAAAACTACAAAAAATCTGGATTTGAGACATCATAAAATAATATGAAAAAGTTTAATTAATCTACGATTAAATTAAAAAACATTGATTTCCATCATTTATATTATGACCTGTTTATAAAGATAATAGCTTAGCTTCAAGATTTTACCGACGGTTTATTGTTGATTTTATTATTGAGGAGATGGTGATGAAAATTCGATTAAATTTATTGATTGCAGGACTGTTGTTGCTCTTTTCAAGCTCGAGCTATGCCTGGTGGGGTAATAACAATAATGGCTGGGGTGGGTGGAATCCCTATCCAGTTTGGACGCCCATGTATTGGGCTGAAGAAATGTTTGATAATAATGATTATGGTCCTTATGGCTATCCAGGGTATGGCGGTTATCCTGGTTATGGTTATGGAGGCTATCCGGGGTATGGCGGTTATCCTTCTTATGGCTATGGGGGCTATCCGGGATATGGTGGTTACCCTTCTTATGGCTATGGCGGCTACCCTGGCTATGGTAATTATACTTATCCCGGTCAATGGTATGGCCCTGGCAGGGGGTGGTAGTTTAACTTCAATTCTGGCCCTCATTTGAGGGCTTTTTTATGTGTAGCGAAAAAACTGATATTGGCTGAAAGTCGTTATTCATAGTCAATTTTGCTATTTATTTCGTGTAGTACACACAAACTTATCCATAGAGTTCCAGTTTGTATTTGCATAGAGAAACAATCGCACCAAGATCGGCTAAATCCTCTATAATCACCCTCCGTTTTTAGCCTTAGTCGTTGTCTCCAGAGGATCTACCATGAACTTTTCATTTTTAGCGCTAGCACCCGAGCTGAAGCGAGCCCTGGATGCCTGTGGATATACGGATATGACACCTGTGCAACAGAAGGCGATAGTACCTGCAAGGCGTGGTAAAGATGTGCTGGCGCATGCGCAGACAGGCACAGGTAAGACAGCGGCCTTTGCATTACCAATTTTGCAGCAGATGCTAGATCGTCCAAAACCAGTTATTGCGGATTTTCCTCGTGCCTTAATCCTTACGCCAACCCGTGAACTGGCTGAGCAACTGGCAGAAACCATTAGTCGTTACGCGCAGTTTACGTCGTTAAAAGTGGCTGCTGTTTATGGTGGCGGTAAATTATCTTCACAATCGGCAAAGTTACATGCGGGTATTGATATATTGGTCGCTACACCGGGGCGTTTGCTGGAGCATCTGGAAAAGTGCAATGTTCACCTTTCGAAACTAGAGTTTGTCGTGCTGGATGAAGCGGATCGTATGCTGGACATGGGATTTATCGCTGATGTTAAGTCGATGCTGCAACAGGCACCTGCCAAGCACCAAACATTATTGTTTTCAGCGACGACTTCCGGGCCGATTGATGATTTGGCTAGAACCATAATGTCCAAGCATGAAGTTATTAATATTTCTAAGCAAAATGCCACGGCAGATACAGTAGAGCATGTGATGTACCCTGTAGAGGAGCGTCGTAAAGCGGATTTGTTTATCGACTTATTAGATTTGTATAACTGGTTTAAGGTATTAGTTTTTACCAGTACCAAGGCACAGGCAGATGAATTAAAGGCCAAGCTTAAAGTCGCTAAAATTAAAACGGCTGTTTGTCATAGTGATAAAACACAGGGCGCACGTCGACGTGCCATTGCAGATTTTAAAGACGATAAGGTACAGGTACTTATTGCCACTGAAGTTGCAGCACGTGGTTTAGATATTCAGGGCCTGGAGCATGTAGTTAATTTTAATTTACCTTATCTGGCTGAAGATTATGTGCACCGTATAGGTCGTACAGGCCGTGCGGGGGCTAAAGGTCAGGCTATTTCATTTGTGAGCCGCGAAGAAGAGCGAGCACTAGATAGTATTGAACGATTAATTGGTGAACGCATCACGCGTATGGTAATGCCAGGTTATGAAGTGGGTAGTCGAGATGCCATTTTTGCCAATCTAGATAAATCACCCCGTGGGCAACGCACAAATAAAGCAAGCCAAACATCTATTGTTCACGGTGGTGGCGGTAAAAGCTCAATTGTTAGAAAGAAATCAGCGGCTAAGAAAGTAGTAACTAAAGCTGTGCCGGGTAAGAAAAAAACATCAGGTAAAAAGAAGGTCGCTAAGAAAAAATCGGCTAAGAAAAAATAACGAAGTAAATCTGTTTAGCATAGCGTTAAGTCTTACATGATGGGCTTAATGATATATATTAATTTGAATTTTTCGATGGTGACCTATGAAACTACTGATACGTAATCTTTCTCGCAGTACAACCGAAGCTGAGCTTAAGGCCTTGTTTGAAACTCACGGTATGGTGCAATCCTGTAATCTGGTAATGGATAAAGTGACGGGGCAATCAAAAGGGTTTGGTTTTGTCGAAATGCCTAAACAGGGTGAAGCCAAGGCTGCGATGCAGGGATTAAATGGCAAGGATGTGGCTGGTAGTAAAATTCGTGTGAAAAAAGCTGAAACTAAGCCGGGTGAAACTCCGCAGAGTAGTGATAACGCTGACGGTGAGTAAGCATGTTTCCAATGATCCATTACATGGCGTCACTCTAAAAGAGCTGTTGACCTACCTAATGGAGAAGTACGGTTGGGATGAGCTGGGCCGAAACATCAATATTAAGTGTTTTACCAGTAACCCCAGCATTAACTCTAGCCTTAAATTCTTACGTAAAACTCCCTGGGCCAGAGAGAAGGTTGAAGCCTTCTATTTAAAATCAATCTGGCTAGACAGCCATAAGAAGCCAGATTCAGCTGACTAATCGCATTTGGCGTATTAAGCGCTTTTATCGCTCTTTTTATCGTTTTTTTGTCTTAAATACGCAAATAAACTACAAATACGTCTGTTTATCGCTATTACAGCGGTCTGCCCGTTTCATCCTGTGCCTAACTAAGGTATAAAAGCGCCATGAAAATACCGAAACGAATTCAACCCTTAGTAGAAGATGGCCTAATAGATGATGTCATCAGCCAGTTAATGAGTGGCAAAGAAGCGACTGTGTATGTTGTACGTTGTGGTTCTGAGATCCGCTGCGCAAAAGTATACAAAGAAGCGAATAAGCGTAGCTTTAAAAAGGCATCCCAGTATCAGGAAGGTCGTAAAGTCCGTAATAGTCGTCGTCAGCGAGCGATGGAGAAGGGCTCGAAATTTGGTCGAAGTGAGCAGGAGTCATCATGGCAAACGGCGGAGGTCGATGCCTTACATCGCTTAGCCGATGCAGGTGTGCGTGTACCAAAGCCACATTGTTGCGTCGATGGTGTGTTGCTAATGGAATTAGTAACGGATGAAGATGGCGATGTTGCACCGCGCCTGGGGGACGTAGAAATGTCCACTGAGATTGCACTGGCAGATCACGCAGCGGTTATGCAGGACATTACGCGCATGCTATGTGCTGGTATTGTGCATGGTGACCTCTCAGAGTTTAATGTGTTAGTGGATGAACATGGCCCGGTTATCATCGATTTGCCACAGGCCGTAGATGCAGCAGGTAATAATCATGCCGAGATGATGTTAAGTCGTGATGTAAATAAAATCACCGACTACTATGCACTCTATGCGCCCGAATTAAAAAATAGTCAGTACGCCAAAGAAATATGGGCCTTGTATGAGAGTGGTGATTTACAGCCAGATACAGAGTTAACTGGTTGCTTTGAAGAAGATCTGCAAGAAGCTAATGTGGATGTAGTCCTCGACGAAATAAAAGCCGCCTGGCAAGAAGAGCAAGATCGTTTGTTACGTATTAGTGGTGATGAAGTAGAAATTTAAAACCAACATTCATGGCTATGGCTATGGCTATGCTGATACAGATACCTTAATTATAATAAAAAATATTGAATGAATATGATTTCAAAACCAACCCTACAAAAAGCCGTTAATGAAAATATTATTGAGGCTGAACAATTAGAGTCGTTATATGAGTTTTTGCAAAATGAAAATACAGACAAAGAAATAGACGGTCGTGAAGAGCCACTTAAATTTATACGTAGTTTCGGTGATGTTTTTATTACATTAGGTATTATTTTATTAGCTGTAGCTATAAACAGAATAAATTTCACGGGCTATGAAGCGGTGATACCTGTAGTGGGCTTTATTGCAGTGGCGGAATGGCTGGTTAGAGTACGACGTTTGTCATTGCCGGGTATGGCTATTCTTATAATCGTCTTGTTTTTTGTAAATAAGGCAACACCACTAGATTATGATGCATCGACGATGTCAGGCCTGGCAGTACTTGGGTTAACATCTTTGTTGTTTTACCTACGCTATAAAATGCCCTTTAGTTTATTGCCTCTGACGATATGTGTTTTAGCTATGATCGTTAAACAAATTGGTCTGGATGTATTCGAAAACCCAATTATATTTGCTGCTTTGGGCTTGATAGTGTTTGCAGTAGCCATGTGGTTTGATGCGCAAGATACTAAACGAATTTCACATATGAGTGACAGTGCGTTCTGGTTACATTTATTAGCTGCGCCTTTATTTGTTCATGGTGTTATGGCGTCTATGTTATTAAGTGAGTCTTCATTTTTTGAACTAATAAATAAAGAAATGATGATTTTTATATTCTTTGCCTGTTTCTTTTTACTTGCACTGTTAGTTGATAGAAGAGCAATGCTTGTATCAACCCAGTTGTATGTTATTTATGCGCTAACGCAGTTATTTCAGGATAGTCTTAGCGGTACACAAGATATAATGATTTACATTTTAATGGCTATAGGGCTTTTTGTTATCTATTTTGGCGCTTATTGGTATAAGACTCGACATTTAATATTTGGTTTTATGTCGAGTAGTGAAGTAGCTAAATACATTCCAGATTTGAGCTCTCAGGATATAAAGTGATGTCTCTCACTTTTGAACTGCCATATCAATATGACATATAAAAATACCAACGTCAGTATTGGTTTGAGTAATCCTAAGAGTCCGGAAAATGTAGGTTCTGTATTGCGCGCGGCGGGTAATTACCGTGTTGACAGTGTCTTTTATACGGGCCAACGATACGAGCGTGCATTAAAACTTAATCCAGATATTCCAAATGTGAGCCGTAAAGTAAGTGAAAATGTTTCTCTTACGTCTGTTGAGTCTCTAGTTGAAGATGTGCCAGATGACTTAAAGATTGTTTGTGTGGAGTTTGCGATGGATGCAATCTCATTGCCCCAATTTCAGCATCCAGAGAAAGCCTGTTATATCTTCGGTCCTGAAGATGGAAATATTTCACAGGATATTATCGACAGTGCAGATGTGGTTGTATATGTACCAACCGTTGGTAGTATGAACCTGGCTGCATCAGTAAATGTTGTTCTGTATGACAGGCTGTCTAAACTAACAAAAGATATTGGTGATAATGAACTGATTCGTCAAAACCGGGACACGAATAATAATTTAAAAGTTAGAAAATAATATAAAGAGGCAGCGTTACGAGTGGAAGGCGCTTAAATTTATTATGATCATTAAGAACAAAGACAATAACCAGGACAGTATTGATTATTTATCTGATTTATTGGAGCGCGATTTCTCGGACGAAAAGAAGAGTCTTATAGAGCGAGAGATAAAGAATCTTTATTCTGGGAGCTCAGATGAGGATACAGTATCTTATTTTCTGAATATTGAATTTAAACAATCAAAGAACTGGATTTTGTTACATGATTTAAGATTGGAACATAATGACGATGTCGCTAAAATTGATCACCTGTTGATTGGCAGGGCTATGGATATATATGTAATTGATTCAAAAAATTATACTTATGATGTATCCATTTCAGATAATGGTGATTTTAGTTATTTTTATAATAATTTACCTTATCCCATACCATCACCCATAGAGCAGAATAAGCGACTTATTAAAATACTCGACAATTTTCTCCTGGAGAATGAATTGCTGCCTAAGCGGTTGGGTATGACGTTAAACCCGCGCTATAAAAATATTGTATTATTGTCACCTAAATCTAAATTAACTAAGCCTGTCAAAGGAGTTTATGATTGCAGCGCCGTAATGAAGACGGAAAAATTTTTAGAACGGTTTACTGATGAGTTAGATCGTGATGATGCATTAGAGGACTTGTCGAGTCTTGCAAAAGTGGTTTCTCAGGATAGCTTACAACGCTTCGCAGAAAAAATAGTCTTACGTCATCAGCCAGCTGCTGCGGATTATGTCGCAATATTTGGACTAGATTCAGAAGAGACATCTTCTGATGATTTACCTCTATGTCCCGTCTGCGGTAAGAGGATGGTGAAACGTGAGGCTAAAAAAGGTAAAAGTGCAGGGAAGGTATTTTTTGGTTGTTCACAGTTTCCCAAGTGTAGAGGCGTGGTGGAATTAGATGATAAATCAATTATTAAAGAAGCGGCGGTGCAAGACAAAGCTTCCACTGAAGAAAAGGGACCTTTATGCCCTAAATGTAACGGCGCTATGGTTAAACGTGTTTCTAAAAATGGTAAGAATGCCGGTCGTGAATTTTGGGGGTGTGAAAGCTTTCCTAAATGTAGAGGTGTAGTTTCAATAGGCAAGGCATGATCAATATGATGCTAATGTCTAATCTGATCTCTAGTTAGTTTCTGATTTAATTATATTCATAAATTCTGATAAAGTTTTTTATTGATACTTATCAATTACCATTCGTGATCTCACGCATAAACTGACTGCGCTCTAATTTTGAGTGCACTTTCACGAGGGACAGGTATGCAGATTGAAGATCGATTTATTCTAACCCGTGTAGCAACAACAGTAGCGGTACTGATAGGTGTAATGTTTGTACTAATAACTCTAGCAAACATGATTGCTTGATTTTTGACGTGATATTGAGACTGATTGAGGTGGTTTTTTTCTGCCTCGATATCTAGCTCAGTGATTTAATCGTCTTATCTACGGCGTGTTGATGGTTGAAGCGCTTCAATATCTTCGCGTACCTGGTATAGCGTTCTTTCATATACAATTTCTCTGCCCATTATTTCACCGGCATAAGCCATATTATTACTTGTCGGTAATAATTTGCATTTTGTGCTGTGTATGCCTTCGCCAACTACGACTTCAATTTGGCTTTCAGATTTGCTATAAACAAGAACCTCAATGATTTGATTATTCTCAGTAGAGCGAACTTCTATTTTTTCATCGGTCATGTCTATATCCATCCTGTGACTATGTGATTATATGTAGTGTTAATCTTTAACCCAGCTTGCGTACTCTAAACATCTTACCCTTAATTTTACCCTCTGATAATATTTTTAGCGCCTGTTTTGCGACGCCTCTTTCTACGGCAACATATGCAATGGTGTCGAAAATATCAATTTTACCAATTTGTTTTCCAGCTATTACTTTACTCGCTGTAAGTGCGCCGAGCAGATCACCAGCACGAACTTTGTTTTTACGCCCGCCGTTAATACAAAGCGTTACCATTGGTGGGCTTAATTTAAAATTATCACGCAATTTAAGCGTTGAGGTCTTTTCGATGTTTGCAGGAGTTTTTTGATAGTCCTCAATGGCATTTAGTTTTTGCGCTTCAGATGGCATAAACATGCTTAATGCTAAGCCTTCACTACCGGCTCTACCGGTACGGCCAATTCTATGAATATATATTTCAGGGTCGGGTGATAATTCAAAGTTGATAACCGCACTTAAATCTTTGATATCAAGCCCGCGTGCTGCTACATCTGTGGCTATTAATATAGAACTACTCTTGTTTGCAAATTGTACCAGGACACGATCTCGATCATTTTGCTCCAGATCACCGTGCAATGCCACAGCGTGGAATCCCTGACTCCATAATTCTTCGGCAAGTTCTCTACACTGATGTTTTCTATTGCAGAATACGACAGTGTGCTCTGGCATAAAGTGATGCAGCATAGCTATGAGTGTATTTGTTCTGTCGCCTTTTTGAATTTCATAAAAGATCTGCTTTATTTTTTTGCTGTCATGCAGGCTTTCTACTTTTATATCCACAGGATTCTTTAAAATGGCTTTGCTAATATTTTTTATACCATCCGGGTAGGTTGCAGAGAACAGTAGTGTTTGACGGCTGTCAGGCGTGTAGCCAATGATGCGCATAATGTCATCGTTAAAGCCCATATCTAACATACGATCGGCTTCATCTAGTACCAGAGTTTTTAAGCTGTCTAGCTTTAAAGACCCCTTTTGTAAGTGCTTCAATATTCTGCCTGGCGTGCCAACGACTATATGTGGCTGGTGCTCAAGCGAGGCGAATTGCGGACCAATGGGTTTACCACCGCATAAGCTGATTATTTTGGTATTTGGGATAGCGCGTGCCAGGCGACGCATTTCATTGCTTACCTGATCAGCAAGTT
>Ga0316204_10007529_pt1 | contig 15830 bp, 16 predicted proteins | sample 6monrhotite_MG_2_FD_205661 | JGI IMG/M metagenome (GOLD analysis project Ga0316204, IMG submission 205661) | Microbial mat bacterial communities from mineral coupon in-situ incubated in ocean water Damariscotta River, Maine, United States -... | ecosystem: Environmental > Aquatic > Marine >... | reverse complement strand
TGACTCCCTGAAGTCCAAATCGTACAACATCATTATTGGGAACGAGCTGGCTATGATGATGTTCGGTACAACTGACGTTGAAGTGATGAAGGAAATTAACGGTGCTAATTTAACCGTGATTATTCCCCAGTCTGTTGTAACGGCAGCTGGTGTTATTCCAAGATTTAAACGATTTAATGTGGTTGGCGTATTTGAAATCGGTATGCATGAGTATGATAGTGGATTGGCGATTGTCCATATCAAAGATGCCAGTAGGCTATACCGAATGGGTGAAAAAGTGACGGGTGTACGGTTAAAACTGGATGATATTTTTGACGCACCTTATATCGCGCGTGAGCTCGTGGAGCAGCTATCAGGTGGTTATATTGTTCAGGACTGGGGTCAGAAACATTCAAATTTATTTAAAGCAATTAATCTTGAAAAAAGAATGATGTTTATTATTTTGTTTCTGATTATTACTGTTGCGGCTTTTAATATTGTTTCAACATTGGTAATGGCGGTTACAGATAAAGAATCTGATATAGCTATATTGAGAACATTAGGTGCCAAGCCTTCGATGATCATGGCAATCTTCATTATTCAGGGTACTTTTTTAGGCATCATTGGCACATTACTGGGCTTGTTAGCAGGGATACCGACTGCTTTGAACGTGGAGACAGTTGTTTCCAGTCTGGAAAGGCTTATGGGCATCAAATTTTTATCCCCAGATGTTTATTATATAAGTGCATTAACAGCAGATGTACATTGGGACGAGGTATTTATAATCGGTCTGGCTTCATTATTAGTCACCATGTTGGCTACCTTGTATCCGGCATGGAGAGCATCTCGCACTCAGCCAGCGGAGGCGTTACGTTATGAATGATAATGCCGTATTAACCTGTAATCATTTAGCTAAATCTTTTAATGATGCTGGGTTATGTGTTGATGTTCTCAGTAATATAGATTTGATTGTTAATGCAGGTGAACGAGTTGCTGTCATCGGCTCATCTGGTAGCGGTAAAAGTACCTTATTACATATATTGGGTGGACTGGATATTCCAAGTTCCGGTGAAGTGCTTATCGATGGTCAGAACATGACAGCGTTATCAAATGCTGAACGAGGTATTTTGAGAAACCAGGCGCTAGGTTTTGTTTATCAATTCCATCATTTATTGCCTGAATTTACTGCGTTGGAAAATGTATGTATGCCATTATTGATTCGTGGGGAATCAATAAAAACAGCTACTCAGCTTGCGTCAGATATATTGGAAAAAGTTGGGTTAGCGCATCGAATCAAACACAAACCAGGCGAAATGTCAGGTGGGGAGAGACAGAGGACGGCATTAGCCAGGGCATTGGTTACTAAACCTAAGTGTGTGTTAGCAGATGAGCCTACTGGAAACCTTGATCATGATACAGCAGAGGATATATATGAGCTGATGTCAGAGCTAAATCAAACATATGGGATTAGTTTTGTTGTTGTAACACATGATCAGAACCTAGCGCGAAGAATGGACAGGGTACTGAGGCTGGAAAACGGTATATTGAATGACATAACATCAAACTATTAATTTTGAGTTATCGTCCTATAGTTAACCTAGAGACCTCTCTTTTTGTGATTAGATAGATCTTTTACGCTTCCTTTTACGCCATGCCTTTATCACATGTAAACGCCAGTATGCTCTGATGAGCATATAACCTGTCATTGATGCTATAACACCACAAACAAAACAACCCAGCAAAAATGGTTGCCAAATAGCAGATAAGCCATTCATAAGCCATTCATACGATAAATCAAAATCAAAATCGCCGGTTTCAGTCCCCATCAACCATGCGCCAACCTTGTATGAGCCATAAAAAATAGGTGGCATAGTGATTGGGTTAGTGATCCAGACAAGTGCTATTGATAGAGGTAGGTTAACTTTAAAAATAATAGAGCCGGCAGCTGCGAGAACCATTTGAAATGGTACAGGAATAAAAGCATTGAATAATCCATTTGCGAAAGCGCCAGCAACTGATCGACGATTCAAGTGAAAAAGGTTGGGTGAATGAAGTAGTCTTCCAAACATTTTCAGATGCTTATGGTTTCTGATAGCATCATGATCAGGCATGAATTTTTTCAGGAATTTCTTTGGCATGAATTCTATCGTTTATGTTATCTTTTAGTTATCGGGTTGCGATAGGAAACGCAAGACCATTAATTTAATCATCTAAGCATTATCTCACTGATATTTAGGTGATCACAATATCATAACAGGGAATGTATGATTTTATCTGTTTTGTCATTTCTATGTGGCATTATAATCCTTCAGCAGCTTCCTGTCTTGCCTGAAATACAATGGTGGTTCGCATCTTTATTGTTATTGGTAGTTTTTTTCCGGCAATCGAAATTGAGGCCGGTTTTTTGGTTGTTATTGGGTTTTTTATGGGCATGGATGCATGCATGGTGGTTTTATCAGCATAATTTACCCAATCACCTTGAAGGTGAAAATATCCAGATAACAGGTGAGATTATCTCTATCCCTGAAATTTATCTAAACCGTTCAAAATTTGTCTTTAAAATAGATCAGCTTCATTCTGATAAAGAGTTATGGCTTAAGCCTGGTAATATTAAACTTAGTTGGTATGGCAAACATATGGATCTTTTACCAGGTCAAATATGGCAATTTACAGTGAGATTAAAAAAACCTAACGGGTTTATGAATCCAGCCGGTTTTGATTATGAGTCCTGGTTATTTCAACAAGGCATAAATGCAGTTGGTTACGTACGAAAGTCAGACAATAATCGATTAATTGCTAGTCAATGGAATTTTCAGCTCATTCGGCATGCGATAAAACATAAATTATCCTCGGTATTGATTGACGCAGAGCACAAAGGGGTTATGTTAGCACTCGCGTTAGGTATGCGAGGGAATATCAATCAAAATCAATGGGACAGGTTGCAGCGTACCGGTACGAGTCATCTTATTGCTATTTCCGGCCTACATATTGGTTTAGTAGCAGGTTTTTGTTTTTTTCTGTCGCGTTTTTTATGGATCAGATTGCCTGTCAAACTATCCTTGCGATATCCTGCGCCAAAAGTAGCTGCAGTATTTGCATTAATTGGCGCTGTTTTTTATGCATTCCTAGCGGGACTTTCTTTGCCGACACAACGTGCTTTGATTATGATCTCTATTGTAATGATTGCTTTGCTAAGTGATCGAACAGCTAAACCCAGTCGAATATTAAGCTTATCGCTATTTATTATCTTAGTAATTGATCCGGCATCTATATTATCACCTGGTTTCTGGCTTTCTTTCTCGGCAGTTGCTGTTTTATTATTTACTATGACGGGGAGAGTGGCAAGTCCGAGAGGCTGGAGAAGCTGGGGTCGTGCTCAATGGATTGTTACGATAGGTTTAATTCCGTTGACGTTATTCATTTTTCAAAAGACATCGGTGATCTCACCACTGGCAAATTTTTTGGCGATACCCTGGGTGAGTTTTGTCATTGTACCATTGTTATTGATTGGCACCATAACGTTAATGCTGTATGAACCGTTGGGTAATTATATTTTATTACTATGCAATAGCTTGCTCAAGCCTCTTGATGCTTATTTGAGTTGGTTATCTGAATTATCATTCTCTCAATGGGTTCAACATTCACCACCTGTTTGGGTTATTTTGTGTTCGGTAGTTGCCGTTGCTCTTGTTTTGTCACCCAAAGGGTTGCCGTTAAAAGTATTAGGGCTAGTATTATTGTTACCTATTTTTTTAGTCAAGCCAGGCTCTTTACCAGAAGGAAGTGTTCGCTTTACCGTGCTTGATGTAGGTCAAGGGTTGGCCTCTGTTATTGAAACAAAAAATCATACGCTTGTATTTGACAGTGGCCCTAAATTTAGTGACCGGTTTGATACGGGTAATTCAGTAGTAGTGCCTTATTTGCGCCAGCAAGGCATTAGAGATATTGATTTATTAGTTATTTCACATGGCGATAATGATCATAGTGGTGGTATGCAATCAATTATTTCTCAGGTTAATACAAGAACGGTAATGAGTGGCGAGCCTGAAAGACTTGAAATGATCAATGTTAAAGCGTGCGAAAAGGGTTACAGCTGGGATTGGGACGGAGTGAGATTTAAATTTTTACATCCATCTCGTAATAAAAAATTTAAGAAGAATGACTTGTCATGTGTATTAAAAGTCATGACTGAGAGTGGCTCTTTATTGTTAACGGGTGACATTCACAAGAAAAGTGAGCGGATTTTAGTGAAATATTCTGAAACAGACTTAAAATCAGATATTCTTGTTGCGCCACATCATGGTAGTGAGACGTCATCTCATCAGAAATTTGTAGATAGTGTCAGTGCTCATTATATAGTTTTCCCCAGTGGATATCGAAATCGATTCAAGCATCCGCGTCCTGCAGTTAAAAAGAGGTACGAACTTACAGGGGCTAACATTTATAGCAGTGCTAATCATGGAGCAATTCAGTTTATTCTTGATAAGAACACACCCATAAGTAGTCCTTATACTTACAGACAGTTGAATCGACGTCACTGGCATCGAGACGTCTTACTAACTCATTGATTTTATATTGATATTAGTATTGTTACTGCTTGATGAAATCGAGTATTATTAGGCTTCTAGTATAACTAAAAAGAAAAGGATTCAATGTGTGGGAGATAGTTAAGTCTGGCGGCTGGTTGATGTTACCTATTATTGCTTGTTCGGCAATTGCCTTGGCCATTATCATAGAGAGGTTTTGGGCCTTAAGAAAACAGCAGGTTATTCCTAAGCATCTCGTTGCCCAGGTATGGCATTGGGAAAAAAATAAACAACTTGACGATAGTAAGATTACTGAAATGCGTAAGGGCTCACCCTTAGGCCGTGTGCTTGCTGCGGGCATTATTAATCGACATTATGATCGTGATGTGATGAAAGAAAGTATCGAAGAGACAGGCAGACATGCAGTCCACGAGTTAGAGCGGTTTCTCAATACGTTAGGGACCATAGCCGCTATAACACCCTTATTAGGCTTGTTAGGTACTGTTATAGGTATGATACAAGTTTTCACAGACCTGACATTGCATGGTGCGGGAGATGTGAGCAGTCTTGCTGGGGGTATTTCTCAGGCACTTATTACTACTGCTGGTGGCTTGGTTGTAGCAATTCCTAGTTTAATGTTTTATAGATTTTTTAGAGGCAAGATCGATGAGCTTGTCATTGTAATGGAACAAGAAGCCATTAAACTAGTGGAAGTTATGCATGGTGAGCGAAGTCGTGATGATAAAGGGAACGATGACGCATGAACCTAGGCGGCAAACGAAAAGAAATGATTGACGTTAATCTAACACCATTGATAGATGTTGTTTTTTTATTGTTGATTTTTTTTATGGTGTCTACAACATTTAAGAAAGAAACTTCTATAAAAGTTGATTTGCCAGAAGCAACAGCGAAACCGGTTAAAAATAATAAAGAAACTTTTGAATTGATTGTTGATTCAAAAGGCCGCTATTTTATAAAAAATAAAGGGTTAGTGAATCAAGAATTAAAAACAGTTAAACAAGTGTTACTTAAATATCTTGGTAAGAATTCAAAACGTCCTTTTGTTATAAGAGCAGATAATAATTCACCTCATGGCTCGGTTGTTACAGTAATGGATGCAGCCAGACAGTTAGGTATTGTGAACTTATCAATTGCAATAACTCAACCAAAAGAATAATTACAGGTACCATTTGAAACGACTCGATGAATATTGGTATGAGCCTAGCCCTCTTACTTTATTATTGATTCCTGCATCCTGGTTGTTCAGGCTGCTCGCTAGTATCCGGCGCTATCTTTATGGTATTGGATTATTAACCAGCACAAAATTGTCTGTTCCTGTAATAATTGTAGGTAACATTACTGTAGGCGGAAGTGGTAAAACACCACTTGTAATAGCACTTGTCAAATTAATGCAACAAGCAGGTTATAAACCAGGCGTTATCAGCAGGGGATATGGTGGAAAAGCAAAAAACTGGCCTCAACAAGTAAGGGCAGATGGTGACCCCAAAATGGTTGGCGATGAGCCAGTATTGATCGTCCAGAAATGTAATGTACCTATGGCTGTTGGGCCTGATCGTGTGGCCGCGGCAGAACAGCTTCTGAAATACCATGATTGTGATGTCATAATTTCTGATGATGGTCTGCAATATTATGCGCTTAAACGTGATATCGAAATGGTTGTTATCGATGGTGTTAGACGTTTTGGTAATGGTTATTGCTTGCCTGCGGGGCCACTAAGAGAACCAGAATCAAGGCTAGCTGATGTTGATTTCGTTGTTACTAATGGTTTAGCTATGCGAATGGAATACCCGATGCAAATTGAGCTGCAAACTATCATTAACCTGAAAACAAGGGTTGAGAAGGATATAACAGCTTATGAAGGTGAATTAGTTCACGCAGTTGCCGGCATTGGGAATCCATCTCGTTTTTTTGATTGCTTGAGAAGTAAAAAAATTAACATCATAAAACATCCGTTTGCAGATCATTACCAATTTAATAAAGAAGATATAACTTTTGATGATAAACCGGTATTCATGACAGAAAAAGATGCGGTAAAATGTACTCAATATGCAACAGACAATATGTGGATAGTACCTGTAAAGGTGAAGTTGGATGAAAAATTGTCATTCAGGTTGTTAGGCATGCTAAAAAAAGTTAACGAACAAAATAAACAAGGTGAATAAGATGGATAGTAAACTTCTTGATATTCTGGCTTGCCCAGTTTGTAAAGGTGAGCTGGTGTATAAAAGCAAAGAGGGTGAATTGATTTGCAAATTAGATCGATTGGCATATCCAGTGAAAGATGATATTCCTGTTATGCTGGTAGAGGAAGCTAGAAAAATGCCAGCAGATGAAGAAGTATAATTAAGCATGTCTAATACGTTCAAAGTCGTTATTCCTGCTCGTTATGCCTCGTCACGGTTACCGGGCAAGCCACTATTAGATATTGCCGGTTTACCAATGATTCAGCATGTTTATAACAAAGCGATTTTGAGTGGCGCTGATGAGGTTGTTATCGCGACCGACGATGTTCGAATAGAAAAAGCATGTGCTTCTTTTTCCGCCTCTACTTGTATGACGGATCTAAATCATACTTCAGGTACAGATAGGATTGCTGAAGTACTCAAAAAAATGAAATGGTCAGATGAGACTATCATCGTAAACGTACAAGGTGATGAGCCATTAATACCGCCAACGTTAATTAAGCAGGTAGCGGAAGATCTTGCTAATCATTCACAAGCCTCGATAGCAACCTTGTGTACACCAATACACACTTCAGCAGAATTATTAGATCCACATGTTGTAAAAGTGATTGCTGATAAGAAGGGTAATGCTTTGTATTTTAGCCGTGCGCCTATTCCATGGGATAGAGATGCGTTTGAAATTAGCACCGAGACATTACCCTTGGGCTCCGAGCATTATCGTCATATAGGATTGTACGCATATCGAGCTGCATTTATTCGAGAATATAATAATATGCAGGCATGTTATGTAGAAAAGACTGAATCCTTAGAACAATTACGAGCATTATGGAATGGTTATTCGATTCACGTTAGCGTTACTGAAACGCCGCCCGGTCATGGAGTTGATACCCAGGAAGATCTCGCTAGAGTCAATAAATTATTATTGGTCTAATAAATCAAGAGCAAGATAAGCTGGATGAATTTCACTTCCTGAAGAATTGAGCACGGGAACCGTGTATGTTTGTGGCACTTTACGTAAGGGGTTGCCATACTGATCAGATTGGATGTGACTGTCATCGACACTGAGTAATACAAGTGAAGGGCCGTCTTCTAGAATTTCTACAACCTTACAAGCTACACCTTGATGGATGACTTTAACTCCAATCATGCCTCGAAGTTGATCCAGTGTTATTACAATATCGATCATGTCCTAAGTATCGCCGATATAAGTATTTTACACAAACATCCTGTTATTAATATTTTAAGTCATACAAGGATCCTTAAAACTAATGGGGTACTCTTGCGGCGGTTACAAATCGCTTTTGCCAGTATGGATTATTCATGCTGACTATTTGAACGTGTTTCCCCGGCGATGGCGAATGAATAAACCGATCGTTATTCAGGTATATGCCTACATGGGAAACTTTGTTTCTTGAAATACTAAAAAACACCAGGTCGCCAGGAGATAAATTATCTGCTGATATATGAACCGCATAATTTAATTGTGCAGCAGAACTACGGGGGATGTTTATGCCTGCTTTTGAATAGGTATAGTGGACAAGGCCACTGCAATCAAAAGCATATGGTCCTTCACCACCAAATCTATATGGCTTACCTAATTGTTGAAGGGCTATATCAGTGACAGAGTCATCATAGTAACTATCATTCTGATAGTATTCAGTCTCTTCATCATAATCATGCTCGAAGGCTATAGCATATAGTGGGTTTATCGCAATAGTGACTGTAACGGCTATTGATAAAATCAGATTTAACTTCATATTTAAACCATAAGTAATAAGTTATCTTATTAACTATATCGGTAAAAACACATAAATCAAGTGAGAAGCTCGTCACACTTCATGGTAAAGGAAGATGAAACAAGGGGGTTATAAAGTAATGTTTATTAAAATTATTGCATATACGCATGGTGCGTAATAAAAAACGGCGTAATGACAATAAGATAATCAATATGGACGTTTTCGAATACCGTATAGGTATAATATTTTTGAAAAAAATATATCAGTTAATAAAAAAACAATATTACCGAGTATAAAATAAAAAAATGATATTTCATTTTGTATATAAAGATAAAGATAGGGTAATACTGATTCTGGAAATTGATCCAGAATAGTTGCTTTTCCACTGCTTGGTATGTCAATTCTTCGTTTAATAAAGCTGCTGATCAAATCACCCGACATCGCGAAAACTGCAATAATAAAACCATGATAAGGATTGATGCCAATAATTAATGAGAGTAGAGGCGTTAGTGTTAGACTTGCTAACAGCCCTCGCCATGTTTTGGAATGACCAAACAAGGGTTTTTTATCAAGATAAAATAAATATCCATTATCGATTGATTTATTGATATTAGATAGGAAAGGTATATGTCGAACAATGATAGCAGACCCATTTGCCCAAAGTATGAGTATCGTATATTTTATAAAGAGTATTTCAGTCAGAGTTATCTTTCCAATTTATGTAAGGCTTTCAGAGAAATCCAGCATACGTTTTGTAGACTGGTAAGCTAATTGGCGTATCTTTTCATCTACAAATATTTCGTTGTTGCCGTGACGAAGAACATCCGCCATATTTTGTAACGTATTGATAGCCATCCATGGGCAATGAGCGCAACTAACACAAGTTGCGCCAACGCCTACTGTTGGTGCTTCGAGTAATTTTTTGTTTGGAGCTGCTTGTTTCATCTTATAAAAAATGCCGTTGTCAGTAGCAACGATAAGTGTTTTATTAGCCAGGTCACGAGCGGCATTAATAAGTTGAGTAGTTGAACCGACTACATCTGCCATTTTTATAATATCGTCTGGTGATTCAGGGTGCACTAGAATAGCAGCATCAGGATGCATGCTTTTTAAATTGACTAGTGCTTGAGCCTGAAATGCCTCATGCACAATACAAGAACCCTGCCAAAGTAACATATCAGCACCAGTGATTTTTTGAATATAACTACCCAAATGTTTGTCTGGAGCCCAAATTATTTTTTTACCCTTGCTAACAAGGTGCTCAATAACTTTAATCGCGATGCTTGATGTCACCACCCAGTCAGCACGGGCTTTTACTTCCGCACTGGTATTGGCATAAACAACGACAGTACGCTCAGGGTGTTGATCGCAGAATTGACTAAATTGATCAGCTGGGCAGGCAAGATCAAGTGAACATGTTGCGTCGAGTGTAGGCATTAATATTGTTTTTTCAGGACTAAGTATTTTGGCTGTTTCGCCCATAAAACGAACACCGGCTACAACAAGTGTAGAGGCGGGGTGATTACGTCCAAATCGTGCCATATCCAGTGAATCTGAAACATAACCACCTGTCTCTTCAGCAATCATTTGCAGGTCACTGTCGGTATAGTAATGAGCAATAATTGCCGCATTTTTCTCAATAAGTAATAATTTTATGTCATTAATGAGCTGTAGGCGTTCATCATCAGTTGGTGTTTTTATTAAATCCACATTGGGAATGATTTTAGGATCAATTTTAGGTGCAACGGGAATATTGCAAATGGTATTAGGCATTTTGAATCTTCACCAACATCAATTTTTGGGTTCATTTAATTAACTATTTGTATTCTACGCTATTTTTAGTTGTGATCACCAGTATTCCGAAATAGATATTGTGTGTTTGTTTTTTAATAAAAGGTATTTTAAGCTAGCCAAGATGGATGTTATAAGTTATTGTATTTATTGAATTATAGTAAAATATCGCAAATATTTAATAAATAAATGAAATAGCTTTGAAGAATGAAAAAAGAAGACATAATAACGACGAACAAGCATATAAATAAGCTTGCTCAATTTGCAGAACGCAATCGTCATAGGTATTTGGTTGTTCTGGAAGGTGAGTATGAATGGGCAATCCAGATATGTATGTATTATTTATTAGAAAAAGAACAAAAAGATACCTTGCTTATCAGTGATAACTTATCTAGTACTTTTTTAACTGTTAGCAATAACAAAGTTGAAAATTATTTAGGAAATGAATTTGATTATGTGATTTATGATGTTTTCTCTGGCCTAATACCTAATTCAATATGCCAAGCTGAAGGATTGCTAAAAGGAGGAGGGCTGTTTTTTTTAATAAAACCTCCATTGACTGATTGGTTAAAACGGACTGATCAATTTGATCAAAAGTACGCAATGTATCCTTATGATGATACGGATATGTTGAATCTATTTATTTCAAGATTTAATTCGAAAATTAATCTAAGTAAAACAGTATCTAGAATAACGCAAACAGAAAATAACATATTTTATGCACCGCAACATACTAAATATAATTCTTTAGATGATGCAGTAAAGCAATTTACATGTAAGAGTCAAGATAATGCGATCGAAGACATTGTTCATGTAGCAACAGGTCATAGAAATAGACCGTTAGCTATTCTAGCAAATAGAGGTCGTGGAAAGTCTGCTGCACTTGGTATCTCATGCGCACGACTGTTACAACATGAAAATAAATGTCGAATTATTATCACAGCACCCAGAAAAACGGCAACAGATATTGTTTTTAAGCATTTGAGAAAATCACTATCTAAGCCCATCGAAGATAATAATTATTATATTGAACATAATGGCTCAACAGTAGAGTTTATAGCTCCAGATGAGTTGCTATCGAATCATGTGGATTGCACTCTGCTAATGATAGATGAAGCATCATCAATTCCATCTCCAATACTAGAATCATTGCTGACGAATTATCATAGAATAATTTTCACGACAACTGTTTATGGCTACGAAGGTAATGGCAGAGGTTTTGAATTAAAGTTTATAAAAAAAATGAAAGAAATGAGGCCAGGATCTACTGTAATATCAATTGAAGATCCAATTCGTTGGAATAAATCTGACGAGTTAGAAGAATTGTTTTTTCAATTGTTTTTATTGAAAACCGATAATGTAATTAGTGACTATACTGAGCTTGATTTCAATAAATTAAAGCTTACTAAAATAAATAAAGAAAAATTAGTTAAAGATGAAGCTTTACTACGAAATATATATGGCATACTGATAAATGCACATTATAAAACAACACCGAATGACTTAAGAATGATAATGGATTGCCCATATGTTTCAATTTATGTGCTAGAACATAAAGATTTAATCATAGCGGCATCGTTAATTGTTACTGAAGGAAATCTTCAAACTGAGACATCTAATGGTATTCATGCAGGAGATCGGAGACTAAAGGGGCATTATTTACCGCAATCATTAATACATGAATTCGGTATGCCTGAAAATGGTTTACTAAAGTATGCAAGAATACTTAGAATAGCAGTTTGTAATGATTATCAGAATCAGGGTGTAGGGAGTTTTGTTTTAAAAGAATTACAATCTGTTTTACAGAATGACTATGATATGCTTGGAGCAGTGTTTGGCTGTGATAATCGATTGTTAAAATTCTGGAATAATAATGATTTTACACTAATAAAACTAGGTCATAAACGTAATGCGTATAGTGGTCTTCACTCTGCAGTGGTACTAAAATCACTTAGTCATCAAGCAGAATTGGTTATAGAAGATGTGAAGCCTGGATATTTTAATAGTTTTTTATTCGCATTAACTGATCGACTAAAACATCTGGATTATCAATTAATTATACAAGTATTATCCTCAAATCGTCATTTTCTCGATATAAAACTCTCTGATCAAGATCTAAATGATTTGAAATCATTCGCAAATACGAATCGTCAGTATAATGCGTGTGAATATAAATTATATAAATTATATCTGGCTTGTTATCAATTCAACGTGTTTTCTAAGGTTGATGATATTGCCCTAAAAATAATGACGCAGCGATTAATGCAGCGGCTTACAGAAGATGAAGTTGTTAAAAACTGTAATCTAATTGGTAAAAATGAATTATTAATAAAATTACGTGAATCAGTAGGTGTATTGATTACGTCAATCACTTAGTCTGTTTTTTAATGTTTTATTTATAACTCTTGATGCTGCTAAAAATCCAAAACTGGCAGTGACATAACTCGCAGACCCGTAACCATAACTACAGTCAAGATGTGTACCGTGAATGCCAGGTTTATTTGTACTTACGTTACCCGTCTCTGGGTCGGGATACAGTTTCTGTTGATCTGAAAAAACACATTCAACCCCAAAATATCTTTTCACGTTCTTTGGAAAGTTATATTCATTTCTCAATTGAGAGCGCACGTTTGCAGCTAATGCATCATTGTAGGTCCTGCTGAGATCTTTAACGTGTATGCTTGCAGGTTCCGTTACTCCACCCGCACCACCAGTTGTAATGATAGGGATCTTATTTCTTTTGCAAAAATAGATTAACGCTGATTTAAACTTGATGCTATCTATAGCATCGATGACATAGTCAAATGAATTAGTGGGTAACATGTAATCCCAGAGGTTTTTTGTTGTAATGTAGTCATCAATCACAATGCATTGACAATCAGGATTAATTAATAATACTCGCTCACGTAACACCTCTGCTTTTTTTCTACCGATAGTATTGTCGAGTGCATGCATTTGGCGGTTGATATTGCCTTCAGATACTTCGTCATAATCAATTAGAGTTAAATTTCCAATGCCTGATCTGGCTAATGCCTCAACTACCCAAGAACCAACGCCGCCTAAGCCAACTATACATACATGCATGGTTGAAATAATCTGCATTCCTTCATTTCCATACAATCGTGTAATGCCATCAAAGCGATTATTCTTTGCCATGTTAAATTACCTGTTCCAATTGACCGAATACATGTTTAGCATTGTTAGTTGTAATAGATGCAATTTCATCAATTGATTGTTGTCGTATAGTTGCAAGTGCTTCGAGGGACTCTAATATATATTCAGGGCTATTACGTTCACCTTTATACTTAAAGACAGTCATATCAGGGGCGTCAGTTTCAAGGACAATACTATCTAATGGTAACTCCTTAGCTAATTTACGTATTTTAGTCGCTGCTATATATGTTAAAACACCACCAAAACCAAGTTTGAAGCCAAGTTTGATATACTGATATGCTTGTTCTTTACTGCCACTAAACGCGTGTATTATTCCACCTGGGATATTAAATTTTCGTAATATTTGTATCACAGCATCATGTGACTTTCTGACGTGTAATATAACGGGTAGTTGTAATTTATCTGCTATTGATAGTTGATGTTCAAAATAAAATATCTGGCTCTCTTTATCAGTATTTTTAATATAATAGTCCAGACCAATTTCACCGATGGCGATTACTTTATTTTTGCTTAAATATGTTTCCAGATCATCAATGTCAGAATGAGAGTGATTATCAATAAATAACGGATGTAAGCCAAGTGCAGGGTACAGACCTTTATTTGTATTGCATATGGCTAATAATTCCCCCCAGCCTGATTTACAAACAGCAGGTACAATTATACGGTTAACGCCTAATTCACGACAATGGGTAAGAATTCTTTCGCGATCAGTTGAAAATTGTTCGTTATCTATATGACAATGGGTATCCGTAATTTCAAACATTTAAATTCCCAGACTTATAAGCTATTTATGTTATATTTTAACTCTGTTTTGTTTCAGTGAATATGAATATATTAGATGATAATTGAGTTATTTAAATACATATTTAGCCAATCGAGTAAAAAGGCCCGAAAACTGGGTTACTTACATGAGGCTATTGCGATTGAGTCAAGATTCAATCGATCATCAACATTCTGGAAAATGCATTTAGATAACACAAAAAAATCAATCTTGTCCGCCTGTGACCAATGTGAAACAAAAAATAGTATTCTAATAATTGGCGCAGGCTCATTGAATGATATTCCCATCGCTGAAATATCCAGTCAATTTAAAAATGTCTATATGCTCGATATTGTCTTTACACGTGATTCCAGACGTAAAATGAGACAATTCGATAATATTGAGATAATAGAGTGTGATATATCGGGTATTAGTGACCTCATGAAATGGAGGAATGGTGAGCCATTACCCAAATTGAGTATACCTGTACTGCCAAATATTACTCGTCCTAATTTAGTTGTCTCGGTCAATATAATGTCACAACTTCCGGTTATCCCTAGAAATCATATCGAAACCGCAGGTTATGCTGATGATCAATCTTTAAACAAGTGGTGTAGTAAATTATTGGAGAATCATATAACACTTATCAGGTCATTTGATACGAATACGTGTGTAATAACAGATATCAATCATACTGCAGTAAGTAAGAATGGTGATGAGTTAGATAAGTTCGATATGCTTTATGGGTTAATGATAGGTGAACCACAAAACAAGTGGAAATGGAATCTTGCTCCAATAGGAGAGATTGATCCAGAATATTCGCTTAATGCTACGGTACATTGCTATTTTAATATTTAGGGCATGTATTTTTTAATGAACTAATGATTCGCCAAGCCCTCGCGGGTCGCTTGCCGCAGTTATTTTTTTCGATTGTTTATCTTGTATCACGATTTGCATGTTACCGTAATTACCTTGTCTATCCCCATATGGTGATGTTTTTTTGTTTAATTTATGACCCATTTTTTCAAGGGTTTTAATTTCGTTGCTTGTTAGTGCATTATTTTCAAACATGATGATATCGGGTAGGTATTGATGATGATATCGTTTATTAGTTACTATTGCTTCAGCGCTCATGCCGTGACTGAAATCAAGGATAGCGTGTAATACCATTGTAATGATTCTACTGCCACCTGGCGTTCCTACAACGGCGATTCTATCCTCAGATTCTATGAATGTAGGTGACATACTAGATAGTGGTCTTTTTTGAGGCGCTATTGCATTAGCTTTTCCACCAACTAGACCGTATGCATTTGGCGTCCCTGGTTTTGCAGAAAAATCATCCATTTCATCATTGAGTAGTACACCTGTCCCTGGTGGGACAAAGCATGCGCCGAAAGGATAGTTTATGCTGAGTGTGGCTGACACCATGTTGCCTTCATTATCTATAATAGAGTAGTGCGTTGTATCAGTGCCATTACCAGAGGGTGTTACAGCGCTGCTAAGGTCTCTGCTTGGAGTTGCTTTTTGTTTGCTTAGATTTTTTGTTAAGTTTTTTATGTAAGCTTTACTTGTTAATCTTTCAGTAGGAATTGGGGTGAATTCAGGGTCCCCTAGATAGACAGCTCTATCTGCATAAGCGCGCCGCATTGCTTCGATAATG
>Ga0316204_10007528_pt1 | contig 15830 bp, 10 predicted proteins | sample 6monrhotite_MG_2_FD_205661 | JGI IMG/M metagenome (GOLD analysis project Ga0316204, IMG submission 205661) | Microbial mat bacterial communities from mineral coupon in-situ incubated in ocean water Damariscotta River, Maine, United States -... | ecosystem: Environmental > Aquatic > Marine >... | reverse complement strand
TTCTCAGGATCATCCCAGTGATCATTCCAGCTATCCCGATAGTCGGATGCCCGTATCCAGCCGGCGCGATATCCGGCCATATTGCCCATATCGGTGGCAGGTGATCCACCGCGGCCGCCATAAACCCGCGATGGGTTTTCGCCACACGCCATTTTTAGCGTGTAGGGCGCTTCCGGAAATTTCATGCCTTGAACGGTGCGGGCGGAGACGTTGCGCAAAGTAATGCCGCGCCCCCCAAACAGATTGGCAGAGCCCGGCAAAACGTGAAGCGTTGTCACGCCGCCAGCCAGCGCGCGAGCAAAGCCCGGATCTTGTGGCCAGACAGAATGTTCGGCCCAGACCTCGGCTGTGTTGGGTTGTGTCGCCTCATTGCCATCGGAATGAGCATCAACTTGAGGGCTAGGGTAATCGCCAAGATGGGAGTGCACATCAATAACGCCGGGCGTGATGAAACGGCCTTCGGCATTTATCACTCTCGCCCCTTCTGGAGCCTCCAATCCTTGTCCAACGGCAGTAATTCGTCCGTTTTCCATCAAGATGTCGCCATTGTCGATCTGGTTTCCGGCACCATCAAAAATGGTCGCGCCAGTAATCAGCGTCGTTTCGCTCGGCTGTGGAGAATAAGTTGATGGATATGGATCAAGATCGAAACGAACAACTTCCGCTTCATCGGAATTCTCATCGCCTGCGTCTGCGTCACCGGGCTCTTGGCCGCCCGAGCATGCTGCCAGTAATCCTGTGGTCAGCAAAGCTGCCCATCGTTTCCAGTCCAATGACATAATGTATCCACCTCTTATAGAGTCTTGTCGTGATCGGTTGTGCGCATTGAAACGGGAGCGGGGGCGTCGTGTCAAACGTCCAGTTCGTTATCCGTAAATTGTGGCGCGTGATCTTGAATGTATTGAAAGCGAAGTTCGGCTTTTTTGCCCATCAGCGTTTCGACAAGGTCAGCGAAAGCAGGGCGTCCCGACGCTTCAAACGTAATCCGTGCCATCTGGCGTACGGCCGGATCCATCGTTGTGGATTTCAATTGCGCCGGCGTCATCTCGCCGAGACCTTTAAACCGGCCAACGTCGACTTTAGAGCCAGACTTGAATTCGGTCGCAAGCAGCTTTTCGCGATGCGCATCATCGCGGGCATACATATTTTTCGAACCCTGGGTGAGGCGATAGAGTGGAGGTTGGGCTAGATATAGACGCCCGGCCTCGATGAGGCGCGGCATGGCGGTATAAAAGAAGGTGATGAGGAGCGCCGCAATGTGCGCCCCATCGACATCAGCATCCGTCATGATGATGACGCGCTCATATCGCAAATCATCCGGGTTAAACTTGGCGCCGGTCTGAACTCCGAGAGCCAAAAGCAGATCGCTGATCTCCTGATTGGCCGCCATCTTGTCCGCCGTAGCGGAGACGACGTTCAGGATCTTCCCCCGCAAAGGTAAAATCGCTTGCGTCTTGCGATCTCTGGCCTGTTTGGCGGATCCGCCAGCTGAATCGCCCTCGACCAGGAAGAGCTCGGTATTGTCAGAACCAGACCGCGAACAATCCGCCAGTTTTCCCGGAAGCCGTAAACGACGTGAAGCAGTTTGGCGTTTGACCTGTTTCTCTTTGCGGCGGCGCATGCGGTCTTCGGCGCGCTCGATCACCCATGACAACAGGATGTCCGCTTCCTTGGGCGCACCACCCAGCCAATGATCGAAACCATCGCGCATTGAATTTTCAACGATGCGTGTTGCTTCTGCCGTCGCCAACCGATCTTTGGTTTGGCCCTGAAATTCGGGATCGTGGATAAAGACAGACACCAGCGCACCCGCACCACCCATCACATCTTCCGGCGTAATCAAATTACCTTTTTTGACGCCTGCCAGCTCAGCGTATGCCCGCAAACCCTTGGTGAGCGCGTTGCGCAAGCCTTGCTCGTGTGAGCCGCCCTGCGGCGTTGGCACGGTGTTACAGAATGATTGTACGAAACCGTCTGCTTCACCAAATCCAACCAAGGACCAACTGACTGCCCATTCAACAGCACCGTGTCCGGCTTCTTTTTCGATCCGCCCGGAAAATTGTGATTGAGTAACCTGACTTTTCTTACCAACGATTTCGGTAAGTCGATCCGACAAACCCCCCGGGAAGTTGAGAACAGCCTGTGCTGGCGTATCTGTGCCCGCCACCAATTCTGGAGCGCAAGACCATCGAATTTCGACACCCCGCCGCAAAAAGGCTTTGGAGCGTGCCATCGCGAATAATCGTGAAGGTTTCAGGCTCGCGCGACCATGAAAAATTTCATCGTCGGGCTTGAAGCGAACGGTCGTTCCACGGCGGTTTGGAGCGGCTCCTATTTTTTCGAGCTTACCAATCGGGTGCCCGCGTTCAAAAACCTGTCGCCACAGCGTTTTTTCGCGCGCGACTTCAACTTCCAAACGTTCCGACAGCGCATTCACAACGGCCGCGCCGACGCCATGAAGCCCGCCAGCCGTCTTGTAGGATTTATCGGAGAATTTGCCGCCCGCATGGAGCGTGGTGAAAACCACTTCAAGGGCGGATTTGTCTTTGAATTTCGGGTGAGGGCCTGTTGGGATACCGCGCCCATTATCAGTCACGGTGACAAAACCGTCCGTATCCATTTCGACTTCGATGCGATCCGCCCAACTTGCGACCACTTCATCCATCGAATTGTCGAGAACTTCTGCAAAGAGATGGTGCAAGGCGCGCTCATCAGTACCGCCAATATACATGCCCGGTCGACGACGAACTGCCTCCAAGCCTTCGAGCACCTCGATAGAGTCGGCATCATAAGCGGCTCCGCCCGGATTGGGGGCCGGCGCATTTGCCGCTTTTGGCGTAGCGATTGTCTTTGGCATTGGTTCCGGAATTTCCTCAACCGTCTTTACCGGCGTTGCAGGCGCTGGCGGCGGGGCGGAAAACAGATCGTCTTGGTCAGGTTTGGCGCTCATGACGCGATATTGCCCGAGTCGCAAACGGAAGGGGAGATTTAGAACACTCCTAGAAAGCGTCGATTCAGTCGGCGGCGGCATTGCGATATCTGGCTGTCATACCGTGTCGCGTCTGTTGCGACCTGTCCTGCCGCGCGGTTCAGCCAAGCGATATTGCGGTAAGTGCCGTTATTATAGCCCGAATGACCTTGATGATAGGCGAGGTATAGGGAGCGCGCGTCAGTCGCAGCTATGCTTGAAAGGCGCCCGCTCATATGGCCATACCAGCCGATGAAATCGACAGCATCACCAAAATTGTCCCGATCGGCACCCCGTCGACCCGTTTCTTCGCGGTACCAGTCCCAAGTGCCATCCAGAGCCTGCGCATAGCCGTAGGCCGATGACGGGCGGCGTCCGGGAATAAAGCCCAGCAATCGCCTTCGGGCAGGCCTCGCATCTGCATTGAAAGAAGATTCACGCTTCAAAATGGCCAGCTGAATACCTGGAGAAATCCCCCAACGGTCTTCACTCTGCCGCAAGGCGCGCCACCAAGCACGATTATCTTCCAGGATCAGACAGGCATCATGTGTTTGCGCGGGCGGCGCATGACCACATCCCGCTAAAACACCCAAAATCAGGCAAAAGAATAGGGCACGCAGATACTGCATGCCCCTTCTTTGAACGAAATTCGGTTAACCGCAGGTTTCCTAGAATACCAAGCGCAACACCAAACGTGCTGTGTGACGAACAAATCCATCACGCAGATCGGCGTCATAATCGAAAGAGAAGGTCGAATAATTCGAGCCGGCTTGAAGCGCGAAGCCTAAGATGAAGCCACTGCCTGGAAGATCTTCAGACCGGAATGAGAATTCGTTGTTGTAGCCAGAAAAGCGCGCATTGGTCACGGCGACATCGGTTCCGAAGTCATTGCGGAAACCAGCGCGGAATTGCGGCGACCACCAATTCGACGGCGTTCCATATAGCCCACCCAGCGTGAAGCTTGCCGTTGACGAGAAGGTTGAGCTCTCGCGGTCATCAATAATCAGATCAATACCCTGACCGCCGCCGGTTTCAGAATACGCACTTTCGTACAGTCGGAGGTAATCAATGGATAACGACGGGCGCGCATACCAGCGACCCATTTCAAAATCTCGCGCGAAGCGCGCAGACGCGGCGTAATGATAACCCGTCCAATCCGCCATCGAAGTCTGATCAAATACACCGATCAAAACGCGGCGTTCGGTCTCAAAGCTATCAATACCGGCCCCGGCGTAGAACTCACCGGCAAACGCACCGCCAAAATCAATTCCACCATACACGCCAAGCTGACCAGTGAGCGCGGTCATTGGTTGATCGACGCCATTTGATTCTTCGATTTCGCTAGCCGCACCAACAAAATTTACGCCGAGTGCATAGAGTGGACCGACCGGGCGATCGATACCGCCGGCAATACCAACACCTTGCCCGCGATAACCGGGTCCGAATGATGTCTGTTCACGGTCCGCAAAATACCCAAATTCCTGAATCCAGATACCGCCTGTATCATCAGGACTGCGACGTGCAGCATCTAGGCGGCTCGATAGCGCACCGGTTGCACTGTTATTGCTCGCCACGGCAAACTGAATGGCGCTGGCTGCATATTCTGGAAGTAGCTGATCGTAGGCAGCAAAGAAGTCTGCCGAATTGGTTAGAGATGCAAAAGCTGCACCCAGAGCGTCATTATCGCTCCAGGCTGTAAAGGCCGTTTCATAAGCGGCAGCGCGGTTGGCGTGCATTCCCAATTCACCAGATGTTTTACGACGTAAAGTGAGAACCAGTTGATTCACGTTGTTCGCATCTCGTGCCAGCGTAGTGTTGTAAAGGTAAGGTGCGTTTGCGTCCTGCAGGCTGTCGATGGCTGAATTTATAACCAGATTGCTGGCTTCCAGCACAATAAACTCGGCACCTTCACCAATCAGATTGGCCAGCGAAGCCGTGACAGTCGATCCGTCGTTGAATGTGACTGTCTCGGAGGCGGTGATAAAGCGTGAATTCTCATCCAGCGTATCAACCTCAAAGACGAGGCGAGAGCCGTCGTTAAATGTGGCCTGTCGGATGTTCACAGTCGTGGTATTTTGAAGTTCAAGCTGACCATTTTCGACAAAAATATCAAGATCGCCATCGGAATCGTTGATAGCGCCAACAACGGCTGAATCGCCGGTTATGCTCAAGCGGTCTGCGCCATCACCAAAATAGATATCGCCTTCGATCAAACCACCTTGAATGTCGGCAAAGTCGTCACCAGAACCAAAACGGATATCACCGCGAACTTGTCCAGAACCCTCACGCGCAATCGTGTCGGGCAAGAGCTGTCGAAACGTGACGTCGATTGTCGATCCTGAAACATCAATCGCTGTACGGTTTACGATCGAAACCTGAGAGCTGCTGGCAGTGCCATTTGGCTCGCTCTGGACTTCGGTAGAAAGAGAGCCAACGGTTGCAAAGATGAGGCCCGTATTTTCGATCAACCCGACAGTATTGGATTGATCGACAATCGCGGTCGCACTACCCACGCCAAAATTCTCGACGAAAAAGTTGGACGAATTACGAATGATTGGAACGTTTGCTCCAGCCAGGATTATCAGGCCAACACTGTTCGAATTGGGGCCTGTTGCGGTCGCCCGAACTGCACCCGCGTTTTCGAATACCGAGAGGAATGCCCCGTTTCCGATTTCGACCGCACGAGCGTCAGCTTCAGATGCTCGTGCCGTAATCAGGTTCTCATTCAAAAACCCACCGTTGATTGTTGTGGTTCTCAGCGTGCCGCCAATCATGGAGCCTTCGATACGTAAAGCCGTTGAATTAAAGCCGTCAAAGCGACCATCTCCAACGATTACGCCGCGATTTACGAAACCATAATCGAGTGCAAAATCCTCGCTGCCGTCAACATCGGGATCTGCGGCGATAAAGACGTTGCCAATTACAATGTCATTACCACTGCCAAATTCCGGAGCAATCCAGAATGCTGGTGCCGTGCTCGCGCTGGTAACAGTCGCAGTTGAGCCATTGCCGGTATAGGCGGTGCCCGCCAGAAAAATTCCATTTGTGATGTTTGCACCGACAGTTATAGCCGCGCCAGAAATAAGCGTATCGTCATCATCGAGCAGGTTTGCGTAATTGTCGGGTACATTACCTGCATATCGGTAGGCCGTTGAGTTCACGAGGCCAGCAACGACAAAAGCGCCACCGACATCGCCGCCAACACGAATGCCAGTTGAAGAGGGGCCAACTACAGCTATGGTTCCGTCAACAGTGAAATCGCCGCTTAGACCGGCACCGAGATCAATACCGTAGCTATTTTCGCCTGTGATAGAAATCGTACCCAGTGACGTCAAACTTCCGTCAATCATCGTCATAACGCGAATGCCAGCGGAGTTGTTACCGATTACGTCGATAACACCAGCTTCGGTGTTTAAAACGTCGCCGATATACATACCGGGCCCAACGATCAGAATGCCCGCTCGGTTGTTGCCTTCAGCAAAACCGCCATCGGCATCGCCGTCACCATCTGCGTCGTCGTTCAGAAAACCGCCAGTAATGGCAATCCGGCCATTATTTGTTACGCCACCGGTCGTTCCGCCATTTACCAGCACGCCTGTAGCACCGTCATTACCCGTCGTGTCCTCGACGGTACCGCTATTCAAAAATGTATTGTCGCTATCAACCGTGATCACCGGACCGGTTCCACCGTTGTCCGATGTAAAGGAAACCCGTCCATTGCTACCAATGATCAGATTGTCTGGCGCGCCATTATTAATGGTGGAGGTGAGGATGCCATCCGTGCGCTCATCATCGACGGTCGTATCGGCGAAGACTGGCGCCGTTATAAAAGCGGCACAAAGCGCAGTTGAGATCAGATAACGGTTCCGCATGGGCAACTCTCAATTCGTAACAAACAAAGGCATAAAGATGCAATTGGTTGCAGGTTTAGCCGAGCAATTCGCGTCCGTCGACCACCCAAAGCTGCTTGAAAATAAAAACGGCTGACGCCCGCAAAGACGCCAGCCGCTATTATGATGCGTCTGACGAGCGTCAGACTTTGTAATACATATCGAATTCAACTGGATGTGGGTGCATGTCATAGCGCAGCACTTCATCCATTTTCAGCTCGATATAGGAGTCGATTTGGTCATCATCCATGACATTTCCTTTTTTCAGGAAGTCACGGTCAGCATCGAGAGCTTCCAAAGCCTGTCTCAATGAGCGACTAACCGTTGGAATATCCTTTAATTCTTCCGCCGGCAGATCATATAGATCTTTGTCCATTGCATCGCCGGGGTGAATTCTGTTTTCGATACCATCCAGCCCTGCCATCATTATGGCGGAGAAGATGAGATAGGGGTTGCCGGCAGGATCCGGGAAACGTGTCTCGATCCGCTTGCCCTTAGGTGAAGTGGAATATGGAATCCGAATAGACGCTGAACGATTGCGTGCTGAATAAGCCAGCAGCACGGGCGCTTCAAAACCTGGCACCAATCGTTTGTATGAATTCGTCGATGCGTTTGCAAAGGCGTTGATTGACCGGGCGTGCTTTATAATTCCGCCGATATAATGAAGGCAGGTCTCGGAAAGGTCGGCATATTTATCGCCGGCAAAAAGCGGTTGACCGTCTTTCCATATGGATTGGTGCACGTGCATGCCCGATCCATTGTCACCGACAACGGGTTTTGGCATGAATGTCGCGGTTTTGCCGTAGGCATGCGCGACATTGTGCACGATGTATTTATAGACCTGCATATTGTCGGCCATGCGGGTTAGCGTGTTGAATCGCATGCCAAGTTCATGTTGTGACGGTGCCACTTCGTGGTGATGTTTTTCTGGTTCAAGACCTAGCTCGGTCATGACCGCCAGCATCTCGGAGCGCATGTCTTGAGCACTATCAATTGGCGGGACAGGAACGTAGCCGCCCTTGTGTCCGGGACGATGGCCCATATTGCCGCCTTCCATTTGGCGGCCAGAATTATACGGCCCCTCTTCAGAATCGAAGGCATAGCCAGTGTTTTGCGGTTCAGTTGACCAACGCACATCGTCAAACACGAAAAATTCGGCTTCAGGGCCGACATAGATCGTATCGCCAATGCCTGAGGACTTCAGATAGGCTTCGGCCTTTTTTGCCGTCGTCCGCGGGTCGCGGCTGTATGCATTGCCGGTTCCGGGCTCCAGGACATCGCAGAACATATTCAGTGTTTTGTTCTGGAAGAACGGATCAACAGTCGCGTTTTCGACGTCCGGCATCATTGTCATGTCAGAATCATTGATCGCTTTCCAGCCATCAATGGATGAGCCGTCAAACATCACCCCATCTTCGAAGAAGTCATCATCCACCATAGAGGCATCAAACGTCATGTGATGAAGTTTCCCGCGCGGATCCGTAAAGCGCAGATCAACAAACTCGATGTTTTCGTCTTTGATTTTCTTTTGAATGTCGCTTGACATTGAGGGTGGGCTCCGTTGTTGGGGCTATTGAGATGAGGGGTGAATTCGGACTCTATATAGCATTCTCGTCAGCTTCGCCGGTCCGGATGCGGATTGCCTGATCAATATGGGACACGAAAATTTTGCCATCACCAATACGACCGGTACGAGCAGCTGTCTGGATGGCTTCAACGATGGCTTCAACGCGTGAGTCGGGCGCAATAATTTCGAGTTTCACCTTTGGAAGGAAGTCGATGACATATTCCGCGCCACGATAAAGCTCTGAATGACCTTTTTGTCGGCCGAAGCCTTTTGCCTCAGTGATGGTCATGCCTTGCACGCCGATATCCTGGAGAGCATCGCGCACATCATCCAGTTTAAACGGCTTGATGACGGCTTCGATTTTTTTCATGGCCCCCGCTCACGATTGACGAAGTATGTGGATACGCGCGAGAATCAAGCTCATCGCGTTTTACGCAAGTGCAGCATAAACGGAATGTGGTCCAAAATGCATCCCCCAGTAAACAAAATTCTTTCGGTCAGCGGTCATTACGCTGCAGATTCTTTTGCAGCAGCGAATGAAGTGTCCGGAATTACGCTGATGGAAGCGGCGGGTGCTGCAGTTGTCCAAGAAATACGGGAGCGGTGGAGCCGTCGAAAAACTTTGGTTTTATGCGGCCCGGGAAACAATGGCGGCGACGGGTTTGTTGTCGCGCGTCTGTTACAAAATGTAGACTGGTCCGTCCAGGTGGCGGTCTTGGGGGATCCAGCGGCATACCGCGGCGATGCCTCTCGCATGCTCGACTTGTGGGATGGTTTGGCTGGACCGCTGAATGGGATTATTGTTGGGGAGTTTGATCTCATTGTTGATGCAATGTTCGGAGCGGGGCTGTCGCGGCCACTCGAGAGCGAGGTTCGCCATTTGGCGTCCGAGCTTGCGAATACGAATAAGCCGGTCATTGCCATTGATGTTCCCAGCGGCGTGTTAGGCGACACGGGCGATTTTGCTGAAGCTGCGGTTAAGGCATGCCTGACAGTTACATTTCACCGCTTGAAGCCTGCCCATGTCCTGGAACCCAGTCGCTCATTATGTGGCGAGATTGTACTGGCTGATATTGGTATTCCTGATGGTTGGCAAAACGGAACCGACGCACATGCGGAACTGAACACGCCGTCACTCTGGCCACATTTACCGGTCAGTTATTCTGCGGAAACGCATAAGCATCGCAAAGGGCGTCTATGTATTGTGTCCGGCGGCGCGTCTGCAAGCGGAGCGGCACGGCTGGCGGCGATGGCAGGATTGCGGTCTGGCGCAGGATTGGTCACGCTTCTGAGTCCGTCTGCCGCGATGCAGGTCAACGCAATTCACGCTACGGCCATCATGCTTAAACGATTTGAGGGCGGGGAAGGCTTGATCGACGCGCTGGATGATCGGCGCGCAACAGCAACGGTCATCGGCCCTGGATGCGGCATAGGGCCAGCCACCGTGGAGTGTGTGATCGCGGCAACGTCGCGTGAAGGCGCTTTGGTATTGGATGCTGATGCGTTGACCAGCTTTGAGGCGCAGCCCGAGCATCTGTTTCAACATTTGCGAGAAGGCGATGTCCTGACGCCTCATGAAGGTGAGTTTCGGCGTTTGTTTCCAGACATTTTAGAAGCCAAACTCAGCAAATTCGAACGTGCGCGAATGGCAGCTGAACGGGCGGGATGCGTGATTGTCTATAAAGGCGCTGACACCGTGATTGCGGCCCCGGATGGCCGCGTCAGAGTGAACATTCATGCGAGTCCGGCTTTGGCAACGGCCGGGTCGGGAGACGTGCTGGCAGGAATGATCGGCGCATTTCTGGGTCAGGGATTAGATGTTTTTGACGCCGCAAGTGCAGCCGCATGGCTCCATGGAGATGCTGGAATTCAACTAGGTGAAGGTTTGATCGCGGAAGACATTCCTAGCGCTCTGCCGACTGTATTCGCGGACTTGGCACGCCAGCGCAAAATAATTGCGGCTCGGGCGGCTTTATACGCAAGCCACAAAAACGCATAAAGATGTTGAGCAGAACAGATTGAGTCGAAATGGCTGACCACTCGAAACGAACCGACCTTTCCGCTTTTGATCGAGAGGCGCTTGATTTTCATAGTCGCCCGACTCCCGGAAAATTGGCTCTTCAGCCGACCAAGCCGATGGCGACCCAGCGCGATCTGTCATTGGCCTATTCGCCGGGTGTCGCAGTTCCCGTCAAAGAGATCGCGGCCAATCCGGATGCGGCTTACGACTATACATCCAAAGGCAATATGGTGGCTGTAGTGTCTAACGGCACAGCGATTCTTGGATTGGGCAATCTAGGTGCGATGGCATCCAAGCCGGTGATGGAAGGCAAGGCGGTTCTGTTCAAACGCTTTGCCGATATCGATGCTTTTGACGTCGAAGTCGAATACACCGACCCTGATCAGTTCGTGGAATGTGTGGCCGGTTTCGGCAATAGTTTCGGCGGCATCAATCTGGAAGATATCAAGAGCCCGGAATGCTTTGAGATCGAACGACGATTGCGTGAACGTCTCGACATCCCGGTTTTCCATGACGATCAGCACGGAACCGCAATTATCGCCGCTGCGGGCCTTCTGAATGCATGTGAGTTATCGGGCAAGAAGCTGAAAGATCTGAACGTCGTTCTGGTCGGCGCAGGGGCGGCGGGGCTCTCCGTGATCGAACTGCTCCAGTCTATGGGCGTCGACAAGGACAAAACCATCGTCGTTGATATTGATGGTGTTGTGTATGAAGGCCGCGAAGGCCTCTATCCGCGTCTTGCTACTCAGGCGGTGAAGACCAAATTGCGCACTTTGGAAGAGGTCGTCAAAGGCGCAGATTGCCTGATCGGTTTGTCTGCTGCCGGCGTCATAAAGCCGGATATGGTCAAGTCGATGGCGAAGAACCCCATCATTTTCGCCATGGCCAATCCAGAGCCGGAAATTCGCCCGGAAATCGTCAAGGAAATTCGCCCCGATGCTATCATGGCAACCGGGCGGTCCGACTTTCCCAATCAGGTCAATAACGTCCTCGGATTTCCTTATATTTTCCGGGGGGCTCTGGATGTTCGCGCACGTACAATCAATGAAGAGATGAAAATCGCTTGCGCCCGTGCGTTGGCCAATCTGGCGCGCGAGGACGTGCCCGATGAGGTCGCCGCCGCTTATGGCAAAGGCCGAATGAAGTTCGGTCCGGAATACATTATTCCAACTCCTTTTGATCCGCGTCTGATTTCGCATATTCCGCCCTTCGTGGCGCGCGCCGCCGTTGAATCCGGCGTGGCGCGTATCGAGGCCCGCGAGGACGAGCAATACCGGCAATCGCTCGCTCGGCGGGCCGACCCGACAGCGGCCTTGCAACAACGTGTCTCTGCTTCGATTCAAGCCGACCCAAAAACCATCGTGTTTGCTGAAGGCGAAGCGCCCAGCGTCATTCGGGCTGCTCATGCATTCCAATCTCAAGGCCTGGGAAAAGCGATCCTTGTGGCCCGCGAGAATATCGCCAAGGAGAATATGAGAGAGCTCGGCGTGCCGGAAGATTCTCTCGAAATCTGGAATGCTCGCCTGTCGGATCACAACTATGATTACGCGCAATATCTCTACAAGCGCCTGCAAAGAAGAGGCTATCTGAAGCGGGATGTGCAACGGATGGTCAACACCAACCGGAACGTCTTCTCTGCCTGCATGGTCAAGATGGGGCAGGCGGACGGCATGGTCACCGGTGTCACTCGCCACACCAATGTGGTGATGGATGACATACGTCTGGTGCTAGATCCTGTTCCGGGCGGGCGTATTGTCGGCATCAATGCGGCTATCTCTCGCGGACGCACCTTGTTGATCGGTGATGTCATGGAAACCGAGTTTCCAAAGTCAGAGGAATTGGCGGACATCGCCGTTGAGATGGCGGCTACGGCCCGCCGTTTTGGCCTCATCCCGCGTGTGGCTTTCTTGTCTTACTCGTCCTTCGGCAATCCACCGGGTGAACGCACACAGAAAATGTCGGGTGCCGTCAAAATCCTCGACGAACGCGGCGTTGATTTTGAATATGAGGGCGAGATGGCGGCAGATATCGCGCTCGATCCGGATCATCACGAGCTTTATCCGTTCTCACGCCTGTCGGAGCCCGCCAATGTGCTTGTCATGCCAGCGGTGCACTCTGCGTCTATCGCAACGCGCTTATTGAAGTCAGCAGGCGCAGCAACGGTGATCGGACCTATTCTGGTGGGCCTTGAAAAGTCGGTTCAGATTGCTCGCCTTGGTGCGAAAGTCTCGGACATCGTAAATCTGGCCGGTCTCGCAGCTTATGACCCATCGCGGGCTGCGCTGAAAAACGAAGTCACGTAGGCGTCATTACATCGTGACGTGCAATCCATTGCGAACGCTCCTATATCCCGCTGATTGCCGAGGAAAATTGAATGGCTGGACGTGCAACGCGTGACATGACGACCGGTCCGGTCTTTGGTCACATTTCAAGAATGATGATCCCGATGAGCTTCGGCATTGTAGCGATGATGCTGACCGGTGTCATCGACACCTATTGGGTCGGAACGCTCGGGACCAGCCAACAGGCCGCCGTACAGCTCAGCTTCCCGGTCACCATGTTGGTGATGAGTATTTCAATCGGCCTCGGCGCTGGCGCGGTCTCCGTCGTGTCGCGAGCCGCGGGCGAAAAAGACGATAGCGTCATCCGGCGCACTGCAACGGATGCCATGTCGCTCTCCATTCTGGCAGTCGGGTTTGTCTCGATTCTTGGCATAATTTTTGTCGAGCCCATGTTCCGCCTTATCGGGGCGTCGGACACGATGATGCCGCATGTTGTGGATTATATGTCAGTCTGGTTTGCAGGCATTGTACTGATCGTTGGCCCGATGGTCGCCAGCAACATTTTGCGCGCGCTCGGCAATGCGGTCCTGCCGTCCATGATGATGATCGCGGCAGCGGTCGTGAATATGGTGCTCGACCCGTTCTTCATTCTGAACGAATTCATGGGCTTGCCCGGACTCGGTTGGGGCGTGTCCGGTGCGGCTTTGGCGACTGTGGCCGCCAATGGCGTCACTTTCATCATGATCAGCCTCTATCTGGTTTTCCGCGAAAAATTGATCGATTTTTCCTGGAATGGCTTTGACGATCTCTTCCACAACTGGGGCGAAATCGCTCGCGTGGGTTTGCCTGCTGCCGCGTCCAACACCTTCAACCCGTTCGCGCTCGTTTTTGTCATGGGCGCCTTGGGCATGGCGCAATTTGGAGATGCCGCAGTTGGCGGTGTCGGTGTGGCGGCGCGCCTTGAAGCCTTCGCCATTGTTCCACTATTTGCCCTGTCCGCCTCCATTGGCCCTGTAACGGGGCAGAATGGCGGAGCTGGGATTACGGCTCGCGTCCGCGAAGCCTTTGCCAAATGTTTCCTCTTTTGTATCGTCTGGTCGCTGTCTCTGGGAGCCATCATTTTGGCCACCCAGCAATGGTTGGCCCCGGCCTTCTTGCCGAGTGAAATGGGTCAGGAAGTGGCGCGCACTTACTGGAGTTTCGTGACGCTGACCATTGCCGGTTATGGCATCACCATGGCCGCCAGTGCGGGCTTTAACGGCCTGGGTCGGCCATCATTTGGGGTGATGATCACATCCAGCCGCGCGGCCATGATGGCGATCTTTGCCGTTGCAGGCGGGATGATTGCTCAAGCTCCTATCGGAATTATTCTAGGGATCGCTTTGGCCAATATTTTGTCTGGTCTGGGCACCGCGGGGTTTGTCTTGTTCAGCGCGCCGATGGAAGCGCGCAAACGCTCGACCCGTAAGACACCGGTCGCCTCTACAGCCGCGTCAGAATAACGGCCAGTTCCGGCTTTCCGCTCAAAGAGGGGTGAGGGTAGGCGGTCAACTCGCCCGTCGGCCAATCCCAGCGATCTTCCGGAAATAATTCGCGCATGACCGGAATAGAGCAGCCATAGGGCGGGCCGCCGGCTTCGTCCTTTTGCATGAAAAGCGCGAACAGTTTGCCGCCGGGTTTCAACCAGTCATGGATGGTTTGTTCGTATTCTTCGCGCAATCGCGGCGGGATCGCGCACAGGAATGTTTGCTCATAAACGCCGTCCAATGGAGCGTCTGGCCTCCAGGGTAAAACGTCACCTTCGACAAGCTCGGCCTTGAGACCGTCATCAGCGAGATTTTGGCGCTGCCAGTCGAGAGCCGTTGCAGATAGATCCGCCCCAATCGCCGATTTGCCCAGCGCCGCAAAGGCATTCAACTCCGGTGACCGACCGCAGCCTGGTACAATCACACGTTCAATACCGACAAAACCGCCTTTTGCGTGCCAATCCTCAAATGCCGGGTGTAGGCTAGGGCGTTCCCATGGCGTGGTGTCATCGCGAAACCGCTGGTCCCAGTCCATGGGTGATCTGTCCGAAGTCTCGTTCATTTCGATTCAGTCTTTCCAAGAATTCCGAACCACACTATTTCCGATAGGGCGGATGCAATCGAGTGGACATAACAGTTCTGCATCGAGTGATAAATTAAAGACGCTGAGGGGAGGCGTGTCATTTATGCGAGACGCCATCATGACCGGTATTGCCCTGATCCTCCTTACCATCGCCATGTCACTGACGTTGATTTACGCGATGGAATATGCCCGCGGCGAAGGCTGGATGGAGCCGCATGGCCAAGGCTCGATCTACATTGGCAGCAGCGAAGAGGCCGCTCCAGAATACGCTCAATGATTTTCGACTTTCCCCGCCGCTCACCTTTGGCTAGGTAGGCGCACCAAACACCTTGCGGGTGTGGCGGAACTGGTAGACGCGCTGGATTTAGGTTCCAGTATCTTACGATGTGGGGGTTCGAGTCCCTTCACCCGCACCAAACAACAGCTTAAATCCAAGTTTGAGGCGGCCAGTGCATTAGCTGCCGCATTGCCGTTGCATAGGTGAGGGCACCGTGACATAACCCGCGCCTTCAAAGCGGCGGAGTCGCATTGCCCCGCTGATCGCACAACCTTGCCAGGACCGTATAAATGCAAGTTACAGAAAAAGTTTCCGAAGGCTTGAGCCGCACTTTCGAGATAGTGATCCCGTCCAAGGACGTGCAGACTCGCCTCGACGCCAAGATCAACGAAATTCGCCCGCAAGTGCGCTTGAAGGGCTTCCGCCCGGGCAAGGTGCCAGCGGCGCATATCAAGAAGGTCTTTGGCGAATCCATTCTGGGCGACCTCCTGAATGACGAACTTTTGCCTCAGTCCATCGATTCCACGCTGAAAGAGCGCTCCATCGAGCCAGCCTCCCAGCCGAAAGTGGAAATCAAAAGCGACCCGAAAACACTGATCACAGGATCGGACTTTGAGTTTCAAATCGAACTCGACATTATGCCGTCCTTTGTCGCACCTGATCCCAAAAAGCTAAAAATCACGCGCCCGGTCGCCAAGATCGAAGACGCCCAGATCG
>Ga0316204_10007527_pt1 | contig 15831 bp, 15 predicted proteins | sample 6monrhotite_MG_2_FD_205661 | JGI IMG/M metagenome (GOLD analysis project Ga0316204, IMG submission 205661) | Microbial mat bacterial communities from mineral coupon in-situ incubated in ocean water Damariscotta River, Maine, United States -... | ecosystem: Environmental > Aquatic > Marine >... | reverse complement strand
CAAATGTTCTGTGAAGTTAGGCAAAGGGAGGCCGCAAATTATTTTTGAAGGAGAGAATATTATAGCTAAAGCAGATGTTATCATTCCTAGGATTGGAGGCTCAGTTAGTCGTCACGGAGCTGCTATTGTAAAAGAGTTTGAAATGAATGGTGTTTTTAGTACTGCCCGTTCATTGGGAATTTTAAGAGCTCAAAATAAAGTTCGTACGCTTCAGATAATGAATCGTAAAAACGTACCTATACCACAAACGGTTTTTTCTACCAATACAAAAAATATTAAAGAGCAAATAGAATTACTAGGCGGTCCGCCGATAATTATCAAATTGCAGGAGGGGACACAAGGTTTAGGTGTTGTTCTGGCGGAAACTCAAAAATCAGCAAAATCAATTATTGACACTTTTTATACCATGAATGCTAGTTTTATGCTTCAGGAGTATATTGAGGAATCAAATGGTGAGGATATCAGAGCGATCGTAGTGGGTAATAAGGTAGTCGCTGCAATGAAGCGAAAAGGTGAAGTAGGAGAATTTAGATCAAATATTCATAGAGGAGGTACTGGAGAAGTGGTAACTATATCAACCAAAGAAGCGAGAATAGCACTGCAAGCAGCACGTCATTTAGGATTACCAGTTGCTGGTGTAGATATGATTCTTTCGAAAAGAGGACCATTACTTATTGAAGTAAATGCGTCCCCAGGATTGCAGGGTGTTGAAGCCTATACCAAAGTAAATATTGCTGAACATATTATTAAATTTATAGAGACCAATGTTCGAAAGAGATTTTAGAAACGAACCTGTTGAATTAAGAGGAGAAAAAGTTGGTTTAGGTGAAAGTAAATTGATAAAATTTGCTATTGATAGATTACCAACAGGGACTTTAATTGAAATACCTGTATATGTTTTTAACGGCAAGGAAAAAGGACCAACCGTTTTGTTACAAGGAGGGTTGCACGGTGATGAAACAAATAGTATTGAGATAATAAGGCGAATGCTTGAAAATAAATATTTCAAGATTAAAAGAGGTTGTGTTATTGTGGTGCCGGTATTGAGTGTTTTCGGGTTTTTACACTTTTCTAGAGATGTTCATGGTAAGGATGTGAATCGTAGTTTTCCAGGCACCCGAACGGGCTCATTGGCAAGTAGAATTGCCTATTTCCATATGCGTGAGATAGTTGAAAATGTAGATTTTGGGATAGATTTTCATACTGGTGGCGGTCAACGTAATAACTATCCTCAAATTCGCTATACCGAAGAATCATTGACGGGAAAACAACTTGCCGCCATTTTTAATGCTCCCTTTAGTTTTCCGTCAAAATTAATTCAAAAATCTTTCCGCAAGGAAGCGCATAAGAACAATATTCCGATTATAGTTTATGAAGGAGGAGAAGCGCTAAGATTTGATGAATTGGCAATAGAAGAAGGCATTAAAGGAACGTTGCGGGTATTAAAGCATTTTAGAATGATCGTAAAAAACCCATTGAAAGACCCGAAAAAAAAGAAGAGTATTTATTTAACAAAGCGGAGATGGATTCGAGCAAAAACAGCTGGACTTTTTAACGCTTTTGCTCATAATGGCGATAAAGTTACAAAAGGCCAAATTTTGGGGGATATTACAGACACCTATGGAGAAACTTCCGTAAAGGTAAAAGCACCAATGAATGGTTATATAATTGCTATTAATAATTTCCCTATAATTAATAGAGGAGATGCTATTTTTCATATAGGAGAATAATAATTAAGGTTGTATATTTACCGCCATATTAATAGATAATAATTAATGTCAGAAATTAAACAACATACTTTAGAGCCGAATAAATGGGTAGATGCTCATTCTGACTATCTTTTTAATTATACCATTACGCGTGTTGATAGTGAGGAATTAGCAAAAGATATTGTTCAAGAAACTTTTTTCTCTGGTTTAAAGGCAATGAAAAACTTTAGGGGTCAGGCGGCAGAGCGCACGTGGCTAATCTCTATTTTGAAACGAAAAATAATTGATCATTACCGAAAGATTAATTCTACGAGAGGAAAAGCTGAAGTAAAAGTGAACTTTTATGAAGAGGGAGATAAAAAAGGAAGTTGGTTAGAAGAAAGAGTTCCTCAATCATGGGGTAATGATGCCGAAAAAAATATTGAGAATACAGAACTAAAGGGAACACTCGATGATTGCATTCAGAATTTACCTGAAAAATATAGAACGGTTTTTTTGTTAAAGAATGTTCAACAATATGAGACTAACGAGATTTGTAATGAGCTAGGAATAACTGCGTCTAACTTATGGGTAATTATACATAGAGCCAGACATCAGTTAAGAAAATGTATGGAAGATAATTGGTTCGCTAAATAAAATTTAATGGGTAACAAGTTATTTATAAGCTGTGACGAAGCAACAACTATTTGTACTAAAAATCAGTATAAAGAAGCTTCTTTTTTTGAGTTGATAAAGTTGAATATTCATTTATTGAGATGCAAGATATGTGGATTGTATTCTAAACAAAATGGAAAGTTAACGGAAATGTGCAATAAGCATCTGCAGAAAGCTGAATGCGAAAATAAATTATCTAATGATGATAAAGAAGCACTAAAAGAAAAATTGAAAGAATTTAATATGTAATTTATAAAAGGAATAAAATTAAAAAGCAGGACTCATTTGTGAGCCCTGCTTTTTTTATATTTGAAATAAAAATCAGCCATGAATTTTTTACCTACAAAAATCGATAGCTATGCCGTAGCCCATTCTGAAGATGAGCCAGTATTGTTGAAAGAATTATCTAGAGAAACTTGGCAAAAAGTGTTAAATCCAGCGATGTTAAGCGAGCATTACCAAGGAAGGGTTTTGTCTTTGCTGTCTAAGTTGATTAGACCAAAATCAATTCTAGAACTCGGTACCTATACGGGTTATTCGGCCCTATGTTTAGCAGAAGGATTGTCTAGTGATGGGATACTCCATACCGTAGATCATAATGAAGAACTGTATGATTTCCAAAGAAAATACTTTGATAAATCGGCATTTACAAAACAAATAAAGCAATATACAGGTAAAGCTTTGGAGATTATTCCAACAATAGAGGCAACATTTGATTTAGTTTTTATTGATGCCGATAAAAGTAATTATTCGAATTATTTTCACATGATTATCGATAAAATGAATCCGGGAGGTGTTATTGTATCAGATAATGTATTGTGGTACGGTAAAGTAACAGAAACGATAGACCCAACAGACGAAGATACGAAGGCCTTAGTCGCTTATAATTTGTTACTAAAAGATGACTCGAGAATTGAAACTGTATTATTACCAATTCGTGACGGATTGACAATAAGTAGAGTAAAATAAAAGCGGCAATACGCTGCTTTTTCTATTCTTTCATTTGGATATTTAATTTTCCTCTGACTGAGATATTTGCTGTATTGTTTGCGGTTGTTCTCTTTCTTCTGCAGGCATCTCATCGTCGGTACAGGAACTTATTGAAATAAGTAATATCAAATAGGAGATAATTCTAATTTTTTTACTAATAAAAAATGTGTTGACGACTAGGCGCTCACGATTTTTCTTCGAAAAGTTCATAAGAGTTGGTTGGCTTTTGGTTTGACATTGATTTTGAAAACATACTCTTAATTGGAGAGAACGTTTAGCAAATTCTCACAGAGCACTTTCCAAAATTAATGAATTTTTCGCAAAAAACTAACACTTATTTTGTAGAATATGTAGCCTTCTAACACTCCTAGTAGCATTCCCATAAATATATCTATTGGAAAATGTACGCCTACATAAATACGACTATAGGCAAAAAGGATCGGCCAAATGAGGAGTAAAAGGGGGTATTTATAATATTTTTTGAATGATAATATCATAAAGGTGGTTACCGCAAAAGAAGTCGTGGAATGCCCAGAAACGAAACTAAAACTACGAGGACGTTTTAGAATTCTAATTACCTCATTAATGGTTGGATCATTGTTCGGACGAAGTCTACCAAAATAGTCTTTGATAAAGTTTACAAACTGATCAGAAAAAGTGACTAGCAAGGCAGCTATAACCATCAGCATCAGCCCTTTCTTCCAGCCGTAGGCTTTAAAAACTAAAAACAACAACAAAGCAAATAAAGGAATCCAACTAAACTGGTTGGTAACGACCATCCAAAATTGATCCCAACTTTCAACACCTAAGGAATTCAGGTACACAAATAATTCTTTGTCTTTTTCTATGATGGTATCTAGAAAGCTCAATTAAAGATTGCGTTTAATGGGGCCTGTAACATCATCAATATCTTCTTGAATAGTATTGATTTGCTCTTCGATATTCTTGGTGAGATCGGTATCGATACCTTGTTTTTCGGCAGTTTCGGTAATCTCTCTTTTTATTTCGTTAGTAGCATCTTTTAGTTGGCGCATTCCTTTTCCTAAACCACGAGCCATCCCAGGTATTTTATCGGCCCCAAAGAGCATCAATACGATAACAAGTATTACAAATATTTCGGCGCCACTAATAAATAAAAAATGCATAGTCCTAATTCTTGTCTGTAAAGATAGTATAATTAAAAATTTCTTTTTTAAAAAGTTGTACTAAAGGTTCAAGATTCGTTTCTAGAACGGATTTATCTTTTATTATATTTTTCCAACTCATTGTGAACTTTATCTTTCCACTGATTAAATTTACCCTTTTGTATACCAAACTCACTTTCTTTAAACATTAAAGAGACCATTTTTCTAGCATCTAAAATTACTTTATCGGATAAGGTTTTCACTTCTTCTAAGGTCATAGATTCTTTTATTTTATCTAACAAATAATGACGGTTTAATTCATAAATATCAAATGCAAGATTGATACAATCTAGTTCTTCAAGGGAAATCTCTGATCTAAAAAAAGAGGTTTTAACATCAAATAATGTTTTTACAATATAGTCAAAACTACCGGTCTTATTTTCATAAGAATTTAGGGCGTAATAAAAATTTAATTTAACTCCTAAACCAACCTTTAAATCTGACGGAAGGAGCTTTTTTTGATTACTCCATGCAATGGATGAAATGTTGATATTTGCTCTAGAATATGATGGGAGTTTGTTCACATAATAACTATAAAATTGGTTTTCTTTCTTAAAGAAATTGGTTGTTTCAGTGTTGCTATTGCTTCTAGGGTATGGGTAATTCTGTTTCCAAATTTTATCGGATGCAGGCAATGTTACTAGTCTGTCGTAATCGTTTTCAAAATCGATTGTATTTGTAAAATATGGCTTTGAAAAAGGAGCATTATAATCATAGAGATATAAGATGATTTTTGACGTTATATCACTTTTAACAGTACCAGAGTGATAAACCATGTCAAGATTAAAATCATAATATTGTATTTTATTTAAATCGATAGGATTGAATGAAATATTGAGCTTTAAATTTTTTATAGATACCAAATCGCCCTTCACAATTGAGTTTGCTCTAAAAGAGGTCGGATTGGTTATATACAGTTCTATTTTTTCTATGATTGAATCATTTTCATGAAAGAAAATTCTACCGGAAAAAATATCACGTCTCTTCCTTTTTGGTTGAAAATGAATTATCGCCCCATTATAATTTTCTGTTTTTTGAAGTTCTACATTATACCTTTTTTTGATTCTTGCGAAAGACATATTGCCAGGATGTTGAGGTAATAGTTGTTGATTTTTTTTAAACAACCTAAAATTTTGTAATAAAGAGATGTGATCCAAACTGTAAAATGGGAATGCGCTATTTTGTCCGAAACGACCCGTTTTCAGCTCTAAATCAAGTATGCCTTTTGATAACTCCTGTTTACCAATATAAAAACCTTCAATTTGCTCTAAAGGAATGGTGTCTATTTTAGACCTTGAAGGAAGATATGCCTTGCTATTTAATGTAAAATAAGCCTTACTATTAACTATCTCTTTATTCTCACGATATTTTTTAATTAACGCATATAGCATTTTATATGAGCCTTGTTCGACAATTTTTGATGAAGCTCTATCGGATTTTTTGAGTAAATTCTTTCTTTTTGAAGATACGATAACCTCATCAAGAATTGTGGAAAATGGAACTAACCGTAGAATTTTTTTTAACCGAAAATAATCAGTGGAAACTTTTGTTGTTTTATAACCAAGATATCTTATTTCAAGAGAATCTATATTTTTTTTTAAAATAATTTCAAACTTACCATCTTCATTAGAAGTTGTATAAACGCCGGTATCTCCAATTAGAATAGCGGCATAAGACAAAGGGTTTTTACCGGTTTCATCGAAAATATAACCTTCAAGCGTTTTCTGAGCATAAGAAACAGAGGAAATAAGAATGAAAATAACAGCAATAATTGGGAAAATTTTAATAGTAATTTTCATGTAATTTGAATAGGTTTGTGATGAATTATTGCCTCAATATTCGTGCCTAAATCTCCATAAAAACAAAATTATTTATATCTCCAACTCGTTAGATCTGCTCCTTTTGGCGCACTTTCCGCAATGCGTTTCATAATTTTCGATACATACATTGAATTATAGCGCAGTCGAGTTACATGATTTGGGTTATTAGGATCGCCATTCCAACAATGCTCAGCTCGATCTCCATATTTCACTTCTCCATCATAATAAGGATCTGTTGTATTCTCTAAAAACTTCTCCATAGAATATACCGCGTTGTTCAAATAGTAATTGTCCATGTCACCACAATAGATATGAATTTTACCTTTTAGTTTCTCTCCCAATTTATCCCAATCACGTTCTAAGATGTGTTTTAAATCATAATTTTCTTTCCAGTAAGCTGCAATTTCAGGATCGATATCACCCGTTTTTTTATCCCAGATACGAGCCGGATAACCATCTTCTCCCTGAGGGGAATACGTTGCCTCCCAAATATCCCATTGTTGTCCTGACCTTGATTTATCGCCTAAAACCAATTCTAAATGATTTTCTTCTCTCAAGGTCGCGGTGATATCGCCTAAATAATTTCGACGACTCGGCACCTCCAATTTTTTATGTTCGCTATCATAGTAATATGCGTTTTTATCTTCATAAATATTGGTCAAACAATAATTCGCAAAATCTATAGGGTCAGGGCAGGCAGCAAAGCAACCATTATATTCATCAGGATATTTTACTTGAACGGCTAAGGCCTCCCACCCTCCGGTAGAACCGCCATATAAAAATCGAGACCAGCCTTCGCCTTGACCACGAAATTGCTCTTCTATGTACGGAATTAATTCATGCGTAATAGCATCTCCATAGGGCCCTTGACTGGCAGAATTTACGGCATAAGAATCATCATAATAAGGGGTCGGATGCTGAATTTCAATAATTAAAAACCGTGGAAAATCAGACTCGTTCCAGCGTTTGTAAAAATCATAAGCTTCTTGTTGTTGAAAAATATTGTAACCTTCTACTTGAAAACGTTCAGAGTACTCTGGTTCTAAATCTTTGTCAGGAGGCGTCGTACGAAAGCCATCAAAATTTGAAGGAAAATGCCCATGAAAAACCATCAAAGGATATTTTGCTTCTGGGTGTTCGTTAAAGCCTTTTGGCAACAATATATGAGCACCTAAATACGTATCTCGACCCCAAAATTTAGAGAGTTTTTCTGATTTTATCTTGATGTGTTTGATCCATTCGGTATCCTTAGGTTCTTCTATCTCTGGAATAACTTGGTCGAGTACAATTTCTAAATTTTCAATTCCCTTTTCTGTTACTGTAATTTTAGTGGGCTTACTATATAAGTTACCGGGGGATTTATTCCATTGCTGACCTTCACCATTATCCATGGGAAGCTTGACCGTTTGTCCTGTAGAAAGGGTAAAGGTTTCATACACGTGCAACAAACCCTGCACATAATAATCACCTGGTGCAATGTCTTTTAAGCTTGTAATTGGAAATCCAAAAACATTCTCATTAAAGGTCACGGTTTTATTGGGAGCCAATGCCTCAACATTCATTCCATATACCAATTGATCTTTCAGGCCTACTCCAATTTGAAACCGAGGTTCTTCTTCATTATTTGTGGAGAGCATTAATAATAACCTACCATCCAAATTTTTATCACTGAGACTATCAGAAAAGGAAACATTGATAGCAATATGTGTTGTTTGATTGGTCTTTGATTGACAACATATAAATAATAAAAGTAAGGTAATGAAGAATGGGGCTAGTTTTGACATGGATTACATATTTGAACTACAAGTTAGTAAAATTCAAATACTTATTTCTTAATCAACATACGTTTTATTTCATTGAGCTTCATCAAAGCTTCAATGGGAGTTAATGCATCAATATTTGTGGCTAGAATTTCCTCCTTTATATCTTCTAATAACGGATCATCTAATTTGAAGAAGCTCAATTGCGTTTCTTCTTGTGCGGCAAGTTTAAGTTTATCTTTGATGTCATCAGCACTATGATTCTGCTCTAATTTCTTCAACATTTTATTCGCTCTATGGATTACTGAAGTTGGCATACCTGCCATTTTTGCCACATGAATTCCAAAACTATGTTCACTCCCTCCAGGAATAAGTTTCCGTAAAAAAATGATAGTATCTTTTAATTCTTTGATAGAAATAGTGAAATTTTTAATCCGCTTAAAAGTATCAGTCATATCATTTAGTTCATGATAATGCGTGGCAAATAAGGTTTTGGACTTTGCTGGGTGTTCATGTAAATATTCGGCAATGGCCCAAGCAATAGAAATACCATCATAAGTACTTGTTCCTCGACCAATTTCATCGAGTAATACTAAGCTTCGTTCTGAAAGATTATTTAAAATACTGGCGGTTTCATTCATTTCTACCATAAAAGTAGATTCTCCCATAGAGATGTTATCACTGGCACCTACACGAGTAAAAATCTTGTCGACTATCCCAATCCTAGCTTGCTGAGCAGGCACATAACTTCCCATTTGGGCAAGTAGCACAATAAGGGCTGTTTGCCTTAAAATAGCCGATTTACCACTCATATTGGGCCCTGTAATCATGATAATTTGCTGTGAACTTCTATTTAAAACAACATCATTAGCGATGTACTCCTCACCTATGGGTAACTGTTTTTCAATAACTGGATGTCTCCCATTTTTGATCTCTAGATTTGTAGTCTCATCTAATTGTGGACGTACATAATTATAGTCTTTGGCCGTTTGAGCAAATGAACATAAACAATCTAGTTGAGCGATGTGTTGTGCGTTTTGTTGCACTTGTTGAATATAGCCCAATAAATAATGTAATAGATCTGTAAATAGCTGTTGTTCTAGTGCTGAAATTTTCTCTTCGGCGCCTAAAATTTTGGTTTCATATTCCTTGAGCTCTTCAGTGATATAGCGTTCGGCATTGACCAATGTTTGTTTACGAATCCATTCCTCAGGTACTTTGTCTTTATGTGTATTACGAACTTCAATATAGTACCCAAATACATTATTAAACGCAATTTTTAGACTTGAAATTCCGGTTCGCTCAGTTTCGCGAGCAAGCATAGCATCTAGGTATTCTTTGCCAGAAGATGAGATAGCCCTTAATTCATCTAGTTCACTAGAAACACCGTCAGCTATTGCATTGCCTTTATTGATGTTCACCGGGGCATCGTCTTTGAGATTTTTAGAAACTCTATCAATCAACTCCTGACATGAATACAAATTTTTACCCAAATTTTTCAGGGTTTCATTCTTGCTTTTTTCAGAAGCTTCTTTAATGGGCAGAATAGCCTTGAGGGAATCTTTTAATAAAACAACTTCACGGGGATTGATCTTTACCGTCGCCACTTTCGAAATAAGTCGTTCAATATCGCTTATCTGTTTTATTTGATAGGTAACAGTCGTATAAAAAGTGTCATTATCAATGAGGTATTTTACAATTTCATGACGCTCTTGGATCTGTTTTAAATTCTTAAGAGGTAGAGCTAACCAACGTTTTAATAGGCGTCCGCCCATCGGTGAAATCGTTCTGTCAATGACATCCAGTAAGGTGACCGCTTCAGGGGTTAAAGAAAAATAAAGTTCGAGATTTCGAATGGTAAAACGATCCATCCAAACATAGTTGTCTTCATGAATACGATGAATAGATGAAATATGACCTAATTGTTTATGCTGCGTTTCCGATAGATAAAACAATACGGCTCCAGCAGCAATTATTCCGTGTTGCAAATCGTCAATTCCGAAACCTTTAAGAGACTTTATTTTAAAATGATTGTGCAAACTTTCGGTGGCATATTCTTCTTGAAAAACCCAATCATCCAAATAAAAAGAATAATACCCTTCGCCAAACAACTCATTAAATTTTGCCTTATGTTGCTTTTGCACTAATACTTCACTCGGGTTGAAATTTTGAAGTAGTTTATCGATGTATTCATCGTTTCCTTCGGCGACTAAAAACTCACCAGTCGATACATCTAAAAAAGAGATGCCGATACTTCGTTTTGAAAAATGTAGTGCAGCTAAAAAGTTATTCGTTTTTGCTTGTAATACTTCATCATTCAACGCAACGCCGGGAGTTACTAATTCTGTTACACCTCTTTTTACAATGGTTTTAGTCATTTTCGGATCCTCTAGTTGATCACAAATAGCAACACGCAAACCAGATTTTACCAGCTTTGGTAAATAAGTGTTTAGAGAGTGATGCGGGAACCCGGCTAAAGCCGTTTCGGTTTCACTTCCGGCACCACGTTTGGTTAATATAATTCCTAAAACCTGCGCCGCTTTTACAGCATCTTCACCAAAAGTTTCATAAAAATCACCAACTCGAAACAATAGCATGGCATCAGGATACTTTACCTTGATAGCATTGTATTGTTTCATTAAAGGAGTCACTTTTTTTTCTTTGGTCTTTGCCAATTCTAACAGTTTTAGGTTAGTTTTGCGAAGATATGAAAAGTGCACTGTAGCATGTATGCAGTGAGCAGTTTTTTATTAAAAATTTCCAAAAATGAGAAAGCTAAAAAATAGCGAGTTAAAAAGATTAACGACTGAGCAGTTCAAAGGGGTTGAGAAAACACCTATTATTGTGATACTCGATAATATTAGAAGCTTGAATAATATTGGATCTGTTTTTAGAACAAGTGATGCTTTTTTAGTTGAGAAAATTTATTTGTGTGGAATCACGGCGAAACCTCCACATAGAGATATTCATAAAACAGCTCTAGGATCAACAGAATCTGTCGCTTGGGAATATGTGGAAGACACACTTGAACTTGTGCATAAATTAAAATCTGAAGACATTGAAATCGCCTCTGTAGAACAAGCTGAGCATAGTATAGCTTTGCATGATTTTCTCCCTAAAAAGGATAAAAAAATCGCTATTGTTTTAGGAAATGAAGTAAAAGGTGTGCAACAAGAGGTTGTCTCGGCTTCTGATTATTGTATTGAGATTCCGCAATTTGGCACCAAACATTCTCTGAATATTTCGGTGAGTTATGGGGTGGTACTTTGGGATTTGTTTAACAAAGTAAAGCGTTAAGTTTTGTAATTTTACGATATGGATGATTTTAAACTATTTATCGAATTAGCATTCAAACATGTACTGGATTGGGAGGCCTATGATCACATTCTATTCTTTATAGTCTTGGCAGTTGTTTATAATTTTAATGACTGGAAAAAGGCCTTATGGCTCATTACTTTTTTTACCATTGGACATACCACAACATTAGGTTTGGCGACATATGAGATTGTTGAGATCCCTAAGAATATAATTGAATTTTTAATTCCATTAACTATTTTTATTACCGCAGTGGTTAATATTTTCACGTTGAATAGAAAGGATTTTCACCGATCTAATGTGAATCTATTTTTTGCTTTTTTCTTTGGGTTGATTCATGGTTTAGGATTATCAGGGTTTTTAAAAATGACCTTAGATGACAGTGAAAGTAAAATGCTGCCTTTATTAGAATTTGCATTGGGCGTTGAACTAGCACAAATTGCGATTGTTATTTTGATCCTGATTGCAGGATATATCGCGTTAAACCTTTTTAGAGTTAAAAAACGAGATTGGGTGTTGATCTTATCTTCAATTGTAATAGGTATTGTGATACCAATGCTCACAGAGCGTAAATTTTGGTAAAATTTTAACAAGAAATCAACATTTTTTCTATGTACTTTGTACAGCATAAAATATTCTCCTATTTTAGGAGTTTATTTTATACTAACCTTACATGAGTCGAGCACAATAGGTGTTTTTATAAATGACTGAAAAAAAGCAATTAAAATACGATATTGCCTATTTGAAAATGGCAACAGAATGGGCGAAGCTCTCTTATTGCAAACGAAGACAAGTTGGTGCTTTGATTGTAAAAGGGAAAATGATTATTTCTGATGGATATAACGGCACTCCAACGGGATTTGAGAACATCTGTGAAGATGAAGAGAATTATACGAAGTGGTATGTATTGCATGCCGAGGCGAATGCTATTTTAAAAGTGGCATCATCCACACAATCATGTAAAGGAGCGACCCTGTATATTACGATGTCGCCATGTAAAGAATGTAGTAAATTAATACACCAATCGGGCATAACACGCTTAGTATATGCAGAGGCTTATAAGGACGATTCAGGATTGAAATTCTTAGAAAAAGCGGGTATTGAATTGGTTTATATAAATGAAAATGGATAAAAATAAAGTATATATCCCGTTATTTTTAGCAATAGCGGTGGGCCTAGGAATTTTTATTGGGAGCACATTAGACTATTCTAAAAAGAAGAATGTGATGCTCTTCAATCAGACGCCTCAAGAAGAAAAGATCAAGCGCCTGATTGATTATATTCAATATGATTACGTTGATAAAGTGAATACTGATAGTTTACTCGACGGAACGATTCAACAATTATTAGGAAAATTAGACCCACATTCGGTATATATTCCTGCTGCTCAAGCGGACGATATTGCGGAACGCATGAATGGTGAATTTGTTGGCATTGGGGTGTCATTTAGAATGTATAAAGATACCATCGCTGTAGTACAAGTCTTAGACGACGGTCCAAGCAAGGAAGCAGGCATAAAACCTGGAGATAGAATCTTAATTGCTAATAAAGACACCTTGTACGGGAAGAAACGAACGAACGATTTTATTATTAAAACCTTAAAAGGAAAGCCTAAAACGAAAGTAGACCTTACAATTTATAGGAAATCCGAGAAGAAAATTTATACAGTATTGCTTAAAAGGGGCAAAGTGGCAATTAAGAGTATCGACGCGCATTATATGATGAACGATAGTTTGGGTTATATTAAAGTGGAAAGATTTGCGGCTACAACCTATAAAGAGTTTAAGAAAGCACTAGATGAACTGATCGAGAAAAACATGGAGCATTTGGTACTCGATTTGCGTGGAAACCCAGGAGGTTATTTAGGTGTCGCCACAAAGATGGTCGATGAGTTTTTAGAAGATGACAAATTGATTGTTTTCACCAAGAATAAAGGAGGTAAAGTAGATAAGTCCTTTGCAAGTGCTAAGGGAGATTTTGAGAAAGGAAAAGTATATGTTTTAATTGATGAGAATTCGGCATCGGCTAGTGAAATCATAGCCGGAGCCCTACAGGACAATGATAAAGGAGTGATTGTAGGACGACGTTCTTTTGGAAAGGGTTTGGTACAACAAGAAATGGCGTTGGGCGATGGTTCGGCAGTTAGATTAACTGTTTCTAGATATTATACACCAACAGGAAGATCTATACAAAAACCTTATGAAGGAGAAAATGATTATTTTAATGACAGTTTTAGAGAACGCTATTTAAACGGAGAGTTAGAGAGCGTTGATAGTATAAAAGTGGCAGATTCTCTAAAGTATACAACTCCAAAAGGGAAAACAGTTTATGGAGGTGGAGGAATTGTTCCAGATGAGTTTGTTGCTATTGATTCAATAGCTTATTTCGGTCAGTTTTATTTGGCACCGATGCGGCAATTTGTGTTTGAATATGTAGATAACAATAGGATAGAACTAGAGCAGTTTACCCTACCTGAGTTTATGGAAAATTTTGATAAAGATGAGAAGATTTTAAATGAATTTTTAGCAATTGTACAGAAAAATACTCAGGGAGAAATTGATAATAGAGATTATTTTAAAAGGTATTTAAAATCAGTTTTTGCTCGCTCTTTATTCAATGATGCGGCATTTTATATGGTACTCAATCAAAATGACAAGATGCTTGAAAGAGTGAAAGAATTAGAATATAAGGTAGATTTTGTCAAACAATAATGTACCTTTAAGAGTGCGCTAGATCTTATCGTGCACTTTTACATGTTCGCCATTATTCCATAAAGTCAATATATCAGTAGCGACTGAAGCACCACTGCCACAAGCTATAGAAAACTGACTTCTCCATCCTGCAAGAGTACCAGCAACATATAAGCCATCTTCTATTAGATGATCTATATTTTTGAGTTGTATTCGTTCTTTTTCTGGTTTTGCTTTTTGATGAGGTTCAATATATTTTTCTAGACCCTTTATGGTGAGCGCTTTGGTATATCCTACGGTAACAACAACTATCTTCGTATGATACTCATTCTTATTGGTGAAAACCGAAAACAACCCATCTTTTTTTGATATTTCATTTACTTTTTCACGCTCTATTTGACCAATGTGAGGATATAAGCTGGTCAATTGCTGCAGCCCACTTTCTAATATTTCAGCGCCTGTAGTTTTAGGAGCAATACCTAAGGCATTATTAAAAAGAGCATTTTGTAAGTGAGAGGTTTTCTGATGTGTAATAATCCCAATGTTTTTTGCAGCAGCAAATGACTTCTCTTTTGCGGATCCAAGAATTAACGCACATGACATTCCAGCCGCTCCTCCACCAATAATTAACACATCATAAGTCATTTTAAAACAATAATTTAATATTGGTTGCGAATAATTTTACTGAAATGGCTAATAAAACAACCCCAAATATTTTTCGAATAATTTTAATTCCATTTGGGCCTATTAATCGCTCTATTTTAGAAGAAGTTTTTAGTACAATGTAAATTAAAACAACATTTGCTAGGACAGCAACGATAATATTTTCAATACTAAATTCAGCTCTTAGTGATAGTAATGTTGTCAAACTTCCAGGTCCAGCAATTAATGGAAATGCAAGGGGAAATACAGACGCAGTGATATTACCATCGTCTTCATCCTTATATAAGGTGATGCCTAATACCATTTCTAATGCAATAAAGAATAAAATAAAAGCCCCGGCCACGGCAAAGGAATTCACATCTATTCCTATAAACGTTAATAGACTTTGCCCTAAGAATAAAAATACAATCATAATGACTCCAGCAATAATTGAAGCTTTTTCGGACTCTATATGGCCAACTTTTTTGCGTAGATCTATAATGATGGGAATATTGCCAATAATATCAATCACAGCGAACAATACCATAAATGCAGTAAATATTTCTTTAAAATTGAAGTTCATCTTTAATCTTTTAAATTTTCGGCAAACCTACATATTTTTTTCAGTTATATATTGTAAATATAGCGTGAAAAATATATATAGTAGGTTCTCTTTGACCGATTTAATTAAATAATTTGAATATAGAAAATGTACTGAAACAGTGTAGCATATCAACATTAAATAATTGTAAATTTAGAAAGAATAATTCGTTAAAATAAAAGTATTTTTGCAATGTATAACTCAAGGTATTAGGATGTTTCAATTAGGAAAGACGATTGTTTCGGAAGAAATTATAGAAAAAGATTTTGTGTGTAATTTGTCTGCATGTAAAGGCGCCTGCTGTGTTGATGGTGAAGCAGGGGCACCTTTAGAGGAAGAGGAATTAAAGATCTTAATGGACATATACCCAAAAGTAAAACCTTTTTTAACGAAAGAAGGTATTGCTGCTATTGATGAACAAGGGCTGTACATTACTAAAAATGGAGAATATGAAACTCCGTTAATT
>Ga0316204_10007526_pt1 | contig 15834 bp, 14 predicted proteins | sample 6monrhotite_MG_2_FD_205661 | JGI IMG/M metagenome (GOLD analysis project Ga0316204, IMG submission 205661) | Microbial mat bacterial communities from mineral coupon in-situ incubated in ocean water Damariscotta River, Maine, United States -... | ecosystem: Environmental > Aquatic > Marine >... | reverse complement strand
TATCCGTTCCATCGCAGCCGAGCTTGCGAAGGTTGCGTTTGAAGAACAGATCGTTCTGGATCGTCCGTGGACAGATTTTCGTGGTCAGAAACACGAGCAAATGATCGGCCGCCCAGTCTCGTTCCACTCTATGCGTGGAATTTCGGCACACTCGAATGGTTTTCAGACCGCGCGCGCATTGCATACCTTGCAGATCATGCTGGGTTCGGTCGAAGTTCCGGGCGGTTTCCGCTTCAAGCCTTCCTATCCGAAGCCTGTCGAAGCACATCCAAAACCGCACCACAATGTTACCCCGGGTAAGCCGCTTGACGGTCCGCACCTTGGGTATCCGCGTGGTCCCGAGGATCTGGCACTAGATTCCAACGGTAATGCGAAACGTATCGATAAAGCGTTCACATGGGAGAACCCGCTTTCGGCCCACGGGCTGATGCATATGGTTATTTCGAACGCGCACGCGGGTGATCCGTACAAGATCGACACATTGTTCATGTATATGGCGAACATGTCCTGGAACTCCTCGATGAATACGTCCGGCGTTATGAACATGCTGACCGACAAAGACGAGAACGGCGATTATGTAATCCCGCACATCATCTATTCCGATGCGTATTCTTCGGAAATGGTCGCGTTCTCGGATTTGATTTTCCCTGATACGACCTATTTGGAACGGCACGACTGTATCTCGCTTCTGGATCGCCCGATTTGCGAACCTGATGCGCTGGCAGACAGCATCCGCTGGCCTGTTGTTGAACCGGACCGCAATGTGCGCGGCTTCCAGACGGCGCTTATCCAGCTTGGCACCAAACTTGGCCTGCCGGGTATGGTCGAGGAAGACGGCTCCGCCAAATATGACGATTACGCCGACTATATCCAGAACCACGAGCGTCGTCCCGGCGTTGGCCCCTTGGCCGGTTTCCGTGGCAAGGATGGCAAAGGCAAAGGTCGCGGCGAGCCAAACCCGAACCAGATTCAAGCTTACATTGATAACGGTGGTTTCTGGATTGATCACATCCCCGAAGAAGCGTCTTATTTCAAGCCGTGGAACATGGATTATCAGAACTGGGCCGTGGAACGTGGACTGTATGACAGCCCGCAACCCTACGTTTTCCAAGTCTATCAGGAAACCATGCAAAAGTTCCGTCTTGCTGCCGAAGGCAAAGGGGCTATTCAGCCGCCTGAGCACCTACGCGAGCAGGTTCGCAACTCAATGGATCCACTGCCGACTTGGTGGGAACCGTTTGAGCAAACCCTTGTAGATAATGACGAATTCCCGCATCACGCGCTGACGCAACGCCCGATGGCGATGTATCATAGCTGGGGCACACAGAACGCGTGGTTGCGCCAAATTCACGGCCACAATCCGCTTTATGTGCCGACCGATATCTGGGAAGCCAACAACTTCGAAGATGGCGATTGGGCCAAGGTCACGTCGCATCACGGGTCCATAACGGTGCCTGTTGCGCTGATGAACGCGCTTAACTCCAACACCGTTTGGACATGGAACGCGATCGGAAAACGTAAGGGCGCATGGGCGTTGCAGGATGATGCGCCGGAGGCCACCAAAGGCTTCTTGCTGAACCATCTGATCCACGAACTGTTGCCTTCCAAAGGTGACGGCCAGCGCTGGGCAAACTCTGATCCCGTCACAGGCCAAGCCGCGTGGTTTGACCTTCGCGTACGAATCGAAAAAACTGCGCCACCGCCTAACCTGAATTCGCAACCCGATGTTCCGGCCCAAGAATCGCCGGTTGGTCGTGGTCCGAAAAACGTAAACTACGGGGAGGAGTGGACATGACAACACTACCCAGCAGCACCGAGAAGAAGCTCGGCCTCGCCATTGATCTGGATACCTGCGTTGGCTGCCACGCCTGTGTGATTTCCTGTAAGGAATGGAATACCGGTAATTACGGCGCGCCTTTGTCGGACCTCGATGCTTACGGTGCCGATCCGCACGGAACCTTCCTGAACCGCGTACACACCTTCGAGGTTCAGCAGGAAAACAAACCGGCGCAGGTCACACACTTCCCGAAATCCTGCCTGCATTGCGAGGACGCGCCTTGCGTCACCGTTTGCCCAACGGGTGCCAGCTATAAACGTGTCGAAGATGGCATCGTTCTGGTAAACGAGAGCGACTGCATCGGTTGTGGCCTTTGCGCTTGGTCTTGCCCATACGGCGCACGAGAGATGGAAGGCACCGAAGGGGTCATGAAGAAATGTACCCTTTGTGTCGACCGTATCTACAATGAAAACATTCCTGAGGAAGACCGCGTTCCTTCCTGTGTACGCACCTGCCCTGCAGGCGCACGTCACTTCGGTGACTTCGCAGATCCGAACAGCGCGGTTTCGTTGCTTTCCGCAGCCCGTGGTGGAATGGATTTGATGCCGGAACAAGGCACCAAGCCCGTCAACAAATATCTGCCGCCACGTCCGAAAACAGACGTCGAGCAGATCGACATCCTCGGCCCACTTCTTGAACGCCAACCCGAAGAGACCGGTGGTTTCCTCGGCTGGCTCGACCGTACATTGGAGAAACTCTGATGCATCCAGCACCTTCAGTAATAATCTTCACCGCGTTGTCGGGCCTCGGTTTCGGTCTAATGACGTTCCTTGGCCTCGGCTTCCTCGACGTATCCGGTTGGGTAGCGTTCGTATTTGTCGCCGTTGCGTATGCACTCGCGGGCGGTGGTCTACTTTCATCGCTGTTCCACCTCGGACACCCCGAGCGTTTCATGAAGGCGTTAACGCAATGGCGGTCTAGCTGGCTATCGCGCGAAGGCGTTCTTTCGATCGTAACAATGGGTGTTTTCGGCATCTACGCGTTACTGTGGATTTTCATGGACAACCGGATCGAATGGCTCGGTTTTGTTGCGGCGGCGCTCGCTGTTTTGACCGTTTACAGCACGTCGATGATCTATGCGCAGATGAAATCGGTTCCGCGTTGGCACACGCCAATGACCTCGATTCTATATCTGATGTATTCCTTCGCCGGCGGTGCTTTGCTCGCGACACAAACCGTACTAGCTGGCTGGTTGATGCTGGTTCTGGCTGTTGTGCAAGTAATCACATGGCTTTCCGGTGATGGCGCGTTTGCAAAAACCGGTTCCGATATGGGTACAGCTACAGGTCTTGGCTTCTTGGGTAAGGTTCGCCTTTTGGAAAAACCTCACTCCGGCACCAACTACTTGATGAAGGAAATGATCCACGTGGTCGGCCGCAAGCACGTCATCAAGCTGCGGGTCATCGCGCTCGCCCTTGGTTCGCTATTGCCGGCAATCCTGTTGCTGTCACTTCCATCGAGCCACATGGTAGGCATGGTCGTAATCTTGGTTCACCTCGTTGGCCTATTCTCCCAACGCTGGTTGTTTTTCGCAGAGGCCGAGCACGTTGTCGGCCTCTACTACGGCAAGCGCTAACCTATAATATTGTCCTTCGGACCATAGGGGAAACCGGTTATATTTACCGGGCCGGTTTCCTCAATCACAACGATATCATGCTCGCGATACCCGCCAGCCCCTGCCACGCCTTCGGGGATTGTCAACATAGGCTCCATAGAGATCACCATCCCCGGTTCCAATATCGTATGAATGTCCTCTCGTAATTCCAGCCCCGCCTCACGACCGTAATAATGCGACAGCAAACCAAAGCTGTGCCCATATCCAAAGCTGCGATATTGCAGCAAATCTTTGCTGGCGAAAAACTGATTAACTTCAGCGCAAATGTCCGAACACATCGCACCCTCGACCAATAATGACAGCCCAAGCTCGTGCGCTTCAACATTCGCCTCCCATATCTCGAGGCTACGCTTATCCGGTTCGCCCAACCACAATGTCCGTTCCAGCGCGGTGTAGTATCCGTTGATCATCGGGAAAGCGTTCAGGCTAAGAATATCCCCTGCTTCCAGCTTTCGCGAGGTGACCGGATTATGCGCCCCGTCGGTATTCAAACCCGACTGAAACCAAACCCAGCTATCGCGTATTTCGGAATCGGGGAACGCGCGCGCGATCTCTAATTCCATCGCGTCACGTCCCGCCATAGCGACGTCGATCTCGCGCACACCCTCGGCGATTGCAGCAATCACAGTCGCGCCGCCAACATCGGCAATCCGCGCGCCTTCCTTGATCAAAGCGATCTCTGCCACGGATTTCACCATTCGCTGGCTCATCGTTGCGGGCGCAATGTCCACCACTTCGACGGACCCAAGGAAGTCCGACAGCTTGTCACGTTGCATCAAGGTCAGATGATCGCCCTCGACCCCCAAACGCCCCGCGTTACCAACTATTTCACGAACGGCACGCCAGTAGTTGTCACGTTTCCAGTCGGTATAAATCACATTCTCATGCGCCGAGTGTCGCCAAGGCTGCCCGCCATCAATATTAGCGGAAACCGTGACCGAGCGATCCTGCGTCACAACGCAAGCATAAGGTCGCCCGAAACTGCAATACAAGAAGCCGGAATAATACGCGATATTCTGCATCGAGGTCAGCAGCACTGCGTCAATGCCCTCCAACGCCATCGTTGCGCGCAGCTTCGCCAAACGCGCATCATATTCGGATGGCTCAAACGGCAATTCGGCTTTTTCGCCATTCTGCAAATTAAAATACTCGGGTCTGATATGGGTCATTTGTAGAACCTCAAAGAAAGGTCCGGGCGTTCAGGACTTCGGCGGTTGTCCGCAAGCAGAGGCTAACCTCTCGGGCGACGCCATCGCCCTTTGCTCGGGTTCAGTTTAAACGCAGTATTAACGCCAGAGCAATAGCGCGAGTATCCCGAGGCTAACCAACAAAATTCCCGCAACCTCACGCCCGTTCGAGCGCTCGCGGAAAATGAGGACCGAGACGGCAAAACTGAATATCAGCTCCACCTGTCCAACAGCCTTCACGTAAGCCGCATTTTGTAACGTCATCGCCGAGAACCAACCGAGCGAGGCAAGGCCTCCTGCCACCCCAACCCACGCCGAAACACGCCAGCTTTCCAGAACACGCCCAATTTGCGTGCTATCCTTCCATGCCAACCATACCGACATGATCAAAGTCTGGAAAACAAGAACACAGGCCAAAGTGGTTGTGGCCCGTATCAAAAAATCACCACTGCCGAGTGACAGCGAGGCCCCCCTGTAACTGATCCCCGAAACCGCAAACGCTGTGCCCGACGCTACCCCGATCAACGCCCCGCGATTGAATATCCCTCCGCGCAGCCCATCTGTTGCCGAAAGCAGACCAACCCCAATCAAACTAATCAGCAATGCAAAAAAGGCCATCGGGGTAATAGCGTCACCCAAAACAACAACACCAAAAAGCGCTGCCTGCACCGTTTCCGTTTTTGAAAACGTCGTTCCCACAGCAAAGTTCCGCAACCCGAATAAATGTACCAGCAGCGCGGTCGCAGCTATTTGAGAGATCCCGCCCAACATCATAAACCCGAAAAATCGCGTGTTCATTTCAGGAATCGTATACCCGCCAACGAGCGCAAGCGTTGCCAGAACCCCGACAATCAACGGCGCCGCAAATATAAATCGCGAGAAAGTCGCCCCTGTCGTAGTCAACTGCCCCTTAAGATGCTTTTGCAATGCAGACCGCACGTTTTGAAAAAACGCGGCACCAATCGCAATCAGAACCCAAAGTTCCATATGGCCTCCCTTCGGATCCTGGCATTATACCTGCGGCACATACTCGTAATACGTATCGAGTTCTTCCACGCGCGTAACGCTGAACCCTTGCTGCACATAAAATCCGTTTGCCTTGCTTTTATTCAACGCGCATAGACGCACTGGTAAGTTCTGTTCCGAAGCGCGCGCTTTTACGTGGGCAATCACTTCGCCACCGACTCCATGTCCCTGTTCGGTGGGAGAAACATAAAGGTGGTCGAGGAAGATATGATCTTCGCAATCTTTCTTCACGAAAAATCCGATCAAAACTCCGTCGCGTTCAATTTTGCGGGTCGCTTCGGGGGAAAAGCCCTCAAGAAATCTGTTGCGCGCCCGTTCGGGGTCAAATCTTCCCACAGCCTCTAGACTTGGGCGCATAGCTGCGACCCTCAGGTCCGCCAGAACATCGGCATCACTTGCGGTGCAATGAAGGAATTTTAAACTCATATTTTCACAGCTTTTTCGCCATATCGCGTAGCGGGACTTTCTGGATTTTTCCGGTAGAAGTTTTCGGGACTTCCATAAAAACAACTGTCCGCGGCACCTTGAAGCTGGCCAATCGCTCGCGGCAATGTCCGATTATTTCAGCATCTCCCACTTCCGCTCCGGGCTTCAGCTCCACAAAAGCACAGGGCGTTTCGCCCCATTTATCGTCAGGGCGCGCAACCACTGCACAAGCCGCCACGGCGTCATGTGCGTAAAGCACTCCTTCGATTTCAATCGACGAGATGTTCTCGCCGCCCGAGATAATAATATCCTTGGCCCGATCGCGCAGCTGAATGTACCCGTCCGGATGCACAACACCCAGATCACCGGAGTGGAACCAGCCACCTGCAAAAGCTTCGTCGGTAGCTTCGGGGTTGTCTAGATACCCTTTCATGGCGATGTTACCGCGCATCATCACCTCGCCCATGGTTTCGCCGTCATGAGGAACCTCAAGCATAGTGTCCGGATCGATCACTTTCGTGTCTTCTTGAACCATATACGAAACACCCTGCCGCGCTTTCAGGTTCGCCTGCTTGCCAATCGGCAACTCGTCCCACTCATTGTGCCAAGCGCAAGATACGCTTGGGCCGTATGTCTCGGTAAGGCCATAAGCGTGGGTGACCTCGAAACCCTCTTCCTTCATCGATTGCAGAACCTTGGCGGGCGGAGGGGCCGCCGCTGTCATCACCTTGCACAAATGATCAAACGGACGCTTCTCGTCCATCGCATTTATCATAAAGCTTAGAACGATTGGCGCGCCGCACAGGTGGTCTACACCGTTGTCAGCAATCGAGTTATAAATATTCGCCGCCGTCACCTTACGTATACAGACATTGGTCCCTGCCTTGGCCGCAACCGTCCATGGAAAGCACCAGCCGTTGCAGTGGAACATCGGCAGCGTCCACAAATATGTCGGATGCGCCGCCATATTCCATTCCAGCGTGTTGCCAACCGCGTTCAGATATGCCCCGCGATAATGGTAAACCACGCCTTTGGGATTACCCGTCGTGCCAGAGGTATAGTTGATGCTGATCGTATCCCACTCGTCCGCTGGCCCTTCATACGCGAATTCAGGATCACCGCCCGCAATAAACGCCTCGTAATCCTGTTGACCCAGCAACTCGCCACCATCCGCGTCAGGGTCGTCGATATCGATCAAAACTGGGGTGTTCTCGGCCAGCGCAACTGCCTCTTTAACGGTCGCGGAAAACTCGCGATCAGTGACCAGAAGCTTAATATCGGCATGATCGATGATGTAGGCAATCGTTCGAGCATCGAGACGATAGTTCAGCGCGTTCAGCACCATACCCGCCATCGGAACCCCGAAATGCCCCTCATAAAGCTCGGGCGTGTTGGCCGCCATATATCCAACCACGTCACCCTTTTCCAATCCCGCGCGGGTCAGGGACGAGGCCAACTGCCGACAGCGTGCATAGGTCTCGGCCCATGTTCGGCGGGTTTCCCCATAAATTACCGCTATGTGATCGGGATACGTCAACGCGCTGCGGTTCATAAAAGAAACCGGTGATAGCGGCACGTAGTTTGCTGCTGTCTTTGGCAAATTCATATGGGCATGAGGCATCTGGGTATCTCCATCGCAAGTGTCGAATCGAGATTACCCTGAACCAAACCGCGCGTCACGCCCAGAAGGCGGCCAACCGGTTAATCGTCCGTAAATCTATTATCCCGCGGGAACCCACGCGGCGCCATTCGCCCTGCGGAGGCCCGTTTGCCCATCCAGTCCAGTAATTCGGTTTCGGTGCGCGTGCGACCAGCCGGATCCTTCCAGCTTAGACCATCGACGAGAACAAAAGTTTTTGCGTCCGAAAGCTGGCCTTCTTTGTCGGCATACTTCTGCAGCCGAACGCCTTTACCACGTCCCATTTCCGGCAATTCCGTCAGCGGGAAGATCAAGACCTTACGGTTCAAACCAACGCAAGCAACATGGTCACCCTCAACCGGCTTACAGACCAGCGCCCGTACATCGCCCTTGACGTTCAAGACCTGTCGACCGGTCCGGGTCTGGGCGATCACGTCATCTTCGGCAACTACAAACCCGTCACCGGCCGTCGACGCCAACAACAACTTGCGGCCCGTTTTGTGCAAGAACAGATCGACCATCTCGGCTTCGTTCGGCATGTCGACCATAAGACGGATCGGTTCACCCATTCCACGTCCACCCGGCAGATTCGAGCAGGCAATCGTGTAGAAACGACCGTTGCTGGCAAAGGCCACCAGCTTATCAGTTGTTTCAGCGTGCAGGATAAACCGCCCCTCGTCACCGTCTTTGAACTTCAGTTCGGAATCGAGTGCTACATGCCCCTTCAATGCCCTGACCCAACCCATCGACGAGCAAACAACTGTTATCGGTTCGCGTTCGATCATTGCCTCGATTGGCACTTCTTCAAATTCGGGCGCTTCAGCCAGCTCCGTACGGCGCGCGCCTCCTTCGCTGTTTTTGCCGAAAGCTTTACGAGTATCTCGGAGCTGCTCTGAAATTTTCGCCCATTGCAAGTCTTCGCTATCCAGCAAATCCTCTATCTCGGCGCGTTCAATCAACAAGGCGTCGCGTTCGTTACGCAACTCCATCTCTTCAAGCTTGCGCAGCGAGCGCAGCCGCATATTCAGAATCGCGTCGGCCTGTAGCTCGGTCAGCTCGAACTCCGCCATCAAAGTGGCTTTGACTTCATCTTCATACCGGATAATTTCGATCACGCGATCAAGGTTTAGGAAGGCAATAATATACCCTTCCAACACTTCCAGCCGCGCGTCGATCTTGCCCAAGCGGAACTTGGAGCGCCGCAACAACACGTCCCGACGGTGGTCGATAAACGCCCGCAGAACCTCTTTCAATGTCGAGACCTGCGGCGTGCGCCCGTCAATCAACACGTTCATATTCATAGAGAACCGGACTTCGAGGTCAGTCTGTCGGAACAGCGTCTCCATCAGAACAGTCGGGTCGACAGTCTTTGCACGCGGCTCCAAAATCAGACGGATATCTTCGGCCGATTCATCGCGTACATCTGCCAGTATCGGGATTTTCTTGGCGTTGATAACTTCGGCGATCTTCTCGATCAGCTTCGACTTCTGAACCTGATATGGAATCTCGGTGACAACGACCTGCCACATTCCGCGCCCGATATCCTCGATCTCGTATCTGGAGCGCAACCGGAACGACCCGCGCCCGGTTTTATACGCATTCAATATATTTTCACGTGGCTCAACCAACACACCACCGGTCGGGAAATCCGGACCGGGGATCATCTCCACCAAGGTCTCGTCCCGCGCGTTTGGCGCTTTTATCAGGTGCAGGGCCGCATCGCAAAGCTCGCCAACGTTATGGGGCGGAACATTTGTTGCCATGCCCACCGCGATACCGCTGGAACCGTTGGCCAAAAGTTGTGGAAACGCTGCTGGCAACACTTCGGGCTCACGCTCGGACCCATCGTAATTGTCTTTGAAATCAACCGCATCCTCGGACAGGCCTTCCATCATCGCGACGGCCGCTTTAGTCAATCGCGCCTCGGTATATCGCTGCGCCGCCGGGTTATCCCCGTCAATGTTACCGAAATTCCCCTGCCCGTCGACCAGCGGATATCGAACGCTAAAATCTTGCGCCAAACGCACCAAGGCATCGTAGATCGCCTGATCGCCATGCGGGTGATAGTTACCCATGACCTCGCCAACGATTTTCGCGCATTTACGATAACTACCTGTCGGATCAAGCTTAAGCCCGCGCATCGCGTACATTATCCGCCGGTGTACCGGCTTCATCCCGTCGCGTGCATCCGGCAACGCCCGATGCATAATTGTGGATAGAGCATAGGTCAGATACCGGTCGCCAAGCGCGCGGCGCAGAGGTTCCGCGGTAATATCTCCGCCATCGGGTATATCGGGGGTGTCAGTCGTTTTTGCCATACATATTGTGTATAACGCCGGTTTCGAGTGGTCCAGCAGGAAAACGGCTTTCCCGATACGAATGTAACGATTGCACAGCTTCCGAGGAACCGTTATCACGCCGCAACCGCTATTTCCGGAATGCATCCCAGATAGAAACCACGTCAGGAACCGCCACCATGACCGCCAAATCCATCCTCATCACCGGTTGCTCGAGCGGCATCGGATACGACGCTGCCCACACGCTGCACAAACGCGGCTGGCGGGTATTTGCGACTTGTCGCGCCGAAGCTGATTGCGAGCGCTTGCGCGGTGAAGGTCTGGAAAGCTTTCAGCTCGACTATCAGGACGAAGCTTCGATCCAGTCGGCCATCACCGAAGTTCTGGACCGAACCGGTGGCACCCTGGATGCGTTGTTCAACAACGGCGCCTATGCCATCCCCGGCGCGGTCGAGGACCTGTCCCGCGACGCCCTGCGCGACATCTTCGAAACAAACGTATTTGGTCAAATCGACCTGTCAAACCGCTTGCTACCGGTCATGCGCGCACAAGGTCATGGACGGATCATCCATAACTCCTCGGTGTTAGGTTTCACATCCACGCCGTTTCGCGGCTCCTACTGCTCGACCAAATTCGCCCTCGAAGCTCTGACCGACGCACAACGCATGGAGCACCGCGACAGCCCGATCGAGTTCATCCTTATCGAACCGGGCCCGATCCCGACCGACTTCCGGATAAACGCGGCAAAGCAGTTTGAAAAATGGATCGACTGGAAGAATGCCCACCGCAGTGAGTTCTACGAAACTGTGGTGCGCAAACGTCTTTATGCCAAATCAGGCAAAAAAGATTTCTCCGAATTACCGTCATCTGCAGTTACGAAAAAGCTTATCCACGCCCTCGAAAGCCCGCGCCCGCATCCGCGTTATTACGTGACCACCGCAACTTACATCGCCAATATCCTGCGCCGTGTTCTGCCCACCCGCATACTCGATGCCGTCCTGACGCGGCAGTAGGTCCCTTGGCGAAAGCCTGCAAATACCTTAGAACCCGATGAAAAGGAGCATTCCATGACCTCAGACCCTCTATTCATTCTGGTAATCCTCGCATGCATCGCTGTCTTTGCCGTCCTAATTATCGGCGTCGGCAGCTTTGCCAAAAGTGGCGAGTTTCACAAAAAATACGCCAACAAACTGATGCGTCTTCGGGTGCTATTACAGTTCGTCGCAATCGCCTTGATCATGCTCTATATCTGGCTGCGTAACGGAGGCTGATATGGTCGTTCTCAACAAAATCTACACCCGCACCGGTGACAAGGGCGACACAGCACTTGGCGACGGCGCTCGTGTGGCCAAATACGACACCCGGGTTAATGCCTATGGAACGGTGGACGAGACCAATGCCACCGTCGGATTGGCGCGCCTTCATGCCAGCGGCGATATGGACGATGCCCTGTCCCGCATCCAGAACGATCTTTTCGATCTAGGTGCCGACTTATGCCGCCCGGAATCCAGGGACGACGCGACCGCCGAGTATCCCCCGTTGCGTATCAGCCAGCCTCAAGTAGATCGTCTGGAAGAAGAAATCGACGTGATGAACCGCGATCAGGAAACCCTGCGTAGTTTCATCCTGCCCGGTGGAAGCGCCCTCGCCGCCCACCTGCATTTGTGCCGGACCGTGTCGCGTCGTGCCGAGCGTTTAGCCGTAGAACTGACGGGAACCGAGACGATCAATCCGTCCGCGGTCAAATACTTGAACCGCTTGTCAGACTGGTTCTTCGTCGCGGCCCGTGCCGCAAATAGTAATGGCGCCGACGACGTCCTCTGGGTCCCCGGCGCCAATCGTTAAAACAGTGCCGCGCTGATGGCGTTTGCCAAAACCTGCTCGCCGGCAGCGGTCAAATGGGTGTTGGTCGCGCCCTGATGCCAGATCGCCCAGTCACCCTGTGCGACAGCGCCCGATAGAACCAATGTCCGCATATAATCGTACGTGTCGACATAGGTGACTCCCTCAGCCAATGCAGCCGCCTTTTGCGTCTGTCGTACCGACGCCCGTAGGGATTGCTCCACATCAACGGTGTCGCCACCGCCCGCGAAGTTCAGGTAGTGCGACCCAATCACTGCAACGCGTTCAACACCAGCCGCCTTCACCGCCTGTATCCACTGCGTAATGTTGGCAAAAGTATCAACCGCCAGATCATCGCCAGCCACAGGCACGGAGCCTAGCGGCAACTCAAGAACCAGATCCAGACCGACCAGCGAAGCAATCTTTCGGCTTTCCCCATTAACCAGAACCCAGCCACCAACCGCCAGTTTGTCAGCGTTAACCACACTGAACCCGCTAATGTTTGGCGCGGGAGTCGCCGCAATCTGCGTTATGGTATCGTTTGATCCTGCATAAATACTGGCAATACTAGGAATATCCTCGACAAAAAGACTGCCCACATCCGCCAGCATTTTCGCGGAACTCTGCCCCGAACTACCGAAGTTTCGTGCCGTAATCCCCGTCGCAGCTCCGACAAGTGACGGATAAAACTCCCCCTCGCCCATAGCGAACGAAACATTGAAGGTATGACTGTCTCCTTCGGCGGCATAATAGGGTGCCAAAGGTTGCAAGGTCAGTCGGCGCGCCGGAATAACGTCTCCGCAAATCACAACCATTTCGGCAAGATGGCCGTCGAGCACCCGCAAGACCTGATCAGGGTACCCCCCCAAGCCAACATGCAAAGGCGTCGCCGCTGCCAACTGATGAAGCTGGTCATTCGTCTGAATCCCCCCATCGTCCACCCATGTCCGGCCGTGTGCATCGGCACCGAAGAACATCCGGTACGGCGTATCAGGCACCAAAGCATGTGTCGAAACTTCGGTGTCTGCGCTGACACCATCACCTGTCACCAGCCTGAAGCCAGCCCCGCTCGTGGTGTACATCGCAAACCGATCATTGCCGACGTTATCGACCAAAAACAGATAGCGCTGGTCCACACTATCCACCGCGTTCAAAGTGAACTTTGCGTAGATATGCAACGCTGTCGGATCATACGGAAACGCCGCTGTCGACATCCCAATCGCAAAGTCACGCGCCGCCGAAAGGTTCAAACCCTTTCCACCATCAACCTGCCATGCATCAGCCCCGTATGTCGTCAGTTTCGCCTGCGGATCTCCATCAAACGCATTGGCAGCATTGGCGGCATCATTCACGACCATCCGGCCTTTTGTGAAATCAATCGCGAAGCCATCCCGCGCGCCGAGCATGGCGAATACGTCAAACCCCGCCTTAGGTCTGGGCTGCATGGCCGTAGCCAAACCCATATTCATTGAAAGCTGCATGCTGTTACCACAACGCCACAATATCGGCGGCTGTTGTGCCGGTATTTAGCACCCTGTCGACACGAATCGGCAGGACTCCGACCGGAACGGCCTTGAATATTATCGGCACCACCTGGCCAACCATATGAACGGTCAAGTCGCCCGACGTGCCGACATAAACAGACCGCGACGTCCGCCCCAGATCCACTGAATCGTTCGGCGTAACACCAACCGCCTCACGCGCCGGAGATTCCAATCCACCCATGGTATTTTTATATGTATCGATAGCCATAACTATTCCTTTCGGCAAAATACTTTCCGCAACGCCAGACGCGCGGTCAGTAAGAAAAATTCTCGGGATATTGCGGAGGCGAAACTCGGCTGGAGCAGCACGGTTTCGGTTCCGTCAGGCCTTTATCGCTACAGGAAAAGTCTGAATATTTCGTTAATTTCATCCCCAATTGACCAAAACTCCAAGGTTACGTGATGTTTTTCTTGCAGTGCAGCAAAACTACTGCTTCACTCCGCGCTGACTAATTTCGAGGGATTCTGGCGCCGAAGGTCGTTTTTTCACTTCTTTCGCGATAAATTACCGGTAAACCTCGGGTAAATTGACCAAACCCTCGCGCTTTGCGGGGCAAAATTCGGAGATACGCAAAAATGAAGGTACTGGTGCCTGTCAAACGTGTGATCGACTATAACGTGAAAGTGCGCGTCAAAGCGGACGGAACCGGTGTCGATCTGGCCAACGTTAAAATGTCGATGAACCCCTTTGATGAAATCGCTGTCGAAGAAGCGATCCGCCTGAAAGAAGCCGGAAAAGTCGAAGAAATCGTCGTGGTTTCGATCGGCGTTAAGCAATCGCAAGAAACGTTGCGTACTGCTTTGGCTATGGGCGCCGACCGTGCGATCCTGATCACCGCCGCCGAAGACGTTCACACGGACATCGAACCTCTCGCGGTCGCAAAACTGCTGAAAGCCGTGATCGACGAGGAACAACCTGCGCTGGTTCTGGCGGGTAAACAGGCTATCGACAACGACATGAATGCGACGGGCCAAATGCTTTCAGCGCTTCTGGGCTGGTCACAAGCGACCTATGCTTCCGAAGTTGCGATTGATGGCGATCACGCCACGGTCACACGTGAAGTTGATGGCGGCTTGCAGACAATCAAGGTTAAACTGCCGGCCATTGTTACGGTCGATCTACGCCTGAACGAGCCACGCTATGCATCGCTGCCAAACATCATGAAGGCAAAACGCAAACCGTTGGATGAAAAAACTCCCTCGGATTATGGCGTTGACACAAGTGCCCGCCTGAAAGTTCTGGGTACAACTGAGCCAGCCACACGCACCGCCGGTGTGATGGTTGCGGATGTTGCCGAGCTGGTGGCAAAACTTAAAGACGAAGCGGGGGTTCTATAATGGCTGTTCTACTTCTTGCCGAAACAAACGGCGCGGAGCTTTCGCTCGACCAAACCGCCAAAGCTGTAACCGCTGCGCAAGCGCTTGGAGACGTCACTGTTCTTTGCGCATCTTCTGGCTGTTCCGGTGCTGCTGAAGCCGCTGCAAAAATCGACGGTGTTGCGAAGGTTTTTTGTGCCGACGATGCAGCCTACGGAAACGGTTTGGCCGAACCGATCGCAGACCTACTCGTTTCCCTCGCCGGTGATTTCGAGCATATCATTGCGCCAGCAACGGCGTCGGGAAAAAACATCCTGCCGCGCGTCGCGGCCTTGCTGGATGTCATGGTGATCTCCGACATAACCGGCGTCGTCGATGGCAACACATTCGAGCGCCCGACTTATGCCGGTAACGCCATCCAAACAGTACAATCCTCCGATGCAACCAAAGTACTGACCGTGCGAACAGCGGGTTTCGACGCAGCAGGTTCAACTGGATCTGCCGCTGTGGACAGCATCTCGGCAGTTGGGAATCCAGGCCTGTCTGAATGGGTGGAAGACAAGGTTCAAGCCTCGGACCGGCCCGAACTAACTTCTGCAAGTATCGTAGTTTCTGGCGGTCGCGGTGTTGGCTCCGAAGAGAACTTTGCGATCATCGAAAAGCTGGCCGATAAACTCGGCGCGGCTGTTGGCGCATCGCGTGCGGCTGTTGACTCCGGTTATGCGCCGAACGACTGGCAAGTAGGCCAAACTGGCAAGGTAGTAGCACCTGACCTCTACATTGCGGTAGGTATCTCCGGTGCCATCCAGCATCTAGCGGGTATGAAGGACTCCAAAGTTATTGTTGCTATCAACAAAGACGAAGAAGCCCCTATATTCCAAGTTGCTGACTACGGACTGGTGGCAGATTTGTTCGATGCTGTCCCGGCGCTCGACGAAGCCCTAAGCTAAATACCCAACGGCTCGCCAAATATCAGGCGGGCCGTTTTTCATTCGACACAACTTGCAATTCTCTGGATATCGCCTTGGCAATCTTGGCGTGCGCCTCGCGTGTCATCCATCCGGTGTCCTTCCGCAAACCCGATAAATTGCTTGCTGTTTTTTC